>JACCDI010638926.1_pt1 | contig 13932 bp, 11 predicted proteins | sample 7442791 | NCBI WGS metagenome assembly JACCDI01 (sample SAMN15323434, study PRJNA562643) | freshwater metagenome | isolation source: river surface water | place: USA:Blue River Watershed | collected 2017-08-15
ACTACCAGATTGGTCAAAAAGTTCTCAAATATGATAAAACGCTTTATGGCAAACTTAAACCCAAAACTACTGGACCATTTGACATTCTTAGGGTCCACTCTAACGGCACTGTGACAATTTCATTGCGGCCTGGTATTACTGAACGTGTTAATGTTTGCCGCACCTTGCCATATTGGGAGCCCACACCTTTGTAATCTTATTTGGAATTCAAATATTCTTCCTCATTGATTACGGGGAGGGAGAGTGTTATGCCCAGTTGCGCCTCTCTCATGATTCCTGGGAATCCTCCTTAGTTGATTCCCGTGCCTCCTGCTTTGGTTCTTTGTGACGTCATGGACACGTGCCATGCACGCGTCCCTTTGTCTTGTCTCTGTGTGCGTTGAACGCTTGTCTAGTTCTAAACCCAGTCTTTCATAATTTTAGAAATACCATTACTCAAAACTGGGTATATCATGTACATGTATACTGGTACATCCAATTTGGCTTGGGGAAAAAAGTTGATTGCTTGGGTCTCCAGTCCAAGGATTTCAGACAGAATCAATAAAAAGTGGATGCTGATCCAATTCACCACTGATGCATAGGTCTCCAAGTAATTAACTCTCCACTGCTGCATACCTCTATGTGCACAGAGGTGGGCTTTATGCTTATTGAGAGATCCGTTGGGATATTGCTTCTGTTTCAAAGACCAAATGGCCTGAATTGGTTTGGTATTCTCTGGCATCAACAAGCCCAAAACAAATGTTTTTGAAACTTTTGTTTGGCTGTCTCCTTTAACATGGCTTCCAAAAATTTTCAATGATCAGGCTGTGTAAGCATTTCCTTGAATGTATAGCACTTGTTGATCTCCTTGCCAGCAGCAAAAATCATGTGGGGAATTGCATTAAAAAAGCCATCAAAATTGACGTTCATCACTTTGCATTGATGAATGAAGCTATTCACCACAGCTTGTCCAGTTGAAAGAGTGTAAGTTGGTTGAAGGCAGCTTGCCATAACAATTCCAAATGCACATATTTTCATTAAGATGGACGTGAATCTCAACCTTTGTTTCTCTCTTTGTTCTTGTAAGCAAGGGCATCTTCATAATCCAGCTGTCTTGAGGTCAGTTATTGGTGGCATGCCTGATTCTCCCTTGTGTGCTTGTGATATTGGTGATTCCAGATCTCCCTTGGAGGCCATGCTCTCGGCTCCCTCATTTGATGTAGGAACAGTATTGTCAGTAGAATCAATGCAAAGCTTGGGTCATGATGATGTTGGAGGGGGAGTGAGAGTCTCATTGACAGTTTCATCTGATTGCCCATCAAATCATATCATCGTCAAGTTGTAAAATTTTGAGGTAGTCTTCTCAGAAGAATACCAAACCAAATCGGCCCAATTAGGGGGGTAGTCCCTTTTCAAAGGCGTGGCACTGTGGAAAAATTGTCCTCAAAGATGACATGGAATTGTGGGCTGACTGATCCTGTCTTGGGATTCAAAACCAAAGCAACGTTCCCGGCGTGATGAGCCAATCGACCAACATAAATACCAAGCTGTGCCCAAGGTTCCCATTTTGGAATGCCTTTGGGGTTAGTCTGAAAGTGACTGCCAAGGACATAACAAGGGCATCCCCAGGATTTCAGGGGTGTGCCCATCCAAGCCGACAGTTAATTGGTTCATTTGATCTAGAGCAGCCTTAAGTGCCAATGGCAACAACATTGTTGTGATTTATTCAGGCTAATGTCATTGAGCATGGAGGAGTAAGGTGCAAGTTGTCAGAGCTGGCAACTTAATTGTTCTCTCTATAGTTCCATTTTGATGATGAGCTGAAACTCCACACAGGGTGAGTTGTTGCATCTTTTTGCCACATTTTCACAAAAGAGCTGATCTGTAAAGATGCATTGTTGGCATGATAATGCTATATCTCAATGTTTCTTGTTGCCACAAAATGCTCAAATGAATGCTTAGCTTCCAGAGTTGTTTCCGCCATTTGGTCAGTCATGAGGGAGACATAAACAAACCAAGTGTAAAAATTGATGAAGACAGTTGCTGTCCAAACCCATGCACAAGTGAGGCATCCTTTTTCCTGTGGAACTAAGCCAGGCTTTGCTGAAGTAAGCTGGTCAGCTCCAACTGTAATTGTTTGACCAGCTTTTGATAATGCAGGGCCACGTAATTTGGAGACTTTTCCATCCTTGGAAGATTTTAACTGCCATGGTTTCCTATGTGCTTGCCCAAAGAGACAGGAAATGCAAGGTGGTTGACTATTCTGCAATTTAATGAACTTCTTTGGGAGGAATGCAGCCTTGCAGAGACAAAACATGACTGCAAAAGGTAAGTGCCAAAGGCGTTCATTAAGTGATGACCATTCTTCTTCCAGAGGCAATAACTTGACTGGGTTCTTGACTGACTGTAATTCCTCCTCTGACAGATGACTTGCTGCAACATTGATTTCAAGAACAGTTATCTGGGTGATCTGGATTGCAGAGGGATTCCTTTGATGTAACAATCTCTTCACCACTCAATTTAACAACCCAAATGCGCAAGTTATTATCATTATCCAAAAAGATTTCTGTAACCTTTGCAAAAACAGAATGACCTTCTTTGGAGTAGAGCAGTGTCTTGCCCAAGTGGAAAATGGATTTTGCAAGTTCTTGCATTTGTGGAGATGACTTGATTGAATTAGAGTTGAGTTCCTTATCCTCATCATGAGAGAGAGAGAGGAGCAATGACAATGACGATTAATTGGATCAACACATCAGCTAACCAGTTTTGTCCATAGTGAATGCAAGGAGAATCCGTCATTGATCTACATCTCTGACAAGTTGGATGTTGAATGCACAATTGTGCAAGAGTATTGTTGATTATCCCAAAAGAACATGGATTCTTGACAATAAGTGGTTATCCCAGTGCCTTTGCCATCATTCAATTGATTTGCGAACTTGATGAAGCTAAGAATGTTGATTGGAGAGTTGGGAAAGTATAAAACATTCCTGATGCGGTGAGTATGGTCCTGGCCAGAAAATATCTTTCCAGCACCATTGAACATTACCAATTCCTGCTGCTTGATTTTCTGAGCCTCCTATTGTAGCAACCGCATGAGATTGCAATGGTTGAATTTTACTAACAAATATGTTTTTGTCATTGCATACATGAACATTTGTGCTATTATCACCAATCACTGACAATGTATTGCTATCGAAGTTGATAGTGGAGCGTTGTGATGCCATATCATTGATGTTTAGCACAGTGTTGAATACTCAAAGGCGAGTAGCGAGCAAAGAGATATGTTGATGTTTCCTGCACTGATGATGCATTTTTTGCTGAAAATGTGATGAGGTCTTGTACAAAGAGTAATCCCTTGGCATCCATGAGGAGTGTGTTGTTGTCTTGCAAAGAATTCCAAGTTTATAAGCAACAATCCAACTGGTATACCATGATACAGTCAGAATAGATTCAATAATGTTGGCTATGCAACAAAGAATGAAAGAACCATGACATGCCAGTGCAATATTAATGGGTGCAGCAAATTGACATCAAACCTTCCAAAATTCTCTTGCCTGTCAGACATGGATGTTGTGTAATTTATAATTGAGCTGTTGATAATATTCCCAATCAATTGGTGGATGCAAATGAGGCAGTAAGATGTAATGCCACCCGGGATTGACAAAGATTTGTTGAAGCGGATGAGCATCTGGTGCATTCCATGTCCTGATATGAATACGATCCACCACTGCCCTGATGCATAAGTGTATCAAAATAATGTTTGAATCCAAGCAAAGAATGCTGACCAGAGACATGAAACAATCACCAGGCCATCTCTGAATATCCAATGAAATGATGAGCTGGTGGCCAGGACGGAGTAGGAGATAATCCAATCCAAAAAAGCATCCGTCGTAAAGGTGAGAGATATTGCGCCAGTGACAATACTTGGAATCGATTGTGTCACATTCTGATAGATATATGTGATGTTGAATTGTTGAGATGGGGAAGCAAAAAATTGGGCCGTCCAGAACAATACAATAAGTAGGAAGAAACATAGAAACGCTACTTTATGTATTCCTAGTTCTGGGCTCGTTAGTTTTCCTCAGCTTCCTTGAACAAGCAATCAACATCATCAGTGGAGAGACAGGCTTTCAACATAAGTACTTGTTTAAGTCTGTCATTTGGGCCCAATGTTGACTTCTTTGCAGAATTGGATGGTTTGGAAGTAGAATTAGATGACTTGGAAGAGTCCATTGGCTTTGTGAGGAAGTTGCCACAATTGCCTTCCTTCTTTGCTTGAGCCCATGCACCATGCTGATCTGGCAAATGAGATGACACGTAAAGTCCTTCATAATCTTTGGTCTTGTGCTGTTTGCACCATTGGTAAGTCAATCCACCTACTTCTTTTGTACTGGCATCAAATTTCTTCCTCCCCTCCTCGATTTTGGTATTACCAGTGGAGAGCTTTCCACCTCCATTATTGAGAATTGTACCATGAGCGGCCGCATCAGGTTTGACGCCTCCTCCTTGAGATTTCTCCAATTGCTCAAGTTTTGTTCTTAGCGCCATGATTTTTGCATTGTGAGGATCAACTTTACTGCAGGTTTTATCCTTAACCATGTTGTTGGATTTGGTTTGAGCAGCAAGAATGAGTTGGTCACAGGTGATAGCCTTGTTGAAACCACAACCAGACTGAATATCATCAATGATGCAATCCATGAAACAATTGAATTCAGTGTTGGGACCAGTCTTCAATGTAGTATAAAGATAGTGGCAATACAAATCAGGTGTGCGACCGTTTTGCTTCAAGGTATTGAAATCAATTGCATCTTGTTCAACATTTTGGAAACATCATTTCCCAATTATGCATTTTTGTTGTTTCAAGCTGTGCCTTCAGAGAGTCCATTCCCACAATTGTGTCAGGTTTAATCTGTGAGAGAATCAGCTTGACCATGGTTGGGCTGTTGAAATGAATTCCACCTGTGGTAGCATCCATGAATGAGAACTTTTCTTTGTGCAAGAGGAGTGGAAAGATTTTTGACTGCTTTGGCAAGAACAGATGCATTGACAAAATCATGGAAGGTTGTTTTATTGTCATTATCATGGGCTGGATCAAGATCGCAAGAGCTAAATGGTGGTGCAGGCACTTCTCCATTGCGTCCAATTGTGGTGGCAACGCGTTTGTGAGCATTTTGCTGAACAAGTTCTAGTGAGACTTTCAAATGCTGGGAGATAAAATTGGCAAATTACGTGGGTTGGTTGTGGCTGTTGAATGCAATAGAAATCTTGCAACAATTTCCAATCTCTCCTTCCTTCGAAATGAGAAACTAATGGATTTCACTCGCAAATTCTTTCAAGAGGTCGAATCGTTTCCCTTCCACGTGAACCTTTGACCTTTCAATGAATATCTTCTGGCCATTGGTGGTACCAGGGTTAAAGTTGCCATGGAATGGATTTGTCTTCCATTAGATTGGTGTTGCCTATGGCTGTACCTGCTCCTGCTCCAGCTCCAGCTCCAGCTCCTGCTGCATCCAAATCTAAAGCCATGGTGAAATCAAGCAGTTCATAACAAAGTGATTAAATCTAAGGTCTAGATAAACTGAGATAATGCTTGATTGTCAACATTGCTTGTCTTTGACTAAACTTCCTTTTTGTGCTAAGGCTAGCTAAAGCAACCTACAAAAGACTCTTTTCAAAGAACAATGAGCTGATTAATTTTATTCTACTCAGTAGTGAAAGTTTAAAAAACGAATATTTAAAATACAATATTTTGAATATTGTCACAGTCAACTCTAAGAGTTAACTCCAGATTTATAAGCAAACAAAGGGATAATGTAAACAGTTAGCTGACAAGTGTTGAAAATATGATGGAAATGGAAAGTAACTTTTGTCATTTGCATTTTTCAATAGATTGCAAAGGATAATAAATGAATTGTATGGGAAAAATCATTTAAGAATGCAAATAATTTGATAATATACATTGTAGAAATATTGTTATGAGGTTGTGCAGAGATAATGGTATTGCTGGGATACAATTAATCACCATTGTATGGGAATATTTTATTGTTGTGTTGCTATGAGACTACCCACAGTGATTTAAGTACCAGCAATTGTGCTGAAAAGTGATACATCCCAGTTGAAAACTATCAGCTAGGAATCCATCATTGATGTGTAGTTAGCAGTTTTTTCTCAGTAAAAATCAATCAGCTGTTGCGGTGACACATTATTTTTGAATGAAAGTTAAAATGTGAGCAAAACAGCTCAGCCTTTTTGTATCAAACACTACATGAAAATCTTACAAAATCATTCTAGTTCTACAATCAAAACAACCAAATCAGTTACATTCTATACACACAAATTTTATCACCATGACTTTGACTTTACATCCCAGCATTAAGTGCATGTAAATGACTCATGCACACTTTAAATTCCCCTTGCATCTGGACAATATTTTGTCATCAAGGAAAAGGAACAAATATACAATGCAAACATATCATATGGAAATATGCCGTTTATGAGTTGATAACTGGAAAAGCAAGGAGGATGGAGATTAAATCAAGAATGGAAATCTTCAAGTAATGCTCTCTTTATTTTTAATCATTTTGTGGTCAAAAATATTCTACTGTGAAATGAATAAAATATGTATCTTTGATGATGTATACTCTCTAGATTGTAACAACTGTTGATATCCCCACCCAATTTGCTTAGGATAAAATTGTCAATTTTGGAATCAGTCTGCATCCATCTCATTACTTTTACAGAATGTTTGTTTTTGATGCCTCAAAAAGCAGAAGTTTCATTTTTTGCAGCTGATGAGATTTCTCTTTGTAATTGCATACAAAATGTACACTAGCCATTATCTTCCAACTTTCAATGTAATCAATTACCCTCCTCAAGACATGGATGATGTGTATTTGAGGTTGTTAGATGTCAATTCATTTTTGGAAAATATTTTTATCTAATTTTCTACTATGATCCACCACCTAATAAAAAATAATTGCCCTGACCTCTGATGACAGCTACCAAATTAATTAACAGGTCTTAGTTTCTCTGTATTCCCCACAAGTATATATTCTAAGTCATCTTGGATCCAGTCCACCTTTGAGAAAAGAAAGAGAACACAAGACTCCTCCCACTGCTTAGAGTCTAAGGATTGTGTATATTCCTCTGCTGAGTTTGATATCACAAGAAATATGTCAACCTAGTTTCTTGTAGTAGTGTCAGATGTACTCACTGCAGTCTCATAGTTGCAATCTATTCTGATTTGCACAATCCCATTTAAATAAGCATGAATGGTTTCACTCATGTTATTTTTAATGAAGTACAATGCAAAATCCTTTAGAAACAGAATCAGTCAATGATATTTCTAAAGTTACCAAATAGAATCATTACTTTTATGTGATGAAAGAAAATTAAAGAAAAGAAGACCAAAATGTTTGCTATATCTGCGATTGTTTGTTATATTGGTAGTTACTTTGTGGGGAAACAATTCAACTTTGAATGATTTTTTTATTAAAAAGTTGACTTCAAATCACCCCCAAAGTATGATTAATTCCTAGGTATTTCTAATTAATTTTTTTCATGACAAAAATTGCTGAAACTAACACCCATGTGTACAGTCACTGTACTCCATTGCCTGTACTTCCAGTAGTATGTGGAATATGAGCCACCAAGCCAATGTACCCTGAGACATAAATCTATGCTTGGACACCTAGCACTGCTCTCATTGCCTGCTACTAATCAGTAGCCCATAACTTTAGTTGGGACAATCAGCGTAATTGGCAATGGCCTGTCCTGTCATTTTGAAAATTTGAGGACACATATGAGGACATAGGATATGGCTGGCACATGTCCTTCAACAAGGACATTTTCTTCAAACATCCCTAGCCCATAGTAATTTAGGACATATGTTTTGTGTCCTTGGAGCTAGAGGACAAAATTTAAAATTTCTATAAAACATGGAGATACATTGTAAAAAATAAATGAAGAATGTATTTGCAATTCTGTGACAAAATACATCTAAAATTGTAACAAACTAATACACTGTTGTAGAAAATATGGCTTCTGTCTAATAAATGATAACTGACAGTAATTCACAATTATTCAACAAAGTTACAAAAAATCATTGATTACTTTTCTTTGACCAAATACATTATTAACTAGACACTGTTCCCATATAGCTCTCACCTTGAGACTGATGCACCTAAGGCAGATATGATTGGTGGAATGTCGAATGAAGAATTTGAAAGTTTGAAAATGTTGCTAAAATATTTGCTGTTATGTTGTTGAGTTTTTGTTGCTGAAAAATGCATTTACAAAAATTCCCCAGCCCTGCCACCGCCCCCTTCCTCACAAGCAACACCAAGGAATCATCTCTTGGATAGCCCCCAACATTGTGCACATAATATAACTGTGACATGATGCTGCTTCCAACTGTCTTCTCTACAAAAAATGGATCCTCAGCAGACTCACACTTGGTGCCCCTGTTGAACCCTGTCATCACAGTACTGTCAGCAGCAGAGAGGTTGGTCTTTCTGCTAAAGGATCCAACGTTGGACCCACTGATGACAATCCTGAAGTACTCTCCAAGGGCGTCCTGGCAAAAGACAAAGTCAGACTGCTCATTGATGTTGTTGCCATAGGCAGTGGGAACAGCTCAACCTCCAAGGCAGCTGGTTTGCTAGACACAACCATATGGCTGTTCATAGAATGTTCCGTCAGACTTGCTGTCAGAGCCCCACTCAGAGCAGCACTCAACATTCTGGTCATTGAGGGGATTGACAATAAAAAAAGGGTCTTATCAAAGCTCTTGCCAAGACAGATGGTGGGTTGAGATTGAAGGTCAGCAATTTTGAAGTGATGACTGTGGCAAAGGATCAACAAGACAGTGGCAGCAGAAGCAGTGGGGGTGGTGGTGGTGGTGGTGAAATGATGGTGAAAACCAAGGAGGGGATAATGCTCAGTGACACAAATGGTAAAAATGAAAATGAGTAAGGCTAAACATAGAGAGAAACACTTGGGAGAGAGTATATTTTGGGGGAGAGATGCATCACAATTTCCTGTCAAGATAAATATTTATTTTGTAGTATGGTACAAGTACAATACAGTATTATAGCTACAATACACAATGTACATTTTTTCATTTTAGGTTTACAGGTGGAACTGAGGACATGTGACTCAGCAAGAGGAATAGCTGCAGACACATGACTGAGCAAAAATGCATCAAAAATGTCTGGTCATCTCATTCTTTCCCTAGGAATTTAGGACATGTCCCCATCCTGAGGACATGGCTGGGTCATGTCCAAGACATTTCTAACTAAACAATAAGTTAGCTTCACCATGGCCTAAGTGCCAGCTTCAACAGTCCCAACTGAAGCACTTCTACTATCTTCTCCTCTGGAGAATGTTCCTTGTTTGAATTTTGAACAACCTGGAAATTAAAATCAGTTTTGACCTTAGTGTATTTCCCCTCTGAAGACCTAAATCCTACTCCTCCATGTGAGTGAGTGCATCTACCCTTCTCATTGCAACCATGAGTACCAAAATTGAATATGATAATGCCATATCCACCATTGGCATACTACCAACATTTGAACCCTGTCCAAATATCTACAATCTACTCAAGTTAGAAGAAATTATCAACACACGCCTCAAAATGATTCCATCCACTCAATTCACCATTTTTGAATGGGAAGGAATGTTCATCAGACCAGAAATGTATGCACTCTCAGATCCTGACACATGACAAGACCCTGTGAGTTCTGGAGAAGTACCCCCCGGCATGGGAAATCCCATGGCTATTGAAGCAAAACACAAACATCATCAAGACTTATGGAGAATTCCAAAACTTCGGCATGATTCCTTCATCAAGCCCTCCATACAGTGCTTGACAAGGACATTCCATATCAAGTTAAACCAGTTCAACAAATTAGAAATCATGTTTTTGGAATCCACACAGCTTGTGATATTGTGGATGCTCTTTCCATACATATGGTCCCACCATAGCAGCAGACATCTCTAAGATTGACAACGCCATCAAGACGCCTTGAGGCCCCAACAGGCCAATAGAAATGCTTTACAAGCAAATTAAAGATTCCCAAATCTTCGCTGTCTGCACAAATCTTGGATATGACCCACCATGTCTCATCATGTATGCATTGAATAACATCACAAATACAGGTGTCTTTTGAGAAAAACTTTGTGACTTCTACTGCCAACATAACACTCAAGATATTGATTGGCCTGCATTTAAAAAATTTGGGCCACTGCTTGGACAGAGCAAGAACATTACCAGTGTTCTTTTGGAAGTGCAACATATGCCAACATTGCAACAGATGATGACTCAATCTACACCTTCGACAAAGCTGTGGCCATCCATGCAGCACAATGTTCCCAAGACAATGCTTCCATGAGCTAACTCTTGGAAACTAATCTGATCTTTGAGTGCCATCACGCAGGAACTACAATCAATCAGGCACCAAATGAGCTATGCAATGCACATGCCACAACAGTACAAGATAGACAAGGCCCATTGTCATCCATTTATGCTATGCCACACACCCAATGGACTGCTGCACTGCCACCTCTTCACCACCATTTTTGTACCACCCTTTCATACACAACACATGCCAAATGGAATGAGACCTAAAATTCACCAAAACTCCACTCCACAATGGATGCAACCACCTCCTGGATTTCATGGACACAACACCACCCAAAGCAGCCATGGTTTTGGAATGGCATAGGGTGGACAATGAAGTGGGCATGGCAACAGACCTTGCAACAACAACTATGGAAGATATGGTGGAATTCCAAGCTTTTGAATGTAACACAATCACACACCTAATCCATTCAATCAATTCAACAACTGGTAATATTGCTTTAGCTCATGGAATATGTACAAAACAATTTGTGGTCCATCTGTCACCAGGGCAAATGCACACCCCTTCCCTGGTGCTAGTCTTTGTGGGGCCCATAACCAATTTTACCAGGACAACCAGGACATCCTATCCAGCACACTTGCAAGTTGGGGTGTCAGGGCACAAAACATGAACCATTTTACCTATGTCAACCTTCACCCAAAAATAGTTACTATACCCAAATCAACCGGCTTATAGGTACAGAGGATAAAGATACTGATGATTTTGACAAAACAGTGGTACACTCCAATTGCACAAAAGATGTGTGTAACATGGTTGTGAATAAGGAACTCTAGACCCAAACATAGACCATGGGATCTTCGACTCATGAACAACTGGACACTTTCTCCTTCCCAATATACCAATGATGAACAAACAGCCAACAACAAACCCACTGTATATCACCCTTACTGATGGTTGTATGATTGCTTCCACCCGCACTAGTCTCCTGGACATACCAAAACTCCATGTAACTGCACAACTTGCCCATATAGTACCTGATCTTGCACACTCATCTCTCATATCTGTCAAATAATTCTGTGATGAAATGATGCCACTAATCGTTACATCTACTTCAACAACAAGATAATCTTGTATGGACCACAGGATGAAATGGCAAAATTATGTACATTACATCTTCACATTAATCAAAAACTTACTCAGTCTAGTCAGAACAACAGTTCAAAATACCAAATGGCCAGACAATCCAAACATGACAATAGCTACTGGAACACATTAACACTCCAAAACTTGAACACTATTGATTCTATCTCCACCACCATGCACATATCATCACAGGAAAATTTAATCAAGTTCTACCATCAGTGCCTATTTTCACCACACACATCAATATGGATTGCAGCCATTAACAATCACCACTTCACTGGTTGGCCAGGGCTTACAGCCACTGCCATTCAATGGCATCTTCCTATATCAATGGCAACAATAACGAAGCATGCCAAACAACCATTACAAAACTTGTTATCCACAACTAAACTAACCCTAAGATGAAAATCATTGCAAGTATACACTATTTCCAAGGGGGGCAACCCAGACACATCAAAAACAATTTTCTGTTGGGCAGCTATTGTGAATGCAAACAATAAAATAATATATATTGATTTCGCTGGAAAATTCCATGTTGCTCCTATGAAGGCAACAAATACATATTTGTTGTGTATGACTACAACTCTAATGCAATCATTATTTGCCCGCTGTCAAGCAGAGAGATATTTGCTATTGTCAACACCTTCCAATCCATCTGCAACATGCTTGAAAAGTAGCATTGCAAACCACAATTTGTGTATTGGACAATGAAGCATCAAACACCATCAAGGCTTCCTTATACAGGATTCCATCAACAACCAATTTGTTTCACCACAAGAACATAGAGTCAATGATGAAAACCAAGAAATTCAGACTCTCAAAAATCAATTCATCAGTGGATCATGATCAACAGACCCAAATTTTATGCAACTATGAAGACAGCTCACACAAATGGCTGGAGACACCTTCAAGATGCTACATATTGCACATGATGACCAAACCAAATTAGCATATGACTATTTCAACATTCATCAATGGGGACCACCTGGATGCAAAGCAATTGTACATAAACATCCACACACCTGCACATCATGGGGCCCAAGAGGAAGTGATACATGGCACACTGGACCAGCAAAAGATCAAAATTGATGTTACCACATGGACACCAAGATTTATTGAATCTGCAAAGGCATCACATTTCCTTAGTTGGAAATGTCTTGGACATGTCCCAGACATGTCCTTGGGATGGGGACATGTCATAAATTCCTAGAGACAGAATCAGATGGCTGGCCATATCTTATTCAGAATTTTTTATTCATGTGTCTGTTGCATGTCCTCCAAGTAAGTCAAGTGTCCAATACTCTAAAAAACAAAGAAAAAGAGAAAGCAAATCAACCAAAACTTCCAAATTTGCGTTTGGATGATTAACTTGATTCCGCTGTAATACTTTTTTTTGAAATTCTTCTTTTGCAATTACAAAACAGTTACTGATTCCAAAATGAAAAAAATGGAGGTGTCATCAAAAGATTTGCTTCGCAAACACAAAAATACTTTGCAAAGCAAATCTGATTCTTCTCCCCCCTGGTGCCCCCATTGATCCCAGACAAAATCTTTTTTTCATTTTTTCATTTTTCATCAAAGTTTGAGCTCATAATTTCAATTTGGGGTGAACCCCACAACCTCCACTTCTTGCTACAAATATAAGGAAAAACGGCTGATGATGTCTGCCCTTGGACTTGTTTGACTGTAGGAAGCGCAAAAAAATGTAGCAAGAAGCGGGGGGCCGCAACCAATGCAAACGTTCACACAACAAAACAACCAAATCATGACAAAAAATCAAAACCATCTTCTGACACAACAAAAACACCTGTGCCAACAATTAGCCCACCAAAAGGTTATTTTTTATAATAATACTAAAATAATTTTTTTGGTTGCAATTTAAGCAGGTCCACCTCCAGTTCTACTGAAACAATGCACTAGGAAGTCACCAATGATTGTTGCTCCCTTGAGGAGCATCTCTGAAGATGACCATGTAGAAAAAAGTCCTAATGGCCTGAGGTCAAAGATGAAGTGCTTGTGGTGTGGGTTTGTCTGGCCTGATGCGCACGCCACAAGAATGATGGCCCACCTCCTCCAGCAGCCAGGGATGCATGTCAAGCCCTGCTTGGGAAAGATAGATGTGCACAAAAAACTCTATCAAGAACTCTTTGACAGGAAAAATTCTAGTAAAGCTGGCAAAAAGCAATTACATGATGACTCAACCAAGTCAGTTGAGGACTTGCAAAGTTCCCTGGCCTAAGCGTTGGTGGCCTCAAGATGCCCCCAACTGTCATGTCCCCCTCTTGACGTCAATCCTATCTGCTTTTGACCAAGCAATGTCCAATGATATTAGAAGGAGCAATGATGCTCAACTGGAAATGGCCATACCTGATTTCTTCCATTGTGAGAATATTGCTGACAGAGTAGTGGAGTCCACAAGGTTTAAGTATATGATGAAGCAGGCATGGCT
>JACCDI010900062.1_pt1 | contig 13928 bp, 14 predicted proteins | sample 7442791 | NCBI WGS metagenome assembly JACCDI01 (sample SAMN15323434, study PRJNA562643) | freshwater metagenome | isolation source: river surface water | place: USA:Blue River Watershed | collected 2017-08-15
GCGACAGGGCCGCACCGCCCTCGTTCCAACCGGGGTAGTAATAGAACTTGGCGATCTTCTGCAGGTTCAGGCGCTCGTCATCGGCCGGCACGGTGAACTCGGCGGCGTCGATGGTGCCTTTTTCCAGCGCGGAATAGATCTCGCCCGCGGGCAGCTGCTGCGTCACGACGCCCAGCTTGGTCAGCACCTGGCCGCCCATGCCGCCTGTGCGGAACTTCAGGCCCTTGAGGTCGGCGACCGACTTGATCTCCTTCTTGAACCAGCCGGCCATCTGCGAGCCGGTGTTGCCCGCCAGCATGCTGACCACACCCGACTCACGGGTGAAGTCGTTGAACAGCTTTTCGCCACCGCCATGAATCCACCAGGCGTTGTACTGGCGGCTGTTCAGGCCAAAGGGCACGCAAGTGCCCATGGCCCAGGCCGGGTCCTTGCCGATGAAGTAGTAAGGGGCGGTGTGACCGCACTCGATCGTGCCCTTTTCCACCGCATCCAGCACCTGCAGCGGCGGGACGATCTCGCCAGCGGCATGCGCCGTGATCTGGAACTTGCCGCCCGTGAGTTGGCCCACACGGCGCGCAATCAGATCGGCCGTTCCGAACAACACCTCGACGCTCTTGGGAAAGCTCGAGGCCATGCGCCAGCGAATCACGTCCGAGGCGGGTGCGGCGCTCTGGGCGGCAGCGGCGCCAGCAAGGGTGGCGCCCGCAACGGCGGCACCGCTCTTGGCGAGGAAGTCACGACGACTCATGGGATATCTCCTTCAGGTTTCGTTGTCTGTTATAGACGCACAGGGCGCCACGCAAGGCCTAGTTCACTTGGGCGCGTGACTATAAACCGCCTACGCACACAAGTGACATATGCCACGGCGCAGTGCAGGAGGGTGGCGTGCGACTGACACGGCATGTGCCAAAACGTTTAGAAAACTCAGGAAAGACAGTAAACTAGGCGCGTCTAATTGGGAACTGGCAAAGATGCGTCTTCCCAATGAAAACAATCGAATTAAATTTAACCGGAGACATACTTTTTGTCTACCAACAATTCCGCGAATAGGGGCGATGCTCCCGGCAACCTGACCATCGGCGAAGGCGTCAAGGTGGTGGGTCAGCTGGTCGTTCCTGGCCTGGCCGTGATCAATGGCACCTTGCAGGGCGAACTGCAAGCCGACGAGCTGCTGGTCGGCCCCAAGGGCTCGCTGTCTGGCCAGGTGCGCGTGCGCACGGCCGACATCCACGGCACCACCCACGAGACCCTGGAGGCCTCGGAGTTCCTGTGCGTGCGTGGCACCGGCCGCGTCAATGGGCAGGCTCGCTATGGCGAGATCGAAATCGAAAAAGGCGGTGTGATCCGCGGCGCGATCGCGCCCGCGGGCGACGCGACCCCGGCCGCGCCGGTGATCGCGCTGCCGCCCAGCGCTCCCATTGAGCCGGCAGACAGCGCCGAATAAGGCGCGCGGCTGTCCTTTGCGTCCTCAAATCTCACCATGCTGAAGTTTTCCAAGAACGGGCTGCGTCGCTGGACCAAGCTCGTCTTCGGGCTGTGGGACCGCGAGTACCACGACTCCCGCATCATCCTTGAGCAGCAGGGGGAGCTGAAGTACCTGGTCATTCCAGCTCGCTTCCAGCGCAATCTCGCGCGCACGCTGTTGGTCACCGTGTCGGCCACCACGGTGCTTCTGGTGGGCATGTCCGGCACGGCGGCCTACCTGCACACGCGCAAGATCATGCTCGAGGACTCCCACAAGGAGATCTACATCGCGCTGCAATCGGCCGGCATCAACCCGGACGCGCAAAACGGCGAATACTCGCAGGAAGACATGCTCGAGATGGCCAAGACCATCCGCGAGCGCGACATGCAGATCCGCCAGTACCTGGGCGACTGGACCGAAAACCTCGCCAGCCGCAACAGCCAGCTGCGCACCCTGGTCAAGAACTCCGGCCTGAACGAAAAGGTCATCAGCATCATTCAGGGCAACCAGAAGGTCGGCGGCTTCAGCGAAAATTTCAAGGCCAACTCGCTTTTGAGCAGCGCCTTCGCCAAGGAAACGGCGATCAACAGCGAACTCAAAAGCGTGCTGGAAGCCTTGCCGGAAAAAATGCCGCTGGAGGAATACGTCATCACCTCCGACTTCGGTATCCGCAAGCATCCAATCGACCACAAGCCCAGCCTGCATGCAGGCATCGACCTGATTCCGCTGTCCAACAAGGACAGCGTGCGCGTGGTCAAGCCCGGCAAGGTCACCATCGCACGCTTTCATGGGCATATGGGCAACACGGTGATCGTGCGTCACGACCGCGGCCTCGAAACCTTGTACGGCCACCTGGACAAGATCTTCGTGAAAGAGGGCCAGGAAGTGACTGAAGACACCATCCTGGGCACCGTGGGCAACACCGGCCAGTCGACGGGCAAGCATCTGCACTTCGAAGTGCTGATTGGTAGCTACCAGGTCGATCCCAAGAAAGTCGTTCAGACCGCCCAAAATGTTCGCAAAATCGAAAAATAAGTCTCCGGACACCGCCTATGAGGAGCCAGAGGACATGACCCCCGAGACGGGAAGCACTCCCCCCCGAAGCGGCACCTCCAGCGGCTTCCTTCTTGACAGCAACAAGCCCTCCGTCATCAGCGAGGGCTTCTCCCTGGTCGGCGATATCTCAGCCCAAGGAGTGCTGCATGTCGAAGGCATGATCAAGGGCACGGTCACCACTGACGCGGTGAACATCGGCATCACCGGTGCGGTGGAAGGCAAGATCCAGTGCAACTCGCTCCAGATCAAGGGTGCGTTCGTGGGCGAGGCCCGCTGCCAGGAACTGGTCATCGCCAGCAAGGCCCGTGTCCGCGGCAGCATCACCTACGAGACCCTGTCGATCCAGCGGGGGGCCTACGTCGAAGGAGAGCTCGCCCGAGCGACCTGAGGCCCGATGCCCGCACACCCCTGAGTCGACATGCGTAAGACCTGGACATCCTCCGACGCACAACGGCTCACGGAATTGCGCGAGCAGGCGGGGATGCCCCAAGCGGCGTTCGCCAAGCGACACGCCCTGTCCGTCGGGCAGGTGAGGGAACTCGAAGGCGGCAAGAGCGGGTCCTTCTACTCCGAGGACATCAAGGCCCATACCGGGCGCAGACTGCTCGCGGCGCTGGGCTATATCGCCCCGCCCGAACTCCCGGATTCGCAGGCCGCGCCAGACGCGCTGGCTACTTCGCCGACGCAAGACGAGCCGGCGCCTGACTTGGCGCCCGCGCCCGCGCCGGCCCCCGAACCCGAACCCGAACCCGAACCCGAACCCGCCGAGGCAGTCCGCCAAGAGCCAGAACCAGACGCCAGCGCGCAGACCGACACTGTGGCCCCCAGCGCAACGGCGCAGGCAGAGGACACTCCCCTGCAGCCCACTGCGGCACCTGCTTCGTTACCGACTGCGCCATCGGAGGCAGCCGCCCCCCGGCGCAGCGTCGCACCCGGGGTATTCGTCGCTCTGGTGGTCGCGATCGCGGGGGTGTGGGTGCTCACAAATCGGACCCCCTCCAGGACGCCCGCCGTGTCGACCGTGACGGAATCGGTGCCGGTAGCTGCCGCGAATCTCGAGCCCGCCTCGGCGCCCGAAGCGGGGGCATCCGACGCGGCACCCGCCGTGGCGACCGCGTCGGCGACGGTGGCTGCAGCTTCCGCGGCGGCACCCGGGATGGCGCAAGCCGCATCCGGCGCCGCACGCCTGCCCGCCGGCTGCGAGGCGCCTGCCGGTCGGGCGCCGACGCAATATCAGTCCCCTGTGGCGGACAAACCGGCCACGTATGTCTACGTCGAATCCACTCGCGATGCACGGCTGTGCCTGATCGATAGCCTGAACCAGGCCCGCATGATCACGCTCAAGGCGGGCGAGTCGGCCAACATCGCCGGCACTGCGCCCTTCACGATCCGAAGCGCGCAGTGGGGCGACCTCAAGGTGTTCTTCCAGGGTCTGCGCGTGCAGGTCGACGCTGGCGCCGCCACCGACAACATCGTGATCCTGCCCCGCCGGGGTAACTGAGGCGCCAAGAGGCACCGAAAAGCGCGCACGAGCGCTCGCCTGCGCCTCTTCGCGCAGGGCTGACGTTTTTAACCCCAAGGATTTACACAATTTCCGCTTTCAGGGAAGATGCGCACACTTTTTAACTCGTGCGGCCGCTCGTGCCGCCCGCCCGCGCACCCCCGATGGCCACCCCGGTTCCGCCGCTTCCGACCGACGCCAGCCCGCTGGCCCTGCCCGGCCTGGCCAAGGCCCTGGTCCGTGCCGGGAAGCTCGCAGAACAGGCTGCACAGGACCTGTACCGCAAGGCCCAGGCCGACCGCTCGACCTTCATCGCGGTCCTGACCGGCTCGGGTGCGGTTTCCGCCGCCGACCTTGCCCACACCCTGTCCGAGGCCTACGGGGTGCCGCTGCTGGACCTGAGCGCCGTCGACACCCAGCGGCTGCCCCGCAACCTGCTGGACGCCCGCACCTGTCAGGCCCTGAGGGTAGTCGTGCTGGCCAAGCGCAACCACCGACTGGCCGTGGCCACGGCCGACCCCTCCGACCAACGGGCTGGCGAGCAGATCAAGTTCGCCACCCAGCTGGGGGTGGACTGGATCGTTGTCGAATACGACAAGCTCTCGCGCCTGGTCGAAGCGCAATCCACCACCGCCGCCGAGGCGATGGACAACCTGATCGGGGACGACTTCCACTTCGACGAGTCCACCCTGGACCCGACCCTAGACGACGAAGCAGACAAGACTGCCAGCGCCGAGGTGGGCGACGCGCCGGTCGTCAAGTTCCTCCACAAGATGCTGCTGGACGCCTTCAGCCAGCGCGCCTCCGATATCCACTTCGAGCCCTACGAGCACCAGTACCGGGTGCGCTTTCGCATCGACGGCGAGCTGCGCGAGATCGCCGCACCGCCCATCGCGATCAAGGACAAGCTGGCCTCGCGCATCAAGGTGATCTCGCGCATGGATATCTCTGAAAAGCGCGTGCCCCAGGACGGCCGCATGAAGCTCAAGATCGGCCCGGAGCGGGTGATCGACTTTCGCGTGAGCACGCTGCCCACCCTGTTCGGCGAGAAGATCGTGATCCGGATCCTGGACCCCTCGGCCGCCCGCATCGGCATCGACGCCCTGGGCTATGAACCCGAGGAGAAGTCCCGCCTGCTCGAGGCGATCGGTCGACCCCACGGCATGATCCTCGTCACCGGCCCCACCGGTTCGGGCAAGACGGTGTCGCTCTACACCTGCCTGAACCTTCTGAACAAGCCCGGGGTCAACATCTCCACCGCCGAAGACCCCTCCGAGATCAACCTACCCGGAGTCAACCAGGTCAACGTCAATGAGAAGGCCGGCTTGACCTTCGCTGCGGCCCTGCGCTCCTTCCTGCGCCAGGACCCGGACATCCTCATGGTGGGCGAGATCCGCGACCTGGAGACCGCCGACATCGCGATCAAGGCCGCACAGACCGGGCACCTCGTGCTCTCGACGCTGCACACCAACGACGCACCCACCACGCTCACGCGCCTGCGCAATATGGGCATCGCCCCGTTCAACATCGCTTCCAGCGTGATCCTCATCACCGCCCAGCGCCTGGCAAGGCGCCTGTGCCCGCACTGCAAAGAGGTCGCCGACCTGCCGCAACAGAGCCTGGTCGATGCCGGATTCACGCCCGAGGACCTTGACGGCAGCTGGATACCGTTTCGCGCGGTCGGCTGCTCCCAGTGCAGTCATGGCTACAAGGGACGCGTCGGCCTCTACCAGGTCATGCCCATCACCGAGGCCATCCAGCAAATCATCCTGCGGGATGGCAATGCGCTGGACATCGCGCGCCAGTCGGAGCGAGAAGGCGTGCACAGCCTGCGCCAAGCCGGCCTGCGCAAGGTCCGCCAGGGCGTGACCTCCCTGGAAGAAGTCCTGGCCTGCACCTCGGTGTAGCCACCCCATTGCACCCACCCGCTCCTCACCGATAGGCACTCCACTCCATGGCCACCGCAAGCGCTCCCTCCGCCAAGATCAGCGAATCCCTCTACGAGTGGGAAGGCCAGGACCGCCAGGGGCGGCCCGCCAGCGGCGAGACGCGGGGAGCCGGCGAGCACCAGGTCCAATCCGCGCTGCGGCGCCAGGGCATCACCGCGACCCGCATCCGCAAGCGCCGACTGGGGCGTGGCGGGGCGGTCAAACCGCGCGATATCGCGCTCTTCACCCGCCAGCTCGCCACCATGATGAAGGCTGGCGTACCCCTGCTGCAGGCCTTCGATATCGTGGGTCGGGGCCACACCAACCCCCGCGTCGCCCGCCTGCTCTCGGACATCCGCGCCGACGTTGAAACCGGCACTTCACTGTCGGCGGCGTTTCGCAAGTTTCCCCAGCACTTTGGCGACCTGTACTGCAACCTCGTCGAAGCCGGTGAAGCCGCGGGCATCCTCGAGGCGATCCTGGACCGGCTGGCCACCTACCTGGAGAAGATCCAGGCCATCAAGTCCAAGATCCGATCTGCGCTCATGTACCCTGTCGCCGTGCTGCTGGTGGCGATGGTCGTGGTGGCCGTGATCATGGTGTTCGTCATTCCCTCCTTCAAAGACGTCTTCTCCTCCTTCGGCGCGCAGCTGCCGGCGCCCACGCGCCTGGTGATCGCCCTGAGCGAATCCTTCGTCAAGTACGGCTGGTTGTGGCTGGGCCTGCTGGTGGCGGGCGGCTTCGCGGGCCTGCAGGCCTGGCGGCGCTCGCCGCGTATCCAGCGCCTGGCCGACCGGGCCCTGCTGCGGGTGCCGGTCTTCGGACCCCTGGTGCGCAAGGCGGTCGTGGCGCGCTGGACGCGCACGCTGGCCACGCTGTTCGCGGCGGGCGTGCCACTGGTGGAGGCCCTGGACTCGGTCGCAGGCGCGGCCGGCAACAGCCTCTACCTCGACGCCACCCGTCGCATCCAGCAGGACGTGTCCTCGGGCAGCAGCCTGACCACGGCCATGACCCAAGCCCGGGCCTTTCCTGCCATGGTCCTGCAGATGTGCGCCATCGGCGAGGAATCCGGGTCGCTGGACCACATGCTGAACAAGGCAGCCGACTTCTACGAAGCCGAGGTCGACGACACGGTCGCCGGCCTGTCCAGCCTGCTCGAGCCCCTCATCATCGTGTTTCTCGGAGGGCTGGTCGGTGGCATCGTGGTCTCGATGTACCTGCCGATCTTCAAGCTGGGGCAGGTGGTCTGATGGCGGGCGTGTCCGGGCTGGTGCTGGCTGGCGCGGCCCTGCTCGGGCTGGCCATCGGCAGCTTCATGAATGTGGTGATCCACCGCCTGCCCCGCATGCTGGAGCGACGCTGGGCCGAGGAGGAGGCCCACCAGGCCGGCAGACCGCTGGTGCCCGGCCCCGCCTTCAACCTAGCGCAGCCGCGCTCGGCCTGCCCGCACTGCGGGCACACGCTGGCCCTCTGGGAGAACCTGCCGATCCTGAGCTGGCTGCTGCTGCGGGGGCGGTGCTCTGCGTGCAAAGGCCGCATCAGCCCGCGCTACCCCCTGATCGAACTGGCCACCGGTGCGGTGTTCGGCTATGCCGCCTGGCGCTGGGGTCTCACGCCCACCGCTGCGGCCTGGGCCGGCTTCGGCGCAACGCTGCTGGCCCTGGCAGCGATCGACTGGGACACCACGCTGCTGCCCGACGACCTCACCCTGCCCCTCCTGTGGGCCGGTCTGGTCGCGGCCGCGCTGGGCTGGAGCGGGACGGGGCTGGCCGTGGCGGTCTGGGGCGCGGTGGCCGGCTACCTCTCGCTGTGGTGCGTGCACCAGGCCTTTTTGCGCCTGACCGGCAAGGAGGGCATGGGCTACGGCGACTTCAAGCTTTACGCCGCCCTCGGGGCCTGGCTGGGCTGGCAAGCTCTGATCCCCGTTATCCTGCTGGCTTCCATTACCGGGGCAGGAGTCGGGATCACCATGAAATTCACAGGCGGCTTGCGCGAAGGCGGCTATGTGCCCTTCGGGCCCTTCCTGGCACTGGGCGGCCTGGCAGCCATGGCGGGCGGCGGGGCGGCTTTCTGGCGTGCCCTGGGGCTGTGAGCCGGATCGCAGAGGAAAGGCTCGCAGGCATGCACCGCATCGGACTGACCGGCGGCATCGGTAGCGGCAAGAGCACCGTCCTGGGCATGCTGGCGGCCCTGGGCGCCGCCACGGTGGACGCGGACGCCATCGCCCGCAGCGTCACGGCATCGGGCGGCGCCGCCATGCCGGGGATCCGCGAGCGCTTCGGGCCGGACTTCATCGCCGCCGACGGCAGCTTGGATCGGGCGCGCATGCGCGAACACGCCTTTGCCGACCCCTCGGCCCGGTCCGACCTCGAAGCCCTGATCCACCCCTGGGTGGGCGCGGCTTTCCGCGAAGAAGAAAGCCGGGCCCGCGCACAGGGCCGGGCCTGCCTGGTCTACGACATCCCCCTGCTGGTGGAGTCGGGCCGCTGGCGCGCTGAACTCGACCGGGTGATGGTGGTGGACTGCAGCCCCGAGACCCAGGTGGCGCGGGTGATGGCCCGCAACCAGCTGGCCGAGGCCCAGGTGCGGGCCATCCTCGCGGCGCAGGCCACGCGAGCGCAGCGCCTGGCCGCCGCCGACCTCGTGATCTGCAACGAGGGCCTGTCCCTGACCGCACTCGAGCAGGAGGTCCGCCAGGCGGCGATGAGCTTCGGGCTATGATCGCGGCTGTCGTGATCCTGTACGAATACCCGTTCAACGAGCGCATCCGCACCTACCTGCGGCTTGAGCAGTTGTTCCGCCGGCTGTCGGTGCTGGTGTCGCGAGAGCACCCTGTCGACCACCACCACGCGCTGGCCACCCTCTTTGAGGTCATGGACGTTGGGGCGCGAGCCGACCTGAAGTCCGACGTCATGAAGGACCTCGAAAAACAGAAGTCCGCCCTGTCGTCTCTGCGCGGCAACCCGGCCATCTCCGAAGACCTGCTGCAGGACGTCATCGACCAGCTCGACGCCGGCTTCAACGCTCTGAACAACCAGACCGGCAAGGCCGGTCAACCCCTGTCCGAGAACGATTGGCTCATGAGCATTCGCAGCCGAATCTCGATTCCGGGCGGCACCTGCGAATTCGACCTGCCGGCCTACCATGCCTGGCAGCAGCTGGACCCCTCGCGCCGCCAAGCCGATCTGCTGCGCTGGGTCGCGCCCCTGAACAACCTGGCCGATTCCATCGGGCTGCTGCTGAAGTTGATGCGTGATGCCGGCGCGCCCCAGAAGGTCATGGCCTCGGGTGGCCATCTCCAACAAGCCCTGCCCCAAGGCCGCACCTTCCAGCTGATGCGCCTGCGCATCGACCCCACGCTCAATCTGGTACCCGAGATCAGCGGCAACCGGCTGATGGTGGCGGTGCGCCTCATGAAGCACGAGCCGGGCGAACGTCTGCAGGCCAGTCACGAGGACGTGCCCTTCGAGCTCACTCTGTGCGCCTGACGCGTACCGTGCGCGCGGCGCCCCTCGACAGATGACCGATCCGACAGCCGGGCGTCCTGCCCTCTCCCGCATCGTCACCTGCCCCCACTGCGGCGGCGACAGCGTCTACGCCCCGAGCAATGTCTTTCGACCGTTCTGCAGCGAGCGCTGCAAGCAGGGGGACCTGGGCGCCTGGGCCAGCGAAGATTTCCGGGTGGCCAGCGAATCGCCGCCCGACGACCAGCCCTTCGGCGACGCCCGCCTGCAGTGAGGCCGGCCACCACCACCACCCGAGGCGTGAAGGCTTCAGCCCTCTGAGGCCGCTGGCGGTCCGTGATGGGTAGCACCCGTAAACCCCTGCTCCTGGGCGAACCAGGCCAGTACGGGCACGGTGCCCGGTAGCACCGGAGCGGACTGCACTGGCAAGGTTTCCCAGGCGAAAGATTGGCCTTCGCGCATCTGCAATTCGCCGGTCCATTCAAAGACCTTGCAGAAGTGCAGCCGCACCAGAGCGTGCGGATAGTCCACGCGCTCAACGCGCCAGGGCTGCGAGGCGCCAATGGTGACACCGATTTCCTCCTGCAGCTCGCGGTGCAGGGCCTGGTGCACCGTCTCGCCCGATTCGATCTTGCCCCCCGGGAACTCCCAGTAGCCGGCATAGGCCTTGCCGGTCGGGCGAGAGGTCAGGAGGAAGCGCCCATCGGGGCGCACCAGAACGCCCACCGCGACCTGCACCTCGGGCCGATCGGCACCGCCCTGGCGAGGCCGATCACCGTCGGCCACCAGCACCGGTTCGCTCACGCGCCCCTCACTGGCGGCCCGCGAAATCGCGCGCGAACTGGAAGGCCACGCGGCCCGAGCGCGAGCCGCGTTCAAGGGCCCACACCAGGGCCTCGGGCTTGGCCGCCTCGATCTTCGAGGCCGCTACGCCCAGGGCCGACAGCCACTGGGCCACGATGGCCAGGTATTCGTCCTGGCTGAACGGATAGAAGCTGACCCAAAGACCGAAGCGTTCGGACAGGGAGATCTTTTCCTCGACCACCTCGCCGGGGTGCACCTCGCCGTCCGCGGTGTGGGTGTAGGAGAGGTTCTCCTTCATGTACTCGGGCAGCAGGTGACGGCGGTTGCTGGTGGCGTAAATGAGCACATTGGGCGTGGCCGCGGTGACCGAGCCATCGAGGATGGACTTGAGCGCCTTGTAGCCCGGCTCGCCGTCCTCGAAGCTCAGGTCGTCGCAGTAGACGATGAATTTCTCGGGGCGCTCGGCCACCACGTCGATGATGTCCGGCAGGTCGGTGAGATCGGCCTTGTCCACCTCGATCAGTCGCAGCCCGCGCGGTGCGTATTCATTGAGGCAAGCCTTGATCAGGGACGACTTGCCGGTACCGCGCGCGCCCGTGAGCAGCACGTTGTTGGCGGGCAGGCCCTGCACGAACTGCTCGGTGTTGCGCTGGATCTTGTCTTTCTGGCCATCGATCTCTTTGAGATCTACGAGACGAATATCCGCCACATGGCGCACCGGCTCCAACGTGCCGTGGCCGCTGGCGCGCTTGCGATAGCGATAGGCAACGGAAGCCGCCCAGTCGGGTGCAGACAGGGGCTGCGGCAGCACCGATTCGATGCGCTCGATGAGGCGTTCGGCGCGTGCGAGAAATTGTTCGAGTGCAGTGGACATTTTTTTTGAGGGGCCCGCTGGATGCGAGGCGTTCAGTGTGCAAACAGAATCGTGAAGGCGCGGTGTCGCCGCATTGTCCCAGTGGTCGCCGCGGAACCGGCTTCGCCGGGCCGCCGGCGGCGCCCCCTTGAGGGGGAAGCGCCGCAGGCGCTTCGAGGGTGGTTCAAGACCTGTAATCAGCGTTGATCGTCACGTACTCGTGGCTGAAATCGCAGGTCCAGACGGTGTCGGCCGCCGTGCCGCGTCCCAGGCCCACGCGCACCGTGATCTCGCTTTGCTTCATCACGCGCTGGCCGTCCTCTTCGCGGTACGAGGGATTGCGCCCACCGCCCACGGCGACATGCACATCGTCCAGGAACAAATCGATCTTGGTCTGGTCTAGGTCTTCGATGCCCGCGTAGCCGACGGCGGCCAGGATGCGTCCGAGGTTGGGATCGCTGGCGAAAAAGGCGGTCTTGACCAGCGGCGAATGGGCGATGGCGTAGGCCACCTGCCGACACTCGGCAGCCGTCTGGCCGCCTTCGACGCGCACCGTGATGAACTTGGTCGCGCCTTCGCCGTCACGCACGATAGCCTGCGCCAGCAAGCGCGCCACCTCCAGCATCGTGCTGGCCAGGGCGCGGCCCGCTTCGCTCTCGAGCGAGGTGATGGGCGCATGGCGGGCCTTGCCGGTGGCGATCACGAGAAAGGAATCGTTGGTGGACGTGTCGCCATCGACGGTGACGCGGTTGAAAGACCCCTCCGCCAGTTGCGTGGCCAGGGCCTTCATCAGGCCCGGCGCCACCGCGGCATCGGTGGCCAGGAAGCCCAGCATGGTGGCCATGTTGGGGCGGATCATGCCGGCGCCCTTGCTGATGCCGGTGACAGTGATGGTCTTGCCTTCGATCACCACCTGGCGGCTGAAGGCCTTGGCCATCGTGTCGGTGGTCATGATGCCTTCAGCGGCGCGCAACCAATGGTCCTCGCGCGCGTCGGCCAAGGCCGCGGGCAGGCCCGCCTGGATGCGGTCCACCGGCAGCGGCTCCATGATCACGCCCGTGGAAAAGGGCAGTACCTCCTCGGGCGCCACTTCCAGCAGTCGGGCCAGGGCGATGCAGGTGGCGCGCGCACGTACCAGGCCGTCCTCACCAGTGCCGGCATTGGCATTGCCGGTGTTGACGACGATCGCGCGCACCCCGTGGCCGCTCTCGAGGTGCTCGCGGCACACCTGCACCGGGGCGGCGCAGAAGCGATTGCGGGTGAAGACCCCACCGACGGCGGCACCGGGCTCGAGCAGCAGGACGGTCAAGTCCTTGCGGCCCGCCTTGCGCACCCCGGCTTCAGCCACGCCGATGCGCAGGCCAGGCACGGGCAGCAGGTCTTGCGCACGCGGCGCTTGCAGGTTCACAGCCATCGAAAATCCTTTGGAAAGAAGGTGTTGAAGGTCAGACGTGCCGGCGCCATGAGGGGATCCAAGACCAGGGCCAGCGCGGAACCGGCTCCGCCGGGCCGCCACTGGCGCCCCCTCGGGGGGAAGCGCCGAAGGCGCATCGTGGGGGATGCTTAATTCTGTCTCCAGGGCAGGCCGCGCATGCGCCAGCCTTCCCGCGCACCCCGGTGGCCTGCACTGTCGGGATCCCCCTCGAAGCCTTCGAGAATGTTGTAGGCCTCGTAGCCCAGTTCGGTGGCGCGCTGCGACGAACCGATCGAGCGCACACCGCTGCGGCATAGCATCACCAGCTTCTTGCCTTGGGGGACGGCGGCCTGCAAGGCAGCGTCAAAATTCGGGTTGATCGCCATGCCAGGCCACAGTTTCCAAGGGATATGCACCGCACCCGGCACGAAACCCACCCAGGCGATCTCAGCGTCAGAGCGCACATCCACCAGGACGGCGTCGCCGGCCTGCCACCACTGAAAGGCCAATTGGGGCGGGATGTCGCCGGCGTAGCCCTGCGCGGGCCGGACGGTGTCGGAAGTCGCAGTCATCTGGCCGATTTTGCCAGCGCGTGCGTCGACACCCGCTCAGAGCATCAGTGTGATGCATAACGCCGCGAAATATTAATCCTATTTATTTACAAAAATCCCAGTCGGGTATTGCCTTGGTGGATCATTCCCTCGGTGTAAACCCTCTTTGTCAATGCTCGCCACTCAGCAAGAGTGTGGGGTTTGATTGACTTACCTAGGAGACCCTTCAATGACCGAACCGAAGAAGCCCATGCGCCGTAACCTGCTCAAGGGCGCCGCCGTCGCCGGCGCTGCCATGTCCGCCCCGATGGTGGCGATGGCCCAGACCACCACCCTGCGCTTCCAGAGCACCTGGCCGGCCAAGGACATCTTCCACGAGTACGCCAACGACTTCGCCAAGAAGGTGAACGACATGGCCGGTGGTCGCCTGAAGATCGAAGTGCTGCCCGCTGGCGCCGTCGTGCCCGCCTTCCAGTTGCTGGACGCGGTGAACAAGGGCACTCTGGACGGCGGCCATGGCGTGGTGGCCTACCACTACGGCAAGAACACTGCCCTGGCCCTGTGGGGTTCGGGCCCGGCCTTCGGCATGGACCCCAACATGGTCCTGGCCTGGCACTACTACGGCGGCGGCAAGGCCCTGCTGGAAGACATCTACAAGTCGCTGAACATCGACGTCGTCTCCTTCCTGTACGGCCCCATGCCCACCCAGCCCCTGGGCTGGTTCAAGAAGCCGATCGCCAACGCCGCCCAGCTCAAGGGCCTGAAGTTCCGCACCGTCGGTCTGGCGGTTGACGTGTTCAAGGAACTGGGCGCTGCGGTGAACCCGCTGCCCGGTGGCGAGATCGTCCCCGCGCTGGACCGCGGCCTGATCGACGCGGCCGAGTTCAACAAC
>JACCDI010695951.1_pt1 | contig 13907 bp, 14 predicted proteins | sample 7442791 | NCBI WGS metagenome assembly JACCDI01 (sample SAMN15323434, study PRJNA562643) | freshwater metagenome | isolation source: river surface water | place: USA:Blue River Watershed | collected 2017-08-15
TAGAGCACCTTGACGATATCAAGGCAGGTATCCAGCCCGACAAAATCGGCCAATTCGAGCGGGCCCATCGGGTGGTTGAGGCCCAGGCGGCAGCCCTTGTCGATATCCGGAATGCTGGCCGTGCCCTGCCCCAGCACGAAGACCGCTTCGTTGATCATCGGCAGGAGGATCCGGTTGACGACGAAGCCCGGCTCGTCCTCGGCCAGCACGACCTGTTTGGACAGGCCTTCAGCAAAAGCACGGGTGCGGGAAACGGTTTCCTTGGACGTGGCCAAGCCCGGAATTACCTCGATCAGGCCCATCACCGGCACCGGGTTGAAAAAGTGCAGGCCAATGAACCGTGCGGGATCGGGCGAGCTCACGGCCATGCGGGTAATCGGGATCGAACTGGTATTCGATGCCATGATCGCATCGGCACCCAGCACCTTGCCGGCTTCGGCGAAGATGCGGTGCTTGATCTCTTCCTTTTCGGTCGCCGCCTCGATGATCAGTTCGGCATCGATCATCGGCGCATAGTCGGGAACCGCGGTGATCCGGGCCAGTGCGGCAGTCGCTTCATCCGGGGTGATCTTGCCGCGGCCGACCAGCTTGCCCAGCGCCTGGTCGATCTTGCCCTTGCCGGCTTCGGCACGGGCCAGGTCAACGTCGGAAAGCAGCACGTTCATGCCGAATTGCGCGATGGTCTGGGCAATGCCCGAACCCATCTGCCCCGCGCCGATAACCGCCACTGTCCGCATCGAAATTCCCCTTCGCAAGTGCAGCAAGTGGTGCTGCCTAGCGGCGGGGGAGAGGCTTGGCTAGCGCCAAATTAGCGCGACTGGCCTGGCACCCACAGGACATCGCCCGAGCCGCCATTGTTAAGGGCGCGGGCGAGGACGAAGAGGTAATCGGAAAGGCGGTTAAGATAGGCCAAGGTCGCAGGATTGACCGGTTCTTGTGCGGCCAGCGCAGTGGCCGCCCGCTCTGCCCGGCGCACCGTTGCGCGCGCCAGATGCACGCGGGCTGCCGGCTCGGCACCGCCCGGAAGGATAAAACTGGTAAGGGGGGCTAGCGCCTCGTTAAGGGCGTCTATCTGCCGCTCAAGCCAGTCAACCTGCGGCTCAACGATCCGCAAAACCATTGCTGATGGAGCAAAGTCGTCACCAGGGGTGGCAAGGTCTGCACCAAGGTCGAACAAATCATTCTGGATGCGGATCAGGGCCGCTTCATGCGGCCCCAAACCGTCCGGTGCGGCGACGGCAAAACCGATCAGGCTGTTGGCCTCGTCGACCGAGCCGATCGCTTCCATCCGGGCATCGTGTTTTGCGCAGCGCGAACCGTCGACCAGACCCGTGGTCCCGTCATCACCGGTGCGGGTGTAGATCTTGTTGAGCTTAACCAAGGGCCGGCCCGCGGGCTCAGCGGTTGGCGAACAGCAGGATGGCAACGACGACGATTGCGATCCCCTGATAGAGGATGCGGGCGTACATCATCTTGTTCTGCTTGAGCTGCATCTGGCTGGGGCCGGAACCCTCACCCCGCTCAAGATCCTCGCGCGTGCTTTGCATGAAAGCGGCGATGCCTTTGACCAGGCTGACAACAACCAGCGCCATCAGCACCACGAGTACGGGAATCAGGACATAGCTCATGCAAGCAATCCTACGCCCGGCCCCAGGTAAAGGCCAGTAGGGAATTGGTCCATGCGCAGTGCCTGGGCCACGGCCCGGCCATCTTCCCCGGCCTTGCGCAGGTCTGCGAGCGCCGGGGATCCGCGACGTTTGGCCAGTTTGCGGCCATCCTCTTCGCATAACAGCTGGTGGTGATGCCAGGTCGGCACCGGCAGTCCTAGCAGGGCCTGGAGCAGGCGATGAACGTGGCTTGCGGCAAACAGGTCTTGCCCGCGGGTGATCAGCGTGATGCCATCGGCCGCATCATCCAGCGTGGCAGCGAGGTGATAGCTGGCAGGTGCCTCCTTGCGCAGCAGCACCACGTCGCCAAATTGCAAGGGTGCGCCGATCTGCGGTCCGGCCAGTTCATCGACCCATTCCAACGGCCCCGCCAACCTGACCGCCGCGGCCATATCAAGCCGCCAGGCTGCGCCATCCGGATCGACCACCTTGCCGCGACAGGTGCCGGGATAGATGGGCCCGTCCGGCCCAGTTGCTTGCGCCGCTGCCTGCACTTCGGCCCGGGTGCATTGGCAGGGATAGAGCAGATCCATCGCCTTGAGCCGCTCCGCCGCTGCCGCATAGCTGGCCAGCCGATCCGACTGGTACACCACCGGTCCGTCCCACGACAGCCCAAGCCATTGCAGGTCGGCAAGGATTTCGGGCACCAGGTCTGCCCGGCTGCGGGTGCCGTCAATATCCTCGATCCGCAGCAGGAATTCTCCGCCTCGCGCCCGTGCCAGATCATGCGCGACAATCGCTGCATAGGCGTGGCCGAGATGCAGCTGGCCATTGGGGCTGGGGGCGAAACGGGTGCGGATCACGGTGCTCTCTTGCCTGTGGATTGTCGGCCAAGGCAAGGCTTGACGCGGCAAAGCCCCCCATGTTCTGTTTCACCTATGGGTTGTAGCCAAACCGTCATGCCCGATTGTTACCGGAGGCCATGCTCAAGGCGGAGCTGATTGAGCGCGCGGCCCGGTTCCGCAGCGCGTCGGAGGATCCCTCCCGCAATCTGTCCGATTGCCCCGCCCTTGTGCTGAACGCCGATTACACCCCGCTGTCCTATTACCCGCTAAGCCTGTGGCCCTGGCAAACCGCGATCAAGGCGGTCTTTCTGGGGCGGGTGGATATTGTCGACAGCTATGCGCGCGAAGTCCATTCTCCGAACTGGACCATGCCCATCCCGTCGGTGATTGCCTTGCGGCAATATGTGAAGCCCAGCGAGTTTCCCGCTTTTACGCGCTTCAACCTGTTCCTGCGCGATCGCTTTACCTGCCAGTATTGCGGCAGCCCGCACAACCTGACCTTTGATCATGTTGTCCCGCGGCGGCTGGGTGGGCGGACCAGCTGGGAAAACGTCGCCACGGCCTGCGCGCCGTGCAACCTGCGCAAGGGCGGACGCACACCGAAGCAGGCCGGCATGCCATTACTGATCGAGCCGATCCGGCCAACTTCCTGGCATTTGCAGGAACGTGGCCGCGCTTTTCCGCCCAATTACCTGCACGAAACCTGGCGGGACTGGCTTTACTGGGACATCGAACTCGAAGCCTGATCGGTCAAGAATCCGCGCACCCTGCCCTAGATTAGAGCCAATTGGAGGAGCGCCGCGATCAGCGCGAGCACCAGCGCCACCCATCCGCGCGGCCCCATGTAGACCGACAATTCGCGCTGGGTCGGGAAGCTGAAGGTCACCGGGATGCCCAGCAGCTTGTAAGGATGGATGTCAGCAAAGCGGGGATCTGCCGCTAGCTTCAGCAAATCGCGCCGGCTGCGATACCGCATCAGCCCGAAGATCGACCAGCCCGGATCGCCTTCAACGGACCAGGCATCGATATAGGGGCCGACCTTGCGACCGACCATGCCGGGATGGCCGCCTTGCGCGATCAGCGCGCGGACAAAGGGATCGGAATAGCGACGCATCGCCTCGCGGCCGGACAGTTCCTTGCCCGACTGCGGATCGACCACCATGCCCGGCTCGATCTTGACCAGGTTGAGCATGACGAATTCCTGGCCATCGTCCGCCTCAAGGAACGACCGCAGCACCGCCGGATCATTGCCGCCGCCGTACTTGCCGTGGACCTCGGCAAAGAAGGTATCAATTTCTTCTTTGGTCAGCGGACCGCGCCAATTGTCGTACCACAGCCGAAACAGCACATAGAGCGCCAAAGCTCCGATCCAGATCCACCCGTCCATTCTTGCCCCCTGCGCTCTCGACCCTTGCCCTTATGCTGCAACGGGCTGGGGCGAAGTTCCAGTCCCTTTCAGCAACGTTTCACAGCCATCTGCTGCCAAACCGCTTCGTCAGCCACCGCGGAAATGCCGGGGCGCTTCAACGCAAAAGGGGCGACATCCCGATGGATGCCGCCCCTGCGTAACCGCGTTGAAAGCCGCCTAGTTCTGCGGCGCAGTAACCTTTACCGGCGTGCTGAACGGCTTGATCCCCAGCTTGGCATAGACCTCGTCCGGGAAGTAAACCGTGCCCCCGCGCGAGACCATGCGGATGGTCTTGATCGCCTTCAGGTCCTTGGTCGGATCGCCCGGCACCAGGAAGAAGTCGGCCAGCTTGCCGCGCTCGATGCTGCCGAGCGCCTGGTCCTGGTGCAGGTACTGCGCCATCTCCAGCGTCGCCCGGCTGAGCACGTCGGCCGGGGTCATCCCCAGCTGGCCGAACAGTTCCAGTTCGCGGTGATAAGTGAACCCGCCGCCCAGATCGGTGCCAGGGATCAACAGGATCCCGCGACGATGCATTGCGGCCAGGGTTTCCTTGATCTTGGAGAAGGCCGCGATGTAGTCGGCCCGCTGCTTGGGCGTAACGGCCCCGAACAGGGCCTGCTTCAGCTGGCGCTGCTCGGCCGGGGGCATGTGATCGATATAGTCGATCGCGCCCGGGTTCGGCACGCCGTCCAGCGCGGTCAGACCCAGTTCGTGGATCGCGATGGTCGGCTCGTGCGCCACGTGCTTGGCTACCATCGAATCCAGCGTCTTGGTCACCCTGTCCGACTTGAGATCAAGCGCGGGGAAGCGGGCCTGGGCGGTGAAGCGGAACAGCGTGCGGGTATCCTCACCCGGGTTGAGCACCCAGCCCAGCATCAGCTGGTTGACGTGGGTAATCTCGTCAAACCCGGCAGCGATCATCTCGTCCGCACTGGAGAAGGCGGGAACGTGGCCCGCCACGCGCAGGCCCAGCCGGTGCGCCTCGGCCACCACGTTCGGAGCCCATTTGGGGTCCATCGAATTGTAGAGCTTGGCCTGGTTATAGCCGCGCGCGGCATACCAGCGGACTGCGTCGATCGCCTCGGCCTCGCTCGCCACCAGCTTGCCGGTGGCCGAGCTGAACGGGCTCTTGCCCTCGATAAAGCCCGAGCGGGTGATCCGCGGGCCAGCGACTTCGCCCTTGCCGATCCGGTCAATCAGCACGTCGAGCACCTCATTCCGGTTGCCCATGTCGCGGACCGAGGTGATCCCGGCCAGCACGTTCATCAGCGCATCTTCCTGGCCCATGTGGCCATGCATTTCGAACATGCCGGGAACCAGCGTGCCGCCTTCACCTTCGACCGTGGTCTCACCCGGGGTGGCAATACTCCCGGCGGGAACAACCTCTGAGATCCGGCTGCCAGACATCACCACGTCGCTCAGCGCGGAGAGCGCCTTGGCCTTGGGATCGAACACCCGCACATTGCGGATGCGCACCGGCCCGGAGAACGTCTTGGCGCTCTCGCTCTGCAACTGGGCAAAGCGGCTCGAAGCGAGCTGTTCGGCAAGGTCGCGCAGCGGCTTGTCGGCTACCCGTTCATACCCCTTGCGCGCCAGGATGGAGCCGGCGCTGGCCACGGCGAAGAGATCACCCTTGGCATCAAGCGTGATATAGGTGGGGTTCAGCGACAGGCCCGAAAGCTCGTAGGTCACGACATCCAGCTTGCCGTCCGGCCCATCAAAACTGCGCCGATCGCGTTCGGTCAATCGGGCCGTGCCGCCCGGTGCCACCGCCATGCTGCGATCGGCATCGGCCAGCAGCGCCTTGGCCAGCATCGCGACATCCAAGGGCGAGCCGTTCTGCGTGGCGTAAAAACGCGGCGCATCCTTGCCCTTGATCCGGCCGGGCCCGGCCAGATCGCGCCATTCGGCACCGGCGGCGCTGCGCTTGAAGCTTTCGTTGACCGCATTGCCAAAGGTTGTCCGCCCGGTGATCGTCCAGGCCAGCGGTGCGCCACCCTTGTCCAGCGTGACGGCTTCGGTGATCGTCGGGCCGCGGCCGTTCTGCTTGATGTTGTAATCAACCGCGACCTTCTGCCCCTGCCGGTCCAGCTTGAGATAGCCGACATCGCGTTCCTGGATCAGCGCGCGGTATTCAACCTGATCGGCCAGCGCGGGCGCAGCCAGAACGGTGGCCAGCGCAACGGCGGCCAGCAAGTGCAGTTTCATGTGGAGTCTCTCCCTGTCAGATCGCGACAGACTAGCTGCTCAGCGGATTCCCGCCAGCGCCTTTTGACGCCGCCGCTGCACCGATGAACCCAGCCCGATGGCCTCGCGGTACTTGGCGACAGTGCGCCGGGCAAGATCGAAGCCCTTGGCCTTGAGCAGGTCAACCAGCGTATCGTCCGAAAGGATCGCCTTGGGATCTTCGGCATCGATCAGCGCCTTGATCGCCGCCTTGACCGCCTCGGCGGAAGCCCCGCCTTCTCCATCGGTCGATCCAACGCCCGAGGTGAAGAAATACTTCAGCTCGAAGGTCCCGCGCGGGCAATGGAGATACTTGTTCGAGGTGACGCGGCTGATGGTGGATTCGTGCATGCCAATCGCATCGGCCACGGTCCGCAAGGTCAGCGGCCTGAGGTGCGAGACGCCGTGACGAAAGAAGCCGTCCTGCTGGGTCACGATCTCACTCGCCACTTTCAGGATCGTTTTCTGCCGCTGGTCGAGCGCCTTGATCAGCCAGTTGGCATCGGCCAGCTTGTCAGACAGCCAGGCGCGTGAACCCTTGTCGGCGCAGGCACCGCGCATCTCAACATAATAGCTGCGGTTGACGATCAGCCGCGGCAGGGTCGCCTGGTTCAGGCTGATGTCCCAGCCGCCGTCGCTGCGCGGCGCGAGCAGGATATCCGGCACCACCGGATCGCCGCCGCCGGTGTTGAATCGCAGCCCGGGCTTGGGATCATAGCTGCGCAGCTCCGCCAGCATTTCGGCGAAGTCCTCGTCATCCACCCCGCACATCCGCTTCAGCCGGGGCAGTTCGCCGCGCGCCAGCAGGTCAAGGTTTTCCAGCAGCCGCGCCATGCAGGGATCGTGACGATCAGCCTCGATCGCCTGCAGCGCGAGGCACTCACCCAGTGAGCGCGCGCCAACCCCGGTCGGATCGAGCGACTGGAGCAGGGTCAATGCCGCCTCTGCCTCGGCCACGGCAACGCCCAGTTCGCCCGCCACCTCGCGCAGGGTGACGGGCAGGTAACCGGCCTCATCCAGTTGGTCGATCAGGTACCGGGCAATGAAGGTCAGGCGGGGGTCGCGCGCCTGGGCGCCGATCTGGTCGTGCAGGTGGGTAGCAAGATCCTTTGCGCCTTCGCCCCGTTCGTCGATGTCAGGGCCACCGTCACCGGCCGGACCAATGCGGATTTCGGCGCCCCATTCGCCATCGCCGGTATCGCGGTCACGGTCGAGTGCGGTCTGGTCAATGTCGAGCGGACGATCATCCGCCGCCCGCCCCTCCGAAACGAGCTGATCGACCGGGGAGGTTTCCAGGGTTGTGCGCCGGACATCGGGGGTCTCTTCAGCAACCGGCAGTTCCGGCCCGGCTGCGTCGATCTCTAGCAGCGGATTGCTCTCGAGCGCCTCGCCAATGAAGGTTTCGATTTCGAGGTTTGACAGCGCCAGCAGCTTGATTGCCTGCTGCAGCTGCGGTGTCATCACCAGCGATTGCGATTGCCGAAGGTCAAGGCGGGGCCCGATCGCCATGAACGTGTGCCCTAAAGCGTAAATCCTTCGCCCAGGTAGAGCCGCCGCACGTTTTCATCCGCCACCAGCGCCTCGGGGCTGCCGGAAAACAGCACCTGGCCGCCGTAGATGATGCAGCCCTTGTCACAGATATCGAGCGTTTCGCGCACGTTGTGATCGGTGATCAGCACGCCGATGCCGCGCTGCTTCAGGTCCTTCACCAAATCGCGAATGTCGCTGATCGACAGCGGATCAATCCCGGCGAAGGGTTCATCGAGCAGCATGATCGAGGGCTTGGCCGCCAGCGCCCGGGCGATCTCCGCGCGGCGGCGTTCACCGCCGGAAAGCGCCATGGCCGGGCTGGCGCGCAGCCGGGTCAGGCCAAACTCTTCCAGCAGGCGTTCCAGTTCCTGCGCGCGGACTTCCTGATCGGGTTCGACCAGTTCGAGCACGCAGTTGATGTTCTGTTCAACCGTCATGCCGCGAAAGATGCTGGTTTCCTGGGGCAGGTAACCCAGACCAAGGATCGCCCGCCGGTACATCGGCAGGTTGGTGACATCGACGCCGTCCATCAGGATCCGGCCCGAGTCGGGGCGAACCAGACCCATAATGGAGTAGAAACAGGTGGTCTTGCCCGCACCGTTGGGGCCGAGCAGCCCCAGCACTTCACCCTTGGCGACGGACAGCGAAATGTCGGTCAGGACCGCGCGCTTGTCATAGGACTTGGCGATCGAGATGACTTCAAGGCCGCCCTGCGTCTGCACGGTTTCGGCTTTGCGCTGAGCGGTTTGGATCATGGTATCGGTCATTGCGTATGCTCGTTTAGGGCGCGCCGTGAAACTCGGCAAGCCGGGTAAGGTCCATTTGGCAGGTTTCGTGCATGGGCATCGACGAACTGCATAATCGACGATTGGTAAACGAGGCTTGATCACAGCTCCCTTCGGTGATTTACTCAGCTGCGACTGATCCGTGGCGCAGACCGGGGACAGCAGGGGAATGTTAAGGGGATCGCCGATGGCCAAGGCTTGGCACCGCAACTTTGTTTCGGCTCATGCCGCCGACCGCCCGCTCGACTGGCGCAAGCGGATGAGCGACCACATCGCCTATGCCTTGCTGGCCTATACCGGGCTGCAGATTTTCGTGACGATGGGTGCCCTCGATGCCAAAAGTGGCTCGTTGCTGCCCTATTTCGCGCTCATCGTGCTGGTGGCGGCGATCATCCCAGCCTGCCGCCGGTTCGAACGCCGCTGGAACCGTCTTTCCGATGACCAGGCCAGGGATCCGGAGCTGGCGCCGTTCTATCGCCATGATCGCAACTGGGTCTGGGCCCTGGCGATCGGCCTGCCGTTTATCGTGACCGGCATATTCAAGCTGCTGGCTTTCGCTTTCACCTGATTGCCCTTCGGCCTGCGAATACCTAGATCGGCCGCTCCGCTTTCGGAGTGACCTTTCCATGCTGACCCCTTCCGCCGCCCAGGAACGCGCCGCCGCGCTGATCGACCTTGCCCGCAAGGCCGGAGCCGATGCCGCCGACGCAATCTATTCGGGCAGCTCATCTGAAGGGGTCCAGGTCCGGCTGGGCAAGCTGGAAGATATCGAACGCAGCGAGAGCGAGCACCTGGACCTGCGCGTGTTTGTGGGTCGCCGCTCGGCCTCGATCGGGTCCAGCGACCTCTCGGACGATGCGCTGCGCGAGCTGGCTGGCCGCGCGGTCGACATGGCGCGGGCTGCGCCGGAAGACCAATATGCCGGACTGGCGCCCGAAGAGTTGCTGCACCGCGCGCCGCTGGCGGACCTCGACCTGGAGGACAGCGCCGAACCGAGCCCGCAAGACCTGCTGGCCCGCGCCCTGGCCGCCGAAGATGCCGCCCGCGCGGTTAGCGGCGTCACCAACAGCGAGGGCGGTTCGGCCAGCCTGGCCCGGCGGGTCATGGCGCTGGTCACCAGCCACGGCTTTGCCGGCGCCTACGGCGGCACCAGCCACGGGATCAGCGCCGTGGTGATCGCCGGTGAAGGCGACGCGATGCAGCGCGATTATGGCTGGCGGACGGCCCGACACCTGGCGGACCTGCCTGCTCCGGAAGAGATCGGCCAGATGGCGGGGGATCGCGCTGTGGCGCGGCTCAAGCCGGGACGGCTCAAGAGCGGACCGCTGCCGGTAGTGTTCGATCCGCGCGTCGGCGGCTCACTGATCGGCCACCTGACCGGCGCCATGTCGGGCAATGCGATTGCCCGCCGTGCCAGTTTCCTGCTCGACCGCGATGGCGCGCAGCTGTTCAAGGCCGGAATTACGATTGTTGACGATCCGCTGCGCCCCCGCGGACTGTCATCCCGCCCGTTCGATGGCGAAGGCCTGCCGGTTGCCCGCCGAGAACTGGTTACCGAAGGCCGGCTGACCGGCTGGCTGATGGACAGCGCCGCCGCGCGCCAATTGGGCGGCACGCCAACCGGCCACGCGGTGCGCGGCGCGGGGGGATCGCCGGGGGTTGGAACCAGCAACCTGCACCTTGCCGCCGGCAACCTCAGCCCCGACGAGCTGATGGCCGACATTGCCGACGGCGTTTACGTGACCGAGCTGATCGGCCACGGCGTTAACGGGGTGACCGGCGATTACAGCCGCGGGGCATCGGGCTTCCGGATCGTCAATGGCAAGATCGATGGACCCGTGGCCGAGTTCACCGTGGCCGGGAACCTGATCGACATGTTCGCGGCGCTGACCCCGGCTAACGACCTGGAATGGCACCGCGGGATCAACGTGCCGACGATCCGCGTGGACGGGTTGACCATCGCCGGGGATTGACGGCGGGGCTGGGGCGGCCATTCTGCGCCGATGCTGATCCGCCCCGCCCGCCCAGACGACTGTGCCGAGATTGCCGCAATCTATGCGCATCATGTGCTGCACGGCACGGCCAGCTATGAAACCGAACCGCCCGACGCAGCCGAGATTTCCCGGCGGATGGAGCGTGTCCTTGGTTCCGGTTGGCCGTGGCTTATCGCCGAGGCACCCGACGGGCAAATGCTGGGCTATGCCTATGCCACCCAGTTCCGCGACCGGGCAGCCTATCGCTTCGTCTGCGAGGACAGCATCTATATCCGCGACACCGCGCGCGGCCAGGGCGTGGGCACGGCATTGCTGGGCGCCTTGATCGAGGCGTGCACCGCGCTGGGATTTCGCCAGATGATCGCGGTGATCGGCGGGGCCGAGCCCGCGTCAGAGGCCTTGCACGCGCGGCTGGGTTTTGCGTTGGCGGGCCGGCTTGGCAGCATCGGCCGCAAGCAGGGGCGCTGGCTCGATACACTGTACATGCAGCGCACTCTTGGCCCTGGCAACAGCGAACCGCCCGCTTTCGAACCAAGTTGACCGCGATCAATTCGGGGCTTGGCAAGGACGGCTAATGGGAGCTTAATCGAACGATTAAGACCATCGAGAGGAGAGTCGCCTGTGACCGGACAAGCCGCGGCCAAGCCAAGCAGCGCCAGCAGTGCCAACCATGTCGACGTGCTGATCGTCGGCGCCGGGATTTCCGGGATCGGTTCGGCCTATCACCTGCAGGAACAGAGCCCCGGCAAGTCCTATGTCATCCTGGAGATGAAGGAGAGCTTCGGCGGCACCTGGGAAACGCACAAGTACCCGGGCGTCCGTTCCGACAGTGACCTTTACACCTTTGGCTATCGCTTCAAGCCCTGGATCGGCGCGCCGATCGCCTCGGCGGAGGAAATCCTGAAGTACATGGGCGAAGTGATCGAGGAAAACGGGATCGCCCCGCATATCCGCTATGGCCACCGCATCACCCGTGCGGCGTGGGACAGCCAGGCCAACCTTTGGACCATCGATGCCGTGCGCGCCAGCGATGGGGCAGAGGTCAGCTTCACAGCCAACTTTCTGTGGATGTGCCAGGGCTATTACGATCACGAAAAGCCCTACATGCCCGATTGGCCCGGGATGGACCGCTACAAGGGCCAGCTGATCCACGCTCAGCTGTGGGATCCGAAGATCGACTATACCGGCAAGAAGGTGCTGGTGATCGGTTCGGGCGCCACGGCCGCCACGGTGATTCCGGCCTTCGCCGAAAAGGCCGCCCACGTTTCAATGCTGCAACGTTCGCCGACCTATTTCTTCTGCTCGGAAAACAAGAACGAGCTGGCCGACAAGCTGCGCGCCGCGAAAATTGACGAGCCGACCATCCACCGCGTGGTCCGGGCCCAGATCATGCACGATCAGAACGCGATGACCCAGCGCTGCATAGATGAGCCGGACGTGGTCTTCGAAGAGCTCAAGATGCTGGTCCGCGCCTTTACGGGCAAGGAGGACTTCGAATTCGAACCGCACTTCACGCCGAAGTACCGCCCGTGGCAGCAGCGGCTGGCCTTCTGCCCCGAAGGTGACATTTTCCGCGCTGCCGTATCCGGCCAACTGACCATCTACACCGATGAGATCGAGACCTTCACCGAAACTGGCGTGCGCACCAAGGGTGGGGACGAGATCGAGGCGGACATCATCGTCGCCGCGACTGGGTTCAACCTGCTGATGATGGGCGGCATCCCCTTCTTCGTCGATGACCAACCGGTCGATTGGCACGAGACGGTCAATTACCGTGGCATGATGTTCACCGGCGTGCCGAACATGGTCTGGGTCATGGGTTATTTCCGCGGCAGCTGGACCTTGCGTGTCGTCATGCTGGGCGATTTTGTCTGCAACCTGCTCAATCACATGGACGCGCGCGGCGCCAAGCGGGTCGAGGTTGCCTTGCGCGATGAAGACCACAACATGCCGCTGGATGACTGGATCGAGGGTGAGAACTTCAACCCCGGTTATCTGATGCGCGGCCTGAAGCTGATGCCCAAGCGCGGGGACAAGCCGGAGTGGCGCCACAACCAGGATTACTGGCGCGAAAAGGATGAGATCCCCTGCATTGACCTGGATGGCAGCGAATTCGTCTATGACGGGGTGCGCGCCGGGAAGCGGGTCACCGAAGCGGCCTGAGGCCCGTTTACAGCCGCGCCGCTTTGCGCCAGACCCGTTGCCATGAGCAACGCATCGATCTGGTGGGGCGGCGCGTGCCCCAACCTGCAACCAATGACCGCGCTGGGCGAGAATGCCCTGCCCGGTCATATCGGCATCGAATTCGTCGACTGCGGCGATGACTGGATCCGGGCGCGGATGCCGGTCGACGAACGCACCCAGCAGCCGTTCAAGCGGCTCCACGGTGGGGCCTCGGTCGCGCTGGCCGAAACGATCGGATCGGTCGCGGCGAGCTATTGCGTCGACCGCGAAAAGTTCGTCGCCGTGGGGATGGAGATCAACGCCAACCACATCCGCCCGGCCTATTCCGGCTGGGTCTATGCCACGGCGCGGCCCGAAGCCTTGGGCCGGACCACGCAGGTCTGGTCCATCCGGATCGAGGATGAGGCGGGTAAGCTGATCTGCATCTCTCGCTTTACGGTCGCGGTGATCCCGGTGGAGCGCAAGTGAGCAAGTCGGTCGCCGTTATCGGGGCCGGCGATCATATCGGCGCGGCCATCGCCCGGCGCTTCGCCAGCGAAGGCTTCCTGGTTCACGCCGGCCGCCGCAATGGCGACAAGCTGAGCGCCCTGCTGGGCGGCGCTATCACCGGCCGCAGTCTGGACGCGCGCGAAAGCGAGGACGTAACCGCCTTCCTGGCCGAGGCAGAAGCCCGCGCGCCGCTGGATCTGGTGGTGTTCAACGTTGGCGCCAACGTGAACTTCCCGCTGACCGAAACGACCGATCGGGTCTTCCGCAAGGTCTGGGAAATGGCCTGCTATGCCGGGTTTGTCTCGGTGCGCGAGGCGGCGAAGCTGATGCTGCCGCGCGGGCGGGGCAAGATCTTCGTGACCGGCGCGACCGCCGGTCTGCGCGGCAATCCCGGCTATGCCGCCTTCGCCGCGGCCAAGGCAGGCTTGCGCGCCATGGCCCAATCGGCCGCGCGCGAACTGTGGCCGCAGGGCCTTCACGTCGCCCACCTCGTGATCGATGCCGGGGTCGATACCGAATGGGTCCGCGCCCGGGTGATAGAGCGGATCGGGGCCGAGGCCCTGGCCGCCCAGCCCGACCTGCTGATGCCGCCCGAAGCCGTGGCAGAGGCCTATTGGGCGCTCTATACCCAGCCAAAATCGGCCTGGACCTTTGAACAGGAAATCCGGCCCTATGGGGAGAAGTGGTAATGCCACGCGAGATCGAGTTCCTGTTTGACTTTGGCGGGCCCAATTCGTGGTTCGTCCACCGCGCGATTCCCGCAATCGAAGCCAAGGGCCAGGTCAAGTTCCGTTATGTCCCGGTTCTGCTGGGCGGAATCTTCAAGGCTACCGGCAACA
>JACCDI010011570.1_pt1 | contig 13904 bp, 2 predicted proteins | sample 7442791 | NCBI WGS metagenome assembly JACCDI01 (sample SAMN15323434, study PRJNA562643) | freshwater metagenome | isolation source: river surface water | place: USA:Blue River Watershed | collected 2017-08-15
ACATCGGCATCAGCCGCGACGGAGCCCAGCCGGAAAATGCCGCCCGATGCGACGAGGATGGGTTTGCTGCCGACGTCGACGGTGATTGGGCCGGATGCGCTCAGCGCCTCAAGTGTTCCGGGGTTAGCTCCAATGCCGATGGAAAGCGCGTTACGCGCGCCGCTGGTCCCGCTGATCGAAATGCCGCCACCGTTCGTTGGGGCGGTCGACAGCAGCCGCGTCGCGTTCTCGATCAGGATGCCATCCTCGCCGGAGGCGGTCGAGCCCCAGAGGGTGATCGCATTCGCCGCGGTATCGTTTGACGACCTTACGATGAACTTGCCGGTGTAATTTGTCGGATGCAGGCCGGTCATCACACCAAAATCGGCATCAGTCCCATCGGCGGTCTCGCCACGGATCTCGACGGTGCCGCGGCCGGCATCGATCAGTGTGCCGTTGCCGCTGTAGTTGATGAAGCCGGCACCAAAGGAGCCGCTGTTGCGCTTGCCGGCAATGTAGACATTGCCGCCGGCCGATCTCAGCGTGGTTTCATCCAGCAGTACGCCAGCCGTCCAGTCGATCGGTGCTGCGCCACGTACGCCGAAAGCGCTCAGGCTCCGGCCGCTGGTCGCAAAGCCGTTGCCCACCGTCAGGCCGTTCCACGTCGTCGAGCCGCCGTTAGTGCTGCTGCCGCCGATCCAGAGATGGCCGCCCCCGGTGCTGCCGGTGCCGGTCGTCACGCCACTGCCCTGGTTGAAGAACACACCGCCATTGGTCAGGCCACCGTCCGAATTGGCCCACAGGATGACGTCGCCGCCATTGGTCGTGATGGTTTTTGCTTGACCAATAACGATGTCTCCGCTGGCCTTCAGCAGCACGTCGCCATTGGCATTGCCGGTACTGGTGTTGATGTTGGCGTTGACCAGGATGTCGCCGGCATAAACAGTCATCGGGCCGGCCACTGTCGTCGCGCTGCTGATGGTGACGTTCTGTGTATTGGTGGACTTGCCGATGGTCAGCCCCGAGACCGAGGAGCCCAGCGACAGACCCGTCAGGGGCCAGCTCAACGCACTGGCGAAGCTGGTATTGAAGGATTGGACCGTGACCGTGCCGCTGGTGTTGAGTGTCGGCGTACCGGCAAAATCGAAGCTGTCGGCGTTGAGAACAATCTTGCTGGTCGACGAAGGCACCGCTGCACCCACGCTGGCGCTGGAAAGCTGGCCGAACACATTGCCGGTACCGCCCAGGTTGAGCCTGCCGCCATTGCGGTTGGCCGTGACGGTAATGTCGCCGCTGGCGGCCAGCACATTCGTATTATTCAAAATAATATCTGCCGTGCCAGCAGTCGTACCGGTAATCGTGACCGATCCGGTGCCGAGCGCCTGGATCGTCATCGCAGTGTCGGTGGAGCTGGCCGGCGCTTGCATGCCAATGCCCGAATTGGTGTTCGTACCGGTCAGAAGAATGCTGCCGGTACCCGCCGTCTGCAACACCGAGGCCGCGCCAGTGCCTCCCGTACGGAACGACTGGAAGTCAATCCCCGCGCTGCTGCCGGACCCCGCGGCTGCACCCCGTATCGTCAGGTTGCCGTTCGTGCCGGCATTGACCGTCAAGCCTTCATAGGGCTGCAAACCGACGTTGACACTGTTGGATGATTGCGTCGAGCGACCCTGCATCATGATGTTGCCGCCGCCGGAATAGATCTTGATGCCGGAGACCTGCCCGGCCCCCGTGTTGTTGCCGAGGATGAGGCCGGCTGGAGAACTGGCGTAATTCAATGCGAAGCTGTTCGGTACCGTTGTACCAAGCGCGGTCGTCGCCGTCGCGGTACCGCCACCGAGCGTGATGGCGCCACCGGCCGTCGCCGTGGTGATGTTTCCGGCTGTGCGGTCAACATTACGGCGGCTGTCGATGGTGGCGTTGGCCTTCACAAGGATGCCGCCCGTCGCCGTGCTGGTCGTGGTATCCACCGCGCTGTTGGCCCAATAGGTGATGTCGCCGCCATTGGTCCGCACGATTTTGCTGTCGGCATGGGTGATGCCGGCCGTTGCTTTCAGCAGGATGCCGGTATTGGTGCCGGTGCTGATCAGGTCGCCTTCGACCGAGATATTTCCGCCATAGACGTTCACCGGGCCATCGATGGTGGTCGCTGCACCGATGGTGATATCCGCCGTATTGAGCGCTTTACCAAGCGTCAGGCCTGTCGAGGTCGAACTGAAACTCAGATATTGGGTATTGAGCGCAGAGCCGAAGGAGTTTTCGTCCGCATCCGGCTGTAGGGTGATTTTCCCTGACGTGGTGATGGTGCTGGCAGTCGTGCCCGTCGAAATGACGGCGGCGGATAAGGTCACGTCACCCGTACCGCCAGTCAGCGCAGTTCCATTGCCCAGCCAGATGGTCCCGGTAGCGTTGTTCAGCGAGTTCAGCGTGATGCCTGTACCGCTCGTGAGCTTCGTTCCTGTCGTCGTGGTGCTCAGTGCGACGGCATAGGAGGAACCCGTTGCATGCTGGCCCGTCATCGTGATGGCACCGCCAGCCTTGATCGTGGCATCAAATAGATCGATGCCTCGACCGCCGCCGGTTGCCGAGGTAAACGAGCTGCCGGTAATGTCGAGGTTGCCCACCGAGTCGATCGTCATCGCGCTGGGCGCGTACACGCCGCGGCAAGCGGAAACGGTCGTACAGGATCCGCCGTTACCCGAGCGACCCAGCAGGGTGATATTGCCGCTGGTGACGGTCTTGAGGGTGATGCCGCTGCCCAGTTCGATACCATGGCTCGATTGGGCCAGCGTCGTACCCGTATCAGCATCCAGCAGGATATTGCCGCCAGTCGCAGTGATATTGGCATTAGCCTTGATGCTGCCACCATAAACAGTGACCGGACCCGCAATGTCGATGGCGCCGCCGAGCGTCACGGTGCTGGTATTGGTTGACTTACCTACGGTCAGCGACGAGAGGCTGGAAGCAGTCGCGCCAAAACTCACCGCACTGGTAAATGTCGTGCCAGCCGAAATCACTTCCAGCGTGCCAGCACCGCTGTAGCCGCTGGTGGTGATCGTCGGTGCATCGTTCTGCACGACCAGCTTGCCGCCGTTGATGGCCGTGGCGCCGGTGTAGCTGCTGTTGCCTGTCAGCGTGAAGGTGCCGGTGCCTTGCTTGGTCAGCCCGCCGGTACCGGAAATCGCGCCGCCATATGAGGTGTTCGCATTGCCTGCGTTCGTGGTCAGCGTGAATGTACCGAGCGCAGTGTTGCCGCCGGTCGTGCCGCCACCGGTCAGCGAGCCTATGCTCAAATTGGACACCAGCTGCAGCTGGGTGCCGGCTATGTTCGATAGCGAGACCGGCATCACATTGCCGAGCGCATTCGTGTTATTGGCCTGTACCGTGCCACCCGTGATCGAGGTACCGCCGGTGTAGCTGTTATTGCCGGAGAAGCGGATCGTGCCATTGGTCGCATCGGCGGTCACGCCGCCGGTGCCACTGACTGTCCCGCTGAGGTTCACTAAGACCGGCGACAGCGTGAGCGTACTGGCGCCAGTATTGGTGAACGTGTGCAGCGTGTAGACGCTGTCATTGCTGTTGAGGGCACTGAGGGTACCGCCGGTACCGGCAGAGTTGCCGGCGTAGCGGACGATCACGATACCGGTTCCGCCGTTGCCGCCACGGCTGTAGATGGTCGTCAAGGCACCCGCCGCACCGCCGCCACCGCCGCCGGTGTTGGCACCCCCTGAGGCAGCAGTAAACGACATACCGGTATCGGTCGTTGCGAAAGGCGTACCCTTGCCGCCGCCGCCAAGCCCGCCTGAGCCGCCGAGCGCGCCTGCGGGCGAACCAATACTGCTGCCGTGTACGCCGCCGCCGCCGCCGCCGCCATAGAACTGAGTCGTACCAGTGATGGAAGAGCTGCGGCCCACGCCACCCGCGCCACCCAGGGCATTGGTATTGGAATCGAAGTTGGCAAAGGCGTTACCGCCCGCTCCGCCGGCGCCGCCACCACCGCCACCGACATAGGGCTGGGTTGAAATGCCATTACCACCCGTAAAACCCTGGCCTGCGGTAGCCACACCGCCGGCCGCGTAGCTTCCGCCGCCGCCCGAGCTGACGTTGGTGGCGCTATTGTTTGCTGCCTGCGTGCTCCAGGACGAACCGACACCACCACCCAGCGCGACGATATTGTTCGACGACGAGACCAGGCTCGAGGATCCGCCGTTGCTGCCAGTAGTGAAGGTACCGTAATTGTTGATGGTCCCCGCACCGCCTGCGCCGACGGTGACCGTGTAAGTGCCGTCGATACTGTTGATCGTACCCGTCTGCACACCGCCACCACCGCCACCGCCACCAACGTGCGCACCGCCGCCGCCACCGCCGCCAACGATCAGGTAATCAACAGCTGTGTCCAGGTCGAAGGTAACGCCACCGTTCAGCGTGAAATTGTTCGCGACCGTGCTGACCGAGCGTCCGAACATGATGCTGGTTCCGGCTGCTGCCGAAACATCCCCGATACCAAAGCCGGCATTATGGTAGCCACCGAGCGTGCCGCTATTGAGCGTGATGCCGCCAATGAACGTGTTGTTACCGGCGAGGCCCTGCATGCCAGACCCGTTCTTGATCAGCGAGCCGGTACCGGAAATCACGCCACCATGGATGGTCGAGGCATTGTTGCCGCCGAGGGTCAGCGTGTTCGCACCCAGCACGACATTGCCGCCGTTGCTGCCGCCACCGCCCAGCGATCCGATGGTCAGGTTGTTCAGCAATTGCAGCTGTGCGCTGACAACATTGCTGATACCAACCGCCGAATTGTTACCGAGCGCGCTGGCATTATTGGCTTGCACGATGCCGCCAATGATCGAAGTCGCACCGGTATAGCTGTTGGCCCCATCGAATTTGAAGGTACCGCCGGTGGCATCGGCGATCACACCGCCGCTGCCGCTCAGCGTGCCGCTCATCGTGAGGGATGATGGAAGCGACAGGGTATTGTTGCCGGTCGCGGTGAAGCTGTGCACGGTATACCCGGTCGCGCTACCCGCTCCCGCCACGGCCGTACCGCTGCTCGACGCGGCCGGGCCAAGATAGCGGACGATCACGATGCCCGAACCACCGTTACCGCCATACTGAGTGTTACTACCACCGCCGCCACCTGAGCCTGAGTTGGCCGCCGCATTGCCAGCAATGCCCCTGACGCCACCAACCTCTATCCCGGCGCCATTGCCGCCGCCCGCCTGACCGATACCTGCCGGCCCGGACGAATAACCGGTCTGGCCATTGACGCCACCGCCGCCGCCGCCTGCATAAAGCACGCTGGTACCGGTAATGTCGCTTGCCCGTCCTGCGCCACCGTTGCCGCCCGATTGCGAATTCACTGCTGTCGAAGCACCGGCGCCACCGGCACCGCCGCCGCCGCCGCCCACCGCCAGATTACCGCCAGCGCCTGTGGCCGAACCATTGCCGCCGTTGAAGCCAAAGCCGCCACCGGTCGTAACCGAGACGCCGGCACCGTTCGTCATCCAGTGGCCACCACCACCGCCCGAGCCGCCATTCAGGCCAGCATTACCGTTGCCGGAACCACCGCCACCGCCGCCGGCGGCTGAAATGCCGAAGGCCGAGCTCGCGCCGCCAATGGCACCGGCGGCCCAGTTGCCACCTGCACCGCCGTCACCGACCGTGACGGTGAAGCTCGTGCCGTTGAGCTGCGTGCCGCCGGTGATGAATTCACCCGCACCGCCACCACCGGCGATACCACCGCCACCACCGCCGCCACCGCCGATGATCAGGTAATCGACATAATTATCGAAATCGAAGGTGACATTACCGTTCAGGGTGAAGTTGTTCGCCACGGTAGAAACGCCGCGACCGAACAGCAGGCTTGCGCCACCGGCGCCTGTCACCGTGCCACCGCCCATTGCGGTGTTGTGATACACGCCCAGCGTGCCGGCGGACAGCGTGGTGCCGCCGCTATAGGTGTTCGCCGCCATCAGCGATACGTTGCCGGTACCGCGCTTGGTCACACTGCCGGTACCCGAGATCAGGTTAGGTACCAGCATCGTGCCGGTACGGTCGAACACCAGCGAGCCATTGTTCGTCACGTTGCCAGTGCCGAGCGTGCCGGTGCTGCCGCCGGCGCCGATCTGCAGCGTGCCGGCGTTGATGATGGTGGTACCCGTGTAGGTGTTGGTGCCGGTCAGCGTCGCGGTGCCGGCACCTGACTTTGTCAGTGAACCGGAACCTGCGATCGAATGCCCGAATGCGATATCACCGACGCCGGCGAGCGTGACATTGCCATTGAAAACAGACTTATAGGGCGCGTAGTTGTTGCTGCCGTCGTCAATACTCCAGGTGACGCCGGCGGTCGCCGATTCGAAGGTCGCCCCCAGGGCACCGACCGTCAGCCCGCGCCCTCCGCTGGCCGGCGTTCCGCTCGTTCCCGAGTAGCGTAGCGTGCCGCCATTGATGACGATCGCGCTCGCCTGATAATGTCGCTCGCCGAAATTGCCGCCCCAATTCCAGTTGGTGAGGTCAAGCACGGCGCCGCTATTGACCGTCGTGATAGCGGTCGCGACATCACCAAACTGCGGTTCGGAACCACAAGTGGAATCGCAGTAAATTTTGCCGCTGCTGGCGATCTTCAGCGTGCCTGCGTTCACGTTGGTGGCGCCAGTGTAGGTGCTGGTGCCAGTCAGTGTCAGCGTGCCCAAACCGGACTTGGTCAGGCCGCCTGCGCCGGCGATCACGGCGCCGGTCGAGAAGTCAGTGGTGTTGGTGATGCGAACCCCTGACGTGGTCTTGAACGAGCTGGCGGTCAGGCTGCCGGCAGTAATGCTGAGCGTGGAAATCTCTTTCGAGCTACCAACCGTCGAGCGGAAAAGCACGCTGCCGGACCCCGCATTGACGGTCAGCGGGGCGCTGCTGATCGTGGTTTCGCGAATGTAGTTGTTCAGCGTACTGCTGTTATCGAGCAAGTCATTCCAGTTGCCGTTGGAGCCGGTGAACTGGGTCGCGTTCTCGCCGCCGTAGCCAAGCCCGTTAATGTTGTTCGTGCAGCAGTTGTTTGGCTCGCCACTGGCCCAGTTGGTGTAGCTGAAGGCTTGACCTGCTTCCGGGCCGCGCTCCCAGCGCCAGGTACCGTTACTGAGTCGACGACCGCCGATCCATGCAGTGGAGTAGCTGCCCGCCAGCGCGGCGATGGAGTTTTCCAGTCGCGAGGTAATGGTCGCGAGATAGCCGCCGGCAGCGACTGCCGCTGCATCGGCCTGCTGCCAGGTCAGGCCGGTCGCTGAATACACGCCGGTGTACTGGTTCGATGAGTTGACGCTACCCTTGAAGTCAATCGTGCCGCCGCCGGAATTGATCGTCACGCCATTGGGGTTGGCCACCAGGGTTTCGCCGAACACGGTGATGTTGCCGCCACCGGAGGCGATGGTCTGTGCGCTGGTGCCATCGAAACTGACATCACCGCCAACATATACCGTTGAACCATTCAGCGAGGCCGTGTCGCCCACACCGAATTGCAGTGTGCCGCCATTCGTCGTCGTGGCGTTCCCCGAGAATTTGATGAAGCCGTCGCCGGATTTGTCGGAGTCGGCGTTGAACACCAGGTTGAGCTTGTTGCTGGTTGCGTTGACGTTGGTGTTACTGCCAAATGACAAGTGACGCGCCGCCTTGAATGTCAGCGTTGAATCCGTGCCGGCACTCTTGGTGATGCCCGCATTGATCAACATGTCGCCGGACACGTTGATCGTATTGGTCTGATTGGCGACCAGACTACCCGCGGTGACAGACAGATCTTTCAGCGCGCTCGAACCACCGACAGCGCTACCAAAGGTGACGGCACCAGCGCCGGCATTGATGCTGAGGTTGCCGGGTCCGCTGAATGTGGAACGTGAGTTCGTCAGCGTGAAGTTGTTGACTGCCCAAGATTCATCGACCACATCGCCATCCAGCGCGCCCTGCATACGCAACCTGATCGATGACACATTGGGGGTGTTGATCGCGACAGCAATGCGACGATCAACCTGATCAAAATTTCCGCGATTAGAGCCGACGAGATTACCTTGTTGCTTCAGCGTTGCCGAGTAATCGTAGCCATTATTCGAGCCGCTCACGGTACCAAATGCCGCGTTCCAGTTGGGTCGCAGCGTGAAGAGATCGGTGTAGCTCGCACCATTGTCGCTACTGATCTTCACATTGAAGTATTCTCCCGGCGCACCGTCCCACGAGTCGATCGCGAAGAAGTTGAAGTTCAGTCCAACCTTGCTGTTGTTCAGGTTGCTGAAGCCAAGTTCGATCACCTGATTCGAGAACAGTCCGAAGGTGCGCTGATACTCGTAGAAAGAATTACTCGAAGCGCCGGAGATCTGACCGAAACCATACGTCGCTGCGAGAGAATCAAAATTACTGTCGGACGATACATCGAAGATACGCTGGAACAGTACATCGGTACCACTGTTGACTGTGCCGTTGAAAGTGACGTTGCCACCACCGGTGTTGATGTTCAACGTAGATGCATTCGCGTTGTCGGTCACTGCGACGAAAGCGGCACCGTTGCTTGTCACCGCCCCACCGGTTTCACCACTGCGCGTGGTGTTGATAGTTTGTCCCGACGAACCCTGGAACACGATGTTCTCACCGGTCAGCGTGAGGCTGCCACCGTTCGTCGTGACGTTGGCACCGAGACGAACCTGATCACCCGTCGAATTCAAATCATGATCGGAGACGATGTTGAGGTTCAGTCGACCGCCCGTCGACGTGATGGCTTCATTCAAGAATACATTTCGCGAAGCGCGCAGTGTCAGCGTCCGCTCATTTGCGCCGCTGTAGCTCAGCGCCGACGTGAAAATGATGTCACCAAAACCGGTGCCGCCGGAACCTGTCTGGATCGTGATGTTGGCTGAAGCGAGTGCCGAGACAATCGAGCTGACGGTGGTATTGCTCGCGGCGCCCGATGTGTAAAGGTAGTCGGAGCCGGACGCACTGAATCCGGTGCCGGATGCGGCCGTGCCGATGTTGATGTCATACGGGTCGATCAGCCAGAGGCCGCCTTCGCCGCGAACGCTGTCGGTGTTGATGCGAATGCCATCGACTTGCAGCATGTGGCCGGACGTTTCGATCTGTCCGCCATCGCCACCGAGCAGGCCGCCTTTGGCGATCAGGCTGCCGTCGACTTTGGTGATCGACTGGATGTTGTTGATGTCGGACCAGAAGACGATGGTGCCGCCATGGCCGTTCGAGATCGCGCTCGCATCGACAGTTGCCGTTTCGGCCATCTCGACTTGGGTCGCATGGCGCATGCTGCCGGCGCCCTGCCAGTCGCCGCCGACCAGCACTTTGCCGCCGCCGGTAGTACCAGTCGCATCGATTTTTGCGGGGCCCTCTATATATATATAGTTGCCCGCCAGAATTGCCTCGCCGCCCTTGCCTTCAACGGCGACCGCGCCCGGCACCGATGCCGAAGTGGCACCTGCCACATTGATAACACCGCTGTGCGTCAGCTTGTCGGCGTCGAGGCTGACGCTGCCGCCATCGGCCATTGCCGAACTGGCATCGAGGGTGCCGGCGTTGACAATCTCGGTCGACGCGCCGAGCACGATCTGGCCGCCGACTTTGGTGATGCCCGCCGCGCTGATCTCGCCGCTGTTTTTGATAACACCGGAGGCAAGTTCGTTGTAGGCTTGCGCCGACACGATCACGCGACCTTCGGGCGCGCGAATGATCTTGCGGTTTTCGATCAGCGAGTCCACGGTCGACGGCGATACGAGCAGGTCGACCTGGCTGTTGGCCGGGTTCACGTTCAGGGTCACCGTCTCGCCGGCCGCGAGTGCAATGGTGCCCGACTTCGCCAGCAGCACACCTTCGTTGCGCACTTCCGGTGCCAGCAACGCGATGTAACCGCCGAGCTTTGCTTCGATGCTGCCTTCATTGACGACTTTGCCGCTGGCGCCGTTGCGCTCAAAGCGGTAGTTGCCATTCATGAAATCGGCATTGGACATCGAATGGGTGGTGGCGACCAGCGCGCCGACATCGACGCTGGAGGTCGGGCCAAACCACACGCCGGCCGGGTTCATCAGGAACACCTGGCCGTTGGCCTGCAGGTTGCCGAACACGGCGCTCGGATTGGCATCGAGCACACGGTTCAGGATCACCGAACTTGCGTCCGGCTGCTGGAACACCAAGCTGGCATCGCGGCCGACATTGAAGGTGTTCCAGTTCACGATCGCACGATCGCTACCCTGGTTCACCGTCATCACCGGTGCGGCCGCAGTTCCGCCGGTGACAACCTGGGCACTGCCGGCGACGACATCCGCGCCAGTCGGCAGTGCATTGGTGGCCGGCGCGACTTGCGCGCAGGCCGGTTGCAGCGAGAGCGCGACCCAGACAGCGACCGCCGCGAAGGCCATAGCGTGGCCGCGGATCAGGTGCTTGGGTTGGAGGCGCTCGAACATCGCTGCGTTTTTGGGTGCTAGTGGGTCAGTTCAGGGTCAGAACGGCAGGCTTGCTGCCAGCCACAGACGGTCGATTTTCTTGGTTCCGTCCTGGTCGTTGCCTGTGCCGACGTTCGGATACGGGTTGGTGCCGATGCGTTGTGCCCAGGTCGCGGTGAACGTGAAGTTGCGCGGGCCCTGCCACGACAGGCTGGCACCGTAGCCGCGGTAGGTCAGGATGTTCGGCGACGGCATGCCGAGGTAGGGATCGACGGTCTGCTTGACGCGGCCGTCATCGTGGAAAAGCTTGAATTCCCAGCGCTTTGGCAGCTTGAAGCGCAGCTCGACGCTGGCCAGTTGGCCGTTGCTGCCGCCGCCTTCGCTGACCGGATAGGCGCGCACGCCGGTCGGGCCGCCGAGGTAAAACTTCTCGGACGAATCGAGGTTTTTCCATGCGTACTGGCCCGAGAAGCTCAGCACCAGGCTGACCCAGTCCAGCACCGCCTGGTTGCGCACATAGCTGCCGTTAACTTTATTGAAACCACCATCGGTCTTGGCAGTCACCTGATCGGACAGCAGGCTGGCATCGTCCTTGATGTTCAGCGAGCCCGAGGTCAGCGACATCGACGCCTGGTTGCTGGCGCCGCCGAAGCGACCGTCGATCCAGTTGCCGTTGGCCGCCACCGTGGCCACGGTGCTCTGGTAGCTGCGCGACAGGTTGCCGCCCGAGTAGTTGTCGAACCATTTGCCGGTCACGCCGCCCGACAGGTACAGGTTGGCCTGTTGCGAACGCACCAGCGGATAAGACAGATCGATGCCAGCCGTGCTGGACGTACCCCAGATTTTCGATGCGACGCTTTCGCCGTCGATCACCCGGTATTCCATGTAGCTGGTGTTGATGCCCAGTCGCGCACCGTCGAGGCCGACCGGGAACGACACGCCGCCACGGCCATAGCGGGTGCCGGCGGTGGACAGCAGGCCGAGCGTGTACTGCTCGCCTTTGCCAGCCGGCGAGTTGATCGCAAGGTCGACCAGCACGCGCTCGGGGCCGGTGGTGCGGGCGCCATGGCTGTCGACGTTGATTGCGCCTGTGACCAGCGGTTTTTCCTGAGATTGCAGCACCACGCGGGTTTCGCCGCTTTTTTCGCCTTCGGCCAGCCCGCCCTGGACCGATGCGCCGGGCAGGTCGTTGAGCAAAAGCAGCGTGCGATCGAGCACGTTGACGTTGACTGCCTTCTCGATATTCATTGCCTTTTCGACACGAGAAAGGATCAGCTCCGAGTTGATGCGGCCGGTCGAGCTGCCGTCGATGCTGGCACCGGCGTACTTCGCTTCCACGACTTTCAGGGTCACGACGCCGTCGACGATCTCCTGGCGCGGGATGCTGACGGTAGCCACGTAGCCCTTCTCGCGATAGGCCAAAGCGGCCATGGCTGCAGCGTTTTGGAGCTCCGCGAAGTCCATCGCGCGGTTCAGGTAAAGCTCGACGGAACGGGCCAATGCGCGGTCCGAAAGCAGGATGTTTCCGATGAATCGGAAGCGGGAAACGGTGACCGTATCGCCGGTCAGCGGCGGGGTTTTCAGGGTTTCAGCGTCGGATTTGGGCGCCACCTCAGGCAAGCCCTGCTGCGGCAGGTTGCGCTCGAGGCTGTTGCGCAGCGCACCGCCGTCGGTGGCGGCGGTTTGGGCGTAGCTGGCCGAAGCGGCCGAAAGCAGCAGCAAAAGGCCCGCCGCGAGCTGCGGAATGGGTGCGAAACGGAGGCTGAATTTTGGGTGAAATTGGGTCATCTGGGCCACGGGTAAGCGGCAAGTCTTTGCCGCCTCAAAACCATTGAAATTCCTAGCTTTTAGTCGGAATTTCGAGCCCAGATTTTAGTAAATTTCGCCCTGTTTTTTCCTACTTTTTCCTACAAACAAGCATAAGTTATTTAGGTTTTTCCGCACCCAATTCTAGCCATTCAGGCCCCTCCAAACACCCGAACCAACCCATTGAATTTTCATATTCATAATTGCCCTATTAGCAACGCAAAATTTGTCAATTTCGACAATTGCCTTAAGCGTAACGCAATTTCTTAATAGCAACTCATGTTAGATTGATAATTACTTGTCGATTTGAGTATTGCGTGTGAACGAGCGTCGACTTTCAAAAATCAGGTGTGAATGCGTCAGGAATTGGCTTACGAAACCGACAGATTTTTCAGCCTGTTTGGGATGCAGGTTTTATGTAGGCTTAAAGGGCGTGAATGGGTTGCGAAATACGCGTGTCTAACGACCTTATTTTCGGGCCAATTTTAGGACCAGGACCGGATCCCTGATGCAGGTTTTATGTAGGGTAAATCAGGTGCAAATGGATGTGAAATCGTGCGAGTGCATTCACCCGATTTTCATGACTGGAATGCGGACCGCCGAACAGAATTTACGTAGGTTTTATGTAGGCAGAATCGGTTGATATTGGATATGGGATTGGATGTCGCATCACACCCTATTTCCCATAAGTCGCCGAGGTGTCCCAGGTAGATTTTTTGTAGGCTTTATGTAGGGTGAAATGGGCAACTTTGGTTGATCGATTAGGTGACGAAGCACACCCGATTTCAATGCATTTCGCGCGGCCGACCAGCGAGCCGGCGAGCACCTGTTGATGAAGGTTTTATGTAGGTTTATTGGATGAAATCGGGCGAGAAATCAGGTCTCTTCACCTAGCCGATTTCGGCCAATTCTGCACAGGCGTTCGCATTGAGGATTGCCGAATTGGGTGTCTCCATGCACCCCATTTTCCTGGACAGCTGCCGCGATGTCGGATAAGCAACTATAGTTATGCAAGTTGCAATTCACTAATAATTTCGCAAGATTGCCATTTAGGTATTTTTCCTGATGCCTTTAAAAATTGTCATATTAAGAACATCTTCGGACGTGCAGTTTCCAATAGCCATTAAAGCAATTCTTAAATTAATAATTGCCAACGTAGCACTTCCATTTTTTGAAACTTCCATCAGGCCGCTTGCCATTTCGACACTTATCAATTTAAGCATTGCCTTTTAAGTATTTATGTTTTTGGTACGTTGTATTTTGATACTTATTTTTTCGACACTTATCGTTTAGATACTTGCTATTCCGATACTTGCTCTTTAGACACCTGCTATTTTGATACTTGCATTTTACGCACTTATTATTTTGACACCTACCGGTTTCACAATTCCTGGTTTAGCACTTATCTAATTGCCACTTGCTTTTTTGAATATTACCGATTTAATACTTAACTTATTTGCAGTTATATTTATTGCACGTGCGATTTCGACACTTGCTTTATTCATACTTATTAAATTGGCACCGCGCTTTTGCGTGCTGGCCAATTAAATTGATTGCTGGCCTCCACGGCTTTCCTGATACCTGCCCTGCCACCAAGTTTCCTAACAGAAATAATCGAAGGTGAACTCCCCTCTTCCCAATTCGACAACCTGTAAAAGCCAAAATCAACGTTTGACATAATATTCGTTACGACACTTTTGAAAT
>JACCDI011817665.1_pt1 | contig 13895 bp, 6 predicted proteins | sample 7442791 | NCBI WGS metagenome assembly JACCDI01 (sample SAMN15323434, study PRJNA562643) | freshwater metagenome | isolation source: river surface water | place: USA:Blue River Watershed | collected 2017-08-15
CCTTGAGGGTTGTGCCTCAACTCAGTACTTTTTTCGCTAATTCAGCCACTTCAATCAATTCCTTCTTGGTGGCCCCACTCACTGCTTGCACAGAAAGTCCGGTGTAGATTGTAGTGACCGTTTTAGCAAAGGCCGCAGGGCTAATCCCGCTTTCAATTTCTTGTTTCATTTGCGCCACTTGAATGCGCTTTCTCAGTTTACCTTCCATTACTTTGCGGGCTTCAATGAGGGAGTTTTTAACCGCGATATTTTCTTCCGCACAATTTAAGATGCCTTGAACGATGAAGCAACCTTTATTGGGTTCGCCTGTTGTCATGAGTTCTATTTGAGATTGAAAGAGGTGCGCAAAACTTTCAGTCAGGGTTGCTTTTTGAACTGCTTCATCAATAAAGGCGAGGTGATTGTTACAGTAAGTTTCAATACATAAATCAAATAAAGCAGCTTTATTACCAAAAGTACCATATAAACTTGGGCGATTAATGCCCATGGCAGCGGTTAGATCATTGAGTGAAGTTCCCTCAAAACCATAGCGCCAAAATAAATCGAGGGCGATATTAAGTGCCGCTTCATGATTAAATTGTAGCGGTCTTCCACGAGCAGATTTTGTGAGACTTTTTTCGATCATTGTGACTTTAGTTAAATTCAATGACCATGATTTTATACCAATTGGTAATAAATATATAGTGCTATTGATTTTATTGAATTTTTATATTTTTGTACCAAAAAGTATAAAAATAATAATTAGTGATTAAGTTTTGTGAGAATGGTAGAATTTTAACCATTAAAAAGTAGTTGAATTTGATATCTTCATTCACAAATTTTAGATCAACAACCTGGGCGTTAAATGATCAGTAACATGCGATTAAAAGTAGTGACTTTATCTGCGCTTTGCTTAGGCTTAATTTTAAGTCTTGACGCGAACGCCATTGATTTGCAGCCGGGTGAGATTGTTGCTCCCCCGGCCGGTTTAAATTTAGTCCAAGCTACTTATCAGATGAGTGAGCGCGGCGATCAATACTTGAATGGACATAAGCAGCCCGCTGATACCAAATTAAGCGCCCATCAGCTCCAACTTCGCTACGTCCGTACCTTTGAGACTTTCAATATGCCAAGTCTGGTCTATGTTCAAACGCCCATGGGTTATGTGCATCCAGATAAAATATTGAATCAATATTTTGATGCTAAATCAGGAGTGGGTGATACCTCATTGGTCTATGCGGTCTGGCCTTATGCCAATCGAGAGAAAAAGCAATATTGGGGGGTGGGCGCCTATCTCACATTGCCTTCAGGCCAATATGATGGAGGGAATGCCGCACTTAATATGGGTGGTAATCGCTACGCCTATGCATTGCAGACAGGCTATCAAAGGCCACTTTCAGAAAATCTCCATTGGATGGGGGCGGTCGATGCCGTTTGGTTTGGCAGTCACGATGATTTTAGGCCTTATCAGTCATATGCCGGACCTGATATGAAATATAAGCAGGACACGCTTTACACCATTCAAACCGGATTGAGTTATAACCTAACGCCAAGATTGACTCTTGCGGGGGCTTATTTTTTCACTGAAGGTGGTGAGACTTCAAGAGACGGTCTTGACCAAAATGATACGACAAGACTTCAACGCTATCAGATAACTGCCTCATCTCAATTTTCTTTTGGCCGTATCACTCTACAGTATGGGGAAGACATTAAAACCAAAAATGGTTTTTTTGAAGATAGCCGTTTAATTCTTCGCTTCATTAAGGCGTTCTAGAACTTAAAATCAATTGATGATACGTATTCTAAAATCTACGATATTTTTGGCCTTAATGCTATTGAGCATAGGGGCACAAAGTGCAACTAGAGATTACCTATTAGAACGTGCTTATTTTGAGGACGTTGAAGGGAAATTAAAGCTTGCTGATGTGCAAGATGCCCCATTTACGTCTTATCAGGGGCTGCTCTCCAAGGGCTATAGCCAATCGGCTTTCTGGGTTCGTTTGAAAATTGATGGAACACCAAAATTAGCGGCTAATGGCGAACGTTTGATCATGCGGATTGAGCCGACTTATCTCGATGAGATTGCGCTCTTTGATCCCTTGGAGCCAAATAAAACAGAGCGCTATGTCGGGGATCGGCATTCTTGGAATGATTATGAATATAAAACTATGGTCTTTAATTTTGTCATACCTGCGGCTGAAAAGCCCCGTTATGTTTGGATAAGACTTAAAACTAAAAGTACCAGTATGATGTTGGTTAGGGTCTTTAGTGAGCCTGACGAGATTAAGATCGATCATCAATATGAAACAATCTCGTTGTTGTTATTCGCATCCATCCTGATGTTCATCCTATGGGCTATGGCCAACTGGGTAACAAGCCGTGACCGTTTAATTGGTATATTTGCGATTAAGCAAATTTTTGGTTTGCTTTTTGTGGGTTCTTATATTGGCCTGTTTAGAATCTTTTTCAGTGATGATATTAGTGCTTCTAATTTAGATTATCTCAATAGCGCTTTTGTGCTCAGCACCACTTTTACTACTATCTGGTTTCATTACAATTTTTTTGCAGATTATGAATTAAAACCGGCTTGGCGAAGAAGTTTTCAGTTGATGCTGTTTGCGATTCCTTTATCTCTGCTGTTCATTGTTGCTGGAAAATTATCCTCCGGATTGGCTGTCAACATGATCGTGGTATTGGCGCTCGGCCCCTTTATGTTTGGCTTATCGATATTGGGGATTGATTGGGTTAAAACAGGATTAAAACCCTCGGCTTTACCTAGACGCGTCGTGATTTTGTTCCATATTTTATTTGCCATTGTATCGTCGATTACAGCGTTGCCCTCTTTAGGGTTTGTTGCACTTACTAAACTTGCTCCACATTTTGTGATGATTCATGGCTTCCTAACCGGGGTCATTATGATTGTCATGCTTCAGCACCGAACCCGCGTCATGTTTGAAGAAAGTCAATTGAAGGCGAGTATGGCAGAGCAAGATGCGCTCAATGAGAAAAATCAGCGGGCGGAAGAGCGACGTTTTCTTGAAATGTTGACCCATGAAATTAGAACCTCACTTTCGGTCATTCGGATGACGATTGGCATGGGCACTTTAAATGATAAACAACGCCGTCATGTCGATAACGCCATCATGGGAATGAGTCAAGTCATTGAACGCTGTCAGCAGGTACAGGAAGCGCATGATGGCAAGCTACTATTAAATGCTGATAGGGTTGAGTTAGTTGAATTAATTCAAAGCATTGTGCATGACACAGGCTGCGTTGACCGCATTCAAATGACTTTGCCGCCAGAATGCTCAATCAATTCTGATGAGAAGCTTCTAAGGGTGGTGATCACTAATTTAATTGATAATGCTTTGAAATATGGGGCTGAAAGCGTGCCTGTTGAGGTTGTGGTGATGCATAAATCTCATAAGCTCAATGTCTTGGTCACAAACGCTGTGGGTCCCGTGGGGATTCCTGATGCGACTAAGGTGTTTGAGAAATATTATCGAGCTTCGAGGGCACATGGTTATATTGGGTCTGGTCTTGGTTTGTATCTTATTAAAAATATTGCCCGTTTGCTGGGTGCTGATTTGGTTTATTTACCTGACTCGCAAAAGGTGAAGTTTCAATTAACACTTGTTGTGGCGTAGTTTAAATTAGTAATAACTTGTAATAATTAATTATTACAAGTTATTACCATGGACCCATTCTGTTTTTATCTATTCTTATGCCATCTTCACTTTCAATTGCAGTCGTTGAGGATCACAGAGCACTTAATGAAGTGTTTGTTGATTACTTAGAAAGCTTAGGCTCTCAAGTCTTTGGTTGCTTTAGTGCAGAAGATTTGGACGAGCTCTTTGCAAGACGGCGTGTTGATTTATTGATTCTAGATGTGAATTTGCCAGGCGAAGATGGCATTAGTATTGCTAAGCGCTACCGTGAGGCTTATCCCTTTATTAGCATTATCATGTTGACCGTCAAGGCGAGTGTCAAAGATAAGATTCTGGGCTATGAGAGTGGGGCGGATATGTACTTACCTAAGCCAGTTTCCGCTGAAGAGCTGGGCGCAGCGGTACTCAGTATCAAACGCCGCGTGATCGATAGTAAGCAGGATACTGATTTGCCAAGACTTGCCATCAGCACGCGTTCACTTGTGAATCAGCATCTAAAAGTCTCACTCAGTCAACAAGAGCAGTCCTTGCTTAAGGGCTTGATTGAAGCACCGAATAACTTACTTGAGTATTGGCAGCTGTTAGAACTTCTTGATAAAGAAATTACCGATAAAAATAAGGCGAGTCTCGCTGTTTATGTGCACCGTCTGAATAAAAAATTAGAAGACATTGGTCTCACAAATCCCGCCATTCAAGTTGCCTGGAAAACGGGCTATCAACTCACCTCAAAAATTATCATTATTTAATCGTTTTTTTATATTTTTTTTTCACCCTTTTACTGCTTCTTCATTTATATCTTCAATCGCCCGCATCATCAATCACTGCAACATTTTCAATCTTTTTTACTACAAAAGTAATAATTTGTAATAAATACCCAAAATACTTAGGTTTAATGTCGAATCTGTCATGGTTATTCAGTGCCGCCATTGTAAAGTAAAATTTATTAAGTAATTGATTTTAAAGAGAATATTAAAATATTTTGTGGTTTATGAAAATCAGCAATAACACTGTAAGAAGTCAATTTTGTGAAAACACTGTCAAAAAGCTAAAATTTTTGACCGTTTCTGCACATTTTTTCATTTTATTTTTAATTGTTTTCACTATGCTCAAAGCGGGTGAAGTGCAAGCAGCGGGCGACCAAAAAACACCGGATGCAGGTCAGATTTTAAATGAGATCGAACGTGATATTGAAGTAAGGCCAATCCCGCAATTACCAAAAATTGAAGATGCTGCGCCAGCTGCTCAAGACGACCAGGGTCCTAAAGTGTTCATCAAGCAGTTTAAATTTCAAGGCAACAAAGCTATTTCTGAAGAGGAGTTGCAAGCCGCTCTTACATCTCTCACGAATCGTGAGATTAGTATTACTCAATTAAAAACCAGTACAGATTTGATTGCGACTTATTACCGTGAAAAAGGATTTTTAGGGACTGCCACTTTACCGGATCAAGACATTACCGAAGGCGTGGTTGTTATTCAAATCACTGAAGCAATCTTTGGTGATGTGAAGTTTGATGGACAATACAACAAAGACTTTAAGCGGGTCAGACCTGGTGTGATCGAAAGTGCGATTGGCGCTGGGGCTATGAAAGGCAAGCCGCTTGATCAGGCTAAGTTAGATGCTGCTTTAGCAAAGGTAGATCGTTTAGCTGGAATTAAGATTCAAAGTACGATGCAAGCAGGTGAGGCTGAAGGGACAACAGACTTGTTGGTGAAAGTTAAAGATCTTCCGCTTTTAAATACTTACGTTGCACTTGATAACACCGGTGGTCGTCAAACAGGTCGAATTAAATCTCTGGCTTATCTCACATTATCGAGTCCGTTTGGTTTTGGCGAGACCGTTAACTTAACAGCACTTCATAGTGAAGGGACGGATTACGGCAAACTTGGATTTATGGTTCCAGTGGGTATAAGCGGTTTGGAGATTGGGGCTGGCGCCTCATATTTGGAATATGACGTGATTGCCAATGAGTCTAAGAATTTAGGGCTTCGCGGTTTGTCGAGTGTTTTCTCTCTGAATTCACAGTATTCACTGATTAAGAACAAGTTAGGTAAATTGACTTTGGCAGGGAATATTGAACAAAAGAACTTTTTAAATAAGAGTAATGCTGAAGGCAAAACCAGTGATTACGATTTGAAAGTCTATTCATTAGTTTTAAGCGGCGATCGCGCTGATGGCATTCTTGCTGGCGGTGTGAATAACTTATCGCTGGATTTGGGCATGGGTGAGGTCAACCTTAATCATTCTAATAATGAAACAACGGATCAAGGTGGCGCTCACACTCATGGATCTTACACACGCTTACGTTGGAATTTAAGTCGCAATCAGTTCCTAACTGACAGCTTAGCATTGACTTTAAGCGGCTCAGGTCAATTCGCCAATGCTAATTTAGACTCCTCTGAGAAGTTCTATCTAGGTGGTATCAATGGTGTTCGTGCTTATCCAACTTCTGAAGGTGGCGGCAGCGAGGGTTATCTTTATACTGCTGAGCTTCGTAAGTATTTACCTAATAACTTGAGTGTTGCAGGCTTTATTGATCATGGTTTTGTTAGACAGTTCTACGACAACAAACAGGCCGATGGTGAGGGTACTAATTCCCAAGGTCAGCCTAATGCCTACAGCTTAAAAGGCTATGGCGCCTCATTAAATTGGCAAGGTCCACGCAATACCAACTTCAAAGTCACGTATGCCCGTCGTATGGGAAACAACCCAAACCCAGCTACTAATGGTTATCACGATCAAGATGGTAGTAAGCATGTGGATGTATTTTGGTTATCAGGTAGTGTGAATTTTTAATCGATGAATAAACGCGCTCAACAACTTAGTATGCGTCTGATGGTTTCCATCAGCGCGATGCTATGCCTGTTAAGCGCAGGTTTAGTAATGGCGCAAGATCCGGCCACAAACGCGCTACCAACCAACGGTCAAGTGGTGGCGGGTGATGCAAGCATTAACACAGCAGGCACAGCCGCTGCGCCAGTGATGCATGTGAATCAAACCAGTCAACGTGCGGTGGTGAATTGGGATAAGTTTGATGTGGGTTCTGCTGCAACCGTTAATTTCAATCAGCCAAATGCACAAGCCTCGACCCTTAATCGCGTGACTGATGCGAATCCAAGTAAAGTCTTCGGTAAGATCAATGCGCCTGGCGAAGTGGTGATTGTTAATAAAGCTGGCGTCTATTTCAGTCCATCTTCAACAACCGACGTTGGAGCATTGGTTGCGACCTCTCATGAGATTAGTAATGCAGATTACATGAGTGGCAAGGCAACTTATGACCGTAATGGCGCAACTGGCAAAGTAATTAATGAAGGCAATATCAAAACAGCGCTTGGCGGTTATGTTGCACTCTTGGCGCCCGAGGTCAGAAATTCTGGTGTGATCGTTGCGCAAATGGGTACAGTAGTGATGGCGGCAGGTGAACGTGTTACCCTCAACTTTGATCCAAGTCGTCACTTGGCAAGTATTACGACTACCCCAAGTGCAATTGATGCCTTAATTGAAAATCACAATGCAGTGAAAGCGCCAGGTGGTTTGATCATTCTGTCTGGTCGTGCAATTAACTCCCTTGTGGCTGGAGTGATCAAAAACAATGGAACTTTAACTGCGAGTGCTGATAACACGACCCTTACGAATAAAGGTGGCCGTATTTTACTCACAGGTAATACCGTGAAATTAGAAGCGGGTTCACAAACTGTAGCGCGTGGTCCGGCGGGTGGCGGTGAAATTCAAATTACGGCGACCAAAACAACCACGGTTGAAGCCACTGCCAAAGTCAGTGTTTCTGCTACTGAAACTGGTCATGCAGGAACGATTAATATTCACGCGGATGAGAAAACTACTATCAACGGAACATTATTAGCCCAAGGCGGAAAAGTTTCTGGAGATGGTGGCGTGATTAACACAACTTCACATGGCCAGGTAGATATTGGATCAACCGCTGAAGTCAAGGCCGGTGTGCGTGGTTCATCAGGTAATGTGGGATCTTGGAATGTGACTGCAGCAGCAATGCAAGTGACCACCACTAATGCCCCTGTGATTTCTGCATCACTTAATACCAATAATGTGAAACTCAAAGTGACAACGGCGGGTTGTGCATCACTTGGTACTTGCTCAGAAAATAACACTGCGACATCTGCAGCCGGACAACTCAGCATTGCTCAAGATGCAATTATACAAAAGACATCGGTTCGTCTAACCAATTTAGCGCTCGAGGCAAGCAATAGTCCGCAAGTTCAAAATCGGATATTTGTTGACGGAAAAATCATTAGTACGGAACTGAGTCCACTCACCTTACGAATCTTGAGTGACAATTTGGTCGAGATTCGTCAAAACGCGACCCTGAAAGCTGCAAAAATTGAAGTCATCTCAGAAAACGGCTTCTACAATGGCGATATATGGAGTTATTTTGCACAAAGCAATGGTATCCCTTTACCTGCAATTAGTTTGTTTGCTAGAACGCTTGCAATCGCAGGATCGCTCAAATCAGGTTCTCAAAATCGGGCTGGCAGCATCAAAATCGAGGGTCAAGACAGCCTAAATATCGAAAATGCCAATATCAGTGCTAATGGCAATGATGGTGGAAGTGTTGAAATTATTTCGATGAGTGGCACGGTCAGTCTCATTAATTCAGTTATTCAAACCAATGGTGGCGAGGGTCGTGGCGGAGCAATTTCCGTAGCCGGTCTTCATGATGTTGCCGTAATAGGTGCAACACTCGAAGCAACCGGGACAACACAAGGTGGACAAGTCAGCCTCATCTCGAATGCGGGCGACATTAACTTTTTAAATTCTATTATTCAAACCAATGGTGGTTCTGGCTTAGGCGGAACGATCGCGTTTGACGCATCACGTGCTTTGGCCATCAATGGTCAACTCAGCGCAAACTCTCAAACTGCAAAAGCAGGTCTCATTACCCTAGAAGCAAATCATATTCTTCTAGACACACAAGCAAAGCTTCAAGCAACAGGATCAACTGGCGGCGGCAATATTTTAGTCGGCGGTGATTGGCAAGGTTCAGGCACTTTACGTCAAGCAACAACCGTGACCATGAATCAAGGTGCGGTCATCGATGTAAGTGCGACTCAAAATGGTAACGGCGGTAAAGTTGTACTTTGGTCGAATGTTACAAACTCAAAAGCAACCACAGAAGTACATGGCAGCATATTTGCTATGGGTGGTTTGAATGGTGGTTTTGGCGGTCGAGTAGAAACTTCAGGTGGTAAATTAAATATTTTAAATGCTAATGTTAATACACTTGCTACAAATCGCAGTGGTGGTATTTGGTTGCTGGATCCTGCCAACTTCTTCTTGGACTCTGGTGAACTTGCAACACTTGCTACCAATTTAAATAACAATGGAAACATTGAAATCGCCACATCCTCTGGAGCTGGAGCAACTGTAGATCATTATGGTACTGGACATATTATATTTGCGGCAGATTTCACTTATTCAGGCTCAAATAACAGAACACTTACATTGACTGCTGATGGGGATATTTATATCCAAGGCAATATCACTACATCTGGTTCAGGTGCTTTGAGTATTGTCTTTAATGCAAGTGGAGATCAGGTTTATTTAGATGGGAATATTTCCACAAACGGTGGAGCGGTTACATTTAATGCCCAAGATGCTTATTTTCAGAAGACTAGTGGCACACAATCTATTACTACTAACGGTGGCAACTTAAGTTTTAACAGTACAAATATTTATCTGCTTAGAATGTCAGCTAATGATACGGTCAGTTTTAGTACAGGCGCTGGATCGTTGAACCTCGGCTCGGGTAGTGTAGGTTTAACAACGACTCGTTACATCATGTCATTGATTTACGGTGGCTGGGGTGGGGCTAAGACTGGTTCTGATGGTGTAGTGTCTTATGGAATTAGTATTGTTGCTGGAAGAGAATATACAACTCGCTTGTATTTATGGGATAGCTGGGATAACGAGGCTGGAGAGCTGCATGTTCGTCGGAGTAGTGACGGTGGTTATGACTACTATATTCAAGCATGGAGAACGATAGGTTCTGGCATTACATCTATTAACAATTTCAGTAATGGCGCGACCTACGTATGGAGCGCTGAGTCAGCCATGGGCGTAAATTCTAGTTGGAATGACGCATGGATTGATGTGACATTTGTTGCGAAAAACTCTGGGACGTTAACTACTTGGACTAATCTAAATGAGCCACGCGATAATGAATCTTGGGAGCTTTTCCAGGTTAGAGAGTTTTACTCTAATGCAGGCTATACCACGGGTGCTCGATCACTATCGCTAAACACAACTTCTGGCCAAATCACTGGTAGCAAAAATATTGCTAATGAGGCTGGACTGACTGTTAATACGAACAATACTTCTAGTTCATTAAGTGGTGTTATTTCTGGCTCGGGCACAACGCTTACCAAGCAAGGCACTGGAACATTAACGCTTAGTGGTATTAATACTTACGCAGGACTCACAACAGTGACTGCTGGAACGCTGAGGCTTGCACCATCATCAGCTGACGATAGGATTTTATCCGGTGGAATAGTTAATAATGCGGATGTTGTTTACGACGGTACTAATGGCGGGAACATCGGAGGTGCATTTTTTATTACGGGCGCATCTGGTTCCGGTACATGGAATGTGACTGGCACGACTAGTGGAAGAGGACTGTATCAGAATCGTTTAATCTTGAATGGAACTACTACGATCTCAGGCCAAGTGACTGTAACTGACTATGGCAATTTCTGGCTTGAAAATACTAACATCAATGCGACTTCACCGATCTTTCTTAACGGCGCAAATACTCAACTAAATCTTTACGCTTTAAGCAATACAGTGATGAAAATTGGTGCGCTAAGTGGTAACGGAAAAGTTGATGCACCGGGCAACACAACGGCACTCACTTTGTCTTTGGGTAATGACAACGGGTCAGCTACTTTCAGTGGATCTATTGTAAATTCTGGTAGCACCCTCTTGAATATTACGAAAGCTGGGACAGGTACTCAAACGCTTTCGGGCACTAACACCTTTAGCGCAGGTAGCACCATTACCGGTGCTACAAAAAGTTTTGGGACATCAGGTAGTGGTACGGTTTCATTTTCAGCAACTTATTCTTCAGCCTATGCTAGTGGCACTGATACCGTTGCTATAGTGACGGGCATGTCAAATTGTTGTGATAGTTTTAGCTTTAGATTACTGACAACATCTAATACTGGATTTACTGGCACTGTTGTTAGAACAGACTCAACGACTGGTTGGGCGGATCCCGGCTCTCTAACCTACAATGTTATTCCGCTATCTATAATCGTTTCGGCAGGCACGCTAAAAATTGATAATGCCTCAGCGATTCCATCTTCAGGGGCTGTCAAAGTTAACTCGGGTGCAACCTTAGACTTGAATGGGAACATTCTGGCCGCAAGTGTTCGGCTTGATGGCGGTACGTTGACGAATACTGCTAGTGGTGCTGCAACATTGAGTGGTAATTTGATTGTCGTTGCAGCAAGCTCTATTGGTGGCTCAAATGGTGACATGACAGTTTCCGGATTGCTTAATAATCCATATAACTCCGATGCGAGCGTCTCTCTGAGCAAAACTGGTAGTAACAAACTCACTTTGTCTGGCAACAACGTCAATGGAAATTATAGTGCCAATGTGGGTAGGTTAAATATCAATGCAGGTATTGTCAGTCTTAATTCAGCGAATGCTTTAGATTATCTTAAAGTTGTTAAAGGGACGGTCAGCTTTGGTGGTGGCACACTTCAATACACCGCTAATAATACGACTGACTACTCATCTATTTTCAGCACTGCCAACAATCAAGCTTATAAAATTGATACCAATAGCCAAAGCGTGACGCTTGCTACAGCGCTCACAAGTTCAGGCGGTACTCTGGAAAAATTAGGCGCTGGCACCCTAACATTAAATGGTACGAATACCTTTACTGGCGGTACAACAATCAGTGCGGGCACATTAAAATTAGGTAACGTGGCAGCACTTGGTGCTTCGGCTTCAACTGTTTCTGTGACCGCTGGCGCAGTACTAGATCTTAACGGGAAGGCGGTTGCGAACACTAATGCCTTAACGCTCAATGGTACAGGTATTACTTCTGGCGGTGCATTGATTAATAGCTCTACCACTGCGGCAAGTTATGCCGGTGCGATCACTCTAGCTACTGATTCATCTATTAGCACAACGAGCGGAAATATCACGCTGAGTGGTGCAATCAGTGGTAGTGCGTCATTGACCAAAATTAGCAGCAATACATTGACGCTTTCTGGTAACAGTAACTACACAGGGTTAACGACTGTAAGTGCGGGCACTCTCAGATTTGCACCGTCATCTGCGTTTGTAATGAGTCTCACTGGCGGCTTGGTTAATGATGCCACTGTCACTTTTGACGGCACAGGGGGGGGGACATCCACTACTAATTCTGGCTTAAGAATTACAGGGGCATCTGGCGCTGGTACTTGGAATATTGATAGTACAGCTAATAATACTGGGCAATGGGCCAATCGCTTGGTCTTGCTGGATGCGGTGACGATTAGTGGGCAAGTGAACTTGACCAACTACGGAAACTTAATGCTCTCAGGTAACGGAGTGAATGCAACCTCTCCTATCTATCTCAATGGTGCTAGTACCTTTTTACGTGTCTATGGAACATCTCCTATTAAAATCGGTACCTTGACTGGTTCAGGTACGGTTGATTTTGCTGATGGTGGTGGTGGAAAATCGATAACTCTCTCTGTTGGTAACGATAACGGTTCAGGCACATTTAGCGGAGCGATTAGAAACTCAGGTGCTTCTAGTGGACCTACAGTATTAGCATTAACTAAAGCAGGCACAGGAACCCAGACACTCACAGGGACTAGCACTTACGCTGGCGGCACAACAATTAATGCTGGTGTTCTAGCCGTCAATAGCGACAGTGCTCTAGGCTCTCCATGGTTAGGTTACTCGATTACCAGTGCTTTAACTTTAAGCAATTCTGCAAATATGACCGGTTACAGAGGCAATAACGGTAACTCCTATTTAGTGACTGTCACTGGCACTAACTCGGGAGGTATATGGGGTGGTACTGATAATATTTACACTGATGATTCAATTGTTGCTAGAGCTGCGATTCATGCGGGTTTGGCCACAAGTGGTTCCTCTGCTAGATTTATTGTGACTATCCTACCTGGCCAATCCTCTTATGCTAGTGTTACAAGAAATGGAATAACAACAACCTCATACGGTTCTTATCCTGGCAGTTATTCTATTGCTGAAGCTATACCAGCTACTGTTGTCATCAATGGCGGCAATTTAAGTCTTACGGGATCTACAGCATTCACGTCAGCTCGAAACATTCAGGTCTCGACAAGTGGCGAAATTAATAACGCAAACACTGCTGGTGCAACCTTTACAGGTAATGTGACAGGACCTTCTGCGGCTACCGCAGCTACTTTAGCCATCACTGGCGCCAATGCGACTAGTTTTACGACAGGCGTGATTGCAGACGGCTCAGGTGCAGCGCTCGCTTTAAATCAGAATGGTACTGGCACAACTACCCTGTCAGGCACCAACTCCTATACAGGCGGTACAACGATCACCGCTGGTATCTTGTCGATTAGTACAGACCGTAATCTGGGTGCTTTACCAAATTCAACGACTGCAAACGCAATTACCTTAAGCGGTGGTGCACTTCAAGCAACAGCGAATATGATTCTTAATGCGAATCGTGGTATTACGCTGACAGCAAATAGCGGCTTGGCTGCAACGTCAGGCAATACTCTCATTTATGCGGGTACGATCACTGGTGGTTTTGGTTTAACGATTAACGGTGCAAGTCAAACTGGGACGGTCTCGCTAGCCGTGGCTAATAGCTACACTGGTGGCACAACAGTCTCTGCAGGTACGTTGGGTGTTTATGATAATGGGTCGCTAGGAAGTGGCACATTGACTTTGGCTGGCAGTACAACCTTGATGTTAGGTCGTGCAATTACTGATATTACAAATAACATTGCGCTCACAGGCAACGCTACAGTCGATTTTGATACGAATGTTGAATACCTCGTTGTAGCTGGTGGCGGTGGTGGTGGTTCACGTCACGGCGGTGGCGGTGGTGCAGGTGGTGTGCTAAGTGGTACTTCAGCGGTGGACGCTGCAACCGTAACCGTAGCAGTGGGTGCGGGTGGTAATGGCGCTACCAGTTTAGCAGCAGCAACCAATGGCGCTAATAGCTCCTTATCTTTCTTAGGCACAGCGGCAGTAGGTGGTGGTGCTGGTGCATC
>JACCDI011995223.1_pt1 | contig 13890 bp, 15 predicted proteins | sample 7442791 | NCBI WGS metagenome assembly JACCDI01 (sample SAMN15323434, study PRJNA562643) | freshwater metagenome | isolation source: river surface water | place: USA:Blue River Watershed | collected 2017-08-15
CCTAAAGCAAGGCAGTATAAAAGTACAAATCCAAAAGTATTTCTTGCAGGAGACATGCGGCGTGGACAATCCTTGGTTGTATGGGCTATCTCAGAAGGCCGTGAAGCCGCTGTGGCAGTCGATGAGTTTTTAATGGGCTACTCTTCATTACCACGAAAAGACGCCTCCTTGTATGAGGTCGAGGAACAGCGCGAGCACCTGTAAACAAGTAATAAAAAAGGGCCAGTAAACTGGCCCTTTCTTCTTAACGTCCTCCTCGAAATCTCGGTCTATTGCGATGCCTCTGATCCCTACCAAAACGATCGTTACCTCTATCTCGCATGGATTCCTTTCGTTGTTCCCAAATTTGTTTTTGCTCATCGGTTAGGATGGACAACAATTTCTGTTCTTGAGCCAAGCGATATGCTTTCTGAGCCTCGAATTCCGCTTTTCTGCTTTTTAATAGCTCCTCCTGTCGATTGGCATTTTCAAGAGCGAGTTGGCTCACCTGTTTTCTTTGCTCATCTGTAAGCTTGAGCTCCTCCGCCATCCGATCAGTCATTTTTTGTGCACGCTCGGTTGGATTGGATGATCTAAAATTTTTGTGTTGCTGAGCCGAAAGTCCGAAGCTCATGCTAATGAGGACTAATGCTCCAAGGATCCATTTTTTCATAGTTTATTGGTTTGTTTCGAAATTTAGACCCTAGCAGAAGCCTTAGGTTTAATTTCAAAAAAGCATTCCTTTTGATTGGTTAATTCAGCTTCAAAAAGCCCATTCTTTCCCTAGAAAAAATTGCACTTCATCCGAGAAAAGAAATTGTTATTTTTGTCTCCTATTAAACAGCAGATCCATGGGAAGAGCATTTGAATTCCGAAAAGAGAGAAAATTCAAACGTTGGGACAAAATGTCCAAGGTATTTACCCGACTAGGGAAGGAAATCGTTATGGCTGTCAAGGCTGGCGGACCAGACCCTTCAAGTAATGCCAAACTTCGGACCGTCATCCAAAATGCCAAAGGTGCTCAAATGCCCAAGGACCGCATCGAAGGTGCCATCAAGCGCGCCTCCAATAAGGATGAAAAAGATTACGAAGAAGTAGTATACGAGGGGTACGGACCCTTTGGTGTTCCATTTATCGTAGAAACCTCCACAGATAATACCAACCGCACCGTGGCCAACGTGCGCTCTTACTTCGCCAAGGCTGGTGGTTCCCTAGGTACTTCAGGATCGGTGAGCTTTATGTTTGAGCGCAAGGCAGTATTTCGCTTCGCGAAAGCAGCTTACGATCTAGAAGAACTCGAATTGGAATTGATTGATTTTGGACTAACTGAAATCGCAGAGAACGAAGGTGAAATTTTTGCCTACACCGAATTCGAAGATTTTGGATTGATGCAAAAAGCATTGGAAGACCGAAACATAGAGGTGATTTCTGCAGATTTCCAACGCTTCCCAACCACGCTCACCGAGTTGACCGAAGAGCAGGAAGAGTTGATCAATAAGCTTATCGATCGCTTGGAAGAGGATGACGATGTCAACCAAGTGTTTACCAACATGGCCTAAGGCGTTGACCAAAAATCCTGAAAACCAATCGAATACCCTACGTGTAATTGTGGGGAGCAAAAATCCTGTTAAAGTCGGCTGTACCCGAGAGGCCTTCACCCAAGCATTTGGAGAAGTGTGTCAAGTGGAAGGTGTGGATGCGCACTCAGCTATCCCTGCACAACCTATATCTGAGGAGGAAACACTCCTTGGTGCCAAAAATCGCGCTACTCATTCAAAAACCCTCATTCCTAACGCAGACTATTGGGTGGGCATTGAGGGAGGTGTAGACGAGGACTCTCAGGGCATGTATGCCTTTGCTTGGATCTTTGTGCTTCACCGTTCGGGCAAAAGCAGCCAATCCAAGACCGGTACTTTTTACTTACCTCCCCAGGTGGTCGCACTGATTCGAGAAGGAATGGAGCTGGGTCATGCGGATGACCTGGTATTTCAGGCACAAAATTCCAAGCAGCAAGGTGGATCAGTAGGACTTTTAACCCAAGGGCTCATCACTCGGGAAGCCTATTACCAACAAGCTATGGTCTTGGCCTTGATCCCTTTTTTGAACGAATCCTTGTATCCTGCCGGATTAGACTCCTAGGGCTAACCACCTGCAAGTTTCTATTTTAAAAGAAATAGATTGCTTTTACTTTTTCAGATTATCCAAAAATTGGCGCAATGCGATACGCCAATCCGGGTGAGCATCCCAATTGGGGCCAATATATAATTCCTCCCGTACTAAAAATCGGATGTAGTATTTCACTACCGTCTTGTTTCCCTCTTCACCGGTCAAAGGTTCTAGACCCATACTTTTCATGAGATCAGCTTGCCGGCCTTCCACCCTCACAAGTACAAATTGAATACGATCGGCTAGGAGCTGTTGATTGCTCTTCGCTTCAGTCATCCATGCCAGTTCGTAGGGGTAGGCGCTTGAAAAAATTTCTTCAAGCCCACTTTTTTGAGCACTCTGCTCTGCCAACAAGGTCTCTGCTGACTTTCCAAAGGATCCATATCGAAACGAGTTGATCGGGCCGGTAACGGCGGAAGTTCCTTCCAAGGGGATGCCTAATCGAAAAACTTCAAGGTTGAGTGGATTTCGAGGAATGAATTTTTGGGCACTTGAGTTCGCCGCTTGGGCTACGAGTACTGGAAACTCGGCTAGATCAGGGACAAGTAAATTTTTTGTAGGAGAAGTGCTCCCAAATCCTGCAAATTGTTGGGCTGCACTTTTCCAATCCTTGGCCGAAACCCCAAAAAGATTAGGGGCTGCGATGAGTTTGCCATCCCCTGAAAATTTACCCACATGAATGCTAGTTTGTTCTTTTTGGCGGGTGATCAGGATTACATTTTGGATTTGTCGCTGCAAAAAGGCCTTTGCGTACTCCGCTTGCCGTTCAGCAGACAAGGCTACCTGCTCGAGTTCGTAGTAGGCTACTGGATCCCCTCCAGCGCGCACCAAGGCCGGGTGAATGCTATCTGCCAAAACCTGCCAAGTAAAGGAAGGCTTGGCTCCGGGATCGTTAGAAACCAACACAATGGATTTTCCTTCAAAGAACGAAGGTGGTATAGTCCCTTGACCATGAGCCAGGAGCGAACAAAAAAGAAAAAAAAGCAGTGTGGAGATATATTTCATAAAATTTCTGAGGGATTGAACCCAAGGACCGTATTTTTACAGAAGTACTTCACTTATCCTTATTCCAGATGCAGTTCCTACAACGCAAATTAGGTACAATAATTTTAGTTCTCGCCTCCTTTACCTGCTCATTTGCCCAAGAAATTGATGGCAGTAAACTTCTTCAGCACTTGGAGTACTTATCCTCTGATGCGCTGGAGGGAAGAAAACCCTTGAGTAACGGAAGTAGCATGGCTCAAAAATACATTTTGTCAGAGCTTACATCCTTAAACTCGGTAGAGCCACTGTACCCTGATTTTATCCAAAAATTTTCATTTGAAGATCGCAGATCAAAAAAAATGGTGGAAGGAGCACGTAATCTTGTCGCTTTCATTCCCGGTTCCGCCTCCAAAAAAGTGATTGTGGTCACTGCTCATTACGACCATGTGGGCATTGGAAGAGCCGATGCTACAGGCGATTCCATCTACAATGGAGCAGATGACAATGCCTCTGGAACTGCAGCCCTATTGGTTTTGGCAGAGTATTTCTCCAAAAATCGTCCCCAGCATGGGATGCTGTTTGTGGGATTGGACGCAGAAGAAATGGGCCTTCAGGGAGCAAAAGCCTTGGTCAATGATTTTCCCTTTCCACTAGAGCAGATTCTTTTGAATGTAAATATGGACATGCTTTCTCGAAGTGATGCCAAGGAAATCTATGTGTCAGGAACCCATTATTATCCACAGTTTAGGTCCATCCTTGAAAAAATCCCTGGAGTGGCGGGTACCACACTTCGGTTTGGCCACGATATACCAGGTACTGGGGCAGAGGATTGGACCAGATCTTCCGATCACGGGGCATTTTTCGACAAGAAAGTTCCCCATTTGTATTTTGGGGTAGAGGACCATGTGGATTACCACCGTCCTAGTGATTCCTTTGCGGGCATTCATCCTGAATTTTACAAAGCCACCGTCAACTTAATCTTAAAATCCTTGCTCGCCTTGGATAAAAGTCTGCTTGAAAAATAATAAGGTTTCCAATTCTTAACTAAACCCTGCCTACGCTCGTGGGAAAAACTGACCTCATCACTCGCCTACTTATTTTTAGACTGAGGCACATGAGCAATCAGACCTTCATTCTGATTCTGAGCGGGTTCATTGGCGTTTTTTCTGGGTTGGCCGCAGTAGTACTCAAAACCGGAGTACATTCCATCCAATCTTTTTTGACGGAGGACTTTTATCCGTCTTATGCCAACTTCCTGTACATCATTTACCCCTTAATCGGTATCTCCGCAGCCTTTCTCTTGGGTAAATATGTTTTGAAAGATCTCGGAGGGCATGGTATTCCCGATGTACTATTTACCATTTCCAAGAAGTCTAGCCTGATTCCTCGAATAAAAATGATTAGCCGAGTCCTGACTTCCTCCTTGACTGTAGGCTTTGGTGGATCAGTAGGATTGGAAGCACCCATGGTCATGACTGGATCTGCTATCGGCTCAAATGTGGGATCTTTGATGCACCTCAGTGCAAAAAAAAGAACCTTACTTATTGGATGTGGAGCTGCAGGTGCCATTTCTGCAATCTTCGGAGCACCTATTGGCGCAGTTATTTTTGCGATAGAGGTAATTCTGATGGAAATTAGTACTGCAAGCTTTATTCCCTTACTACTCGCCTCGGTCACGGGTTCTTTAACTTCAATGCTCCTGATTGGAGAAGATTCACTTTTCAATTTCAATTTGAAAGATAGTTTCGAAGCGGCTCATATGCCTTATTATTTGCTCTTGGGAATGATTGCTGGGCTGGTTTCCCTTTACTTTAGCAAAACCGTATTGGCTACTGAAAGGCTGATGGCTGCCTTAGGAAACCCATGGTTGCGGATCACCTATGGAGGTGCAGTTTTAGGGTTAATTGTCTTTCTTCTCCCTCCAATTTATGGGGAGGGATACGACACGCTCAATGTATTGATTGAGGGCAATTCAGGTAAATTATTAGAAAAAAGCCCTTTCTTCTCCAGTTTAGAGGATTCCAAAACCATCCTTCTATTTCTCTTTGGAATAATACTTCTCAAACCAATAGCCTCAGCCGTTACGATTGGCGCAGGCGGTAGCGGAGGTATTTTTGCACCCTCCTTGTTTGTGGGAGGCATCACAGGATTTGCATTTGCGTATTCCAAAAACCTATTAGGTTTCCACATTGAACTCCCCTTGGCACATTTTGCCTTAGTCGCCATGTGTGGGGTGATGGCAGGCGTACAGCACGCCCCACTATCTGCGATCTTCTTAATCGCTGAAATCACAGGTGGATATGAGCTATTTATCCCACTTATGTTTGTCTCGGCCATCTCATTTATCACCAAGACCGCGCTTCAAAAACACAGCATTTACACCTTACAACTGAAAGCACAGGGAAAATACCTGCCTGAAACCAAGGATGAGGAGCTTTTAGATACCATTTCGATTTCGCAGGTGATCGAGAAAGACCTGTTGCCAATCCATCCTGATGCGCAGCTAACCGATTTGATTGAGTTAGTTAAGCTATCGAAACGAAATATTTTCCCAGTAGTAGATTCTGCTCAATCCCTGCAAGGAATCGTGACATTGGACGATATCCGTCACATCATGTTTGATGTGGAAAAACAAAAAAATGTCATCGTTCGACAGCTCATGCATAGTCCTCCTGAAATCCTATTCTCTACTGAAAATATGCAATCAGCAATGGAAAAGTTTGAACGTTGTGGAGCTTGGAATCTTCCTGTAGTGGAAAATAAGCAGTATTTGGGGTTTGTATCTAAGGCAAAAATCTTTAATGCCTACCGCAAAAAATTGCAGCGACAAAAAGAAGAATAGTCGCCTATTTAAAATAAAATTTGGAGAAAGAAATTATCCACTTTTGTACTTACTTTTTAAATTAAAAAACTACGAGTTAGCGAAGATTATCCACAAAATCGAAATCGATAAAATATATTTAACTAATTGTTTATCAATATTTTATAGGTGATTTAAATAAGAGTGTGGATAAATTATTGAAATTGTGGATAAATTTTTCTTGCATTTTTTAATCCGCTTTAATTTTACTTTTAGAGGCATTTTTAAAAAATATTTATGCAAGAATTCAACAAAAAATTAGGGAGATTTTGGAACCAATTTTAGGTCCAAATTAGAATTAAATTTGGCTGCCGACCTACCGAGTTCTATAGGGATAGAAAAAAACCTAGACAAGAAATTTCTAATCTAGGTTTAATCATATTTTAACAACTAATCTTCAAATTTACTTGCCAAGACCCGTTGGAGGAAGATTACTCATCTGCCTCATGATCCAGCTTTTTCGACCTTGAATGTAGGAAGTGGGTTTTGCAGGACTCCAGCGCCTTGGGTTAGGCAACACTGCAGCGATCAATGCCGCTTGACTCTTGGAAAGTTTGGCAGCATCCTTTTTAAAGAACGTTTGAGAGGCGGCCTGAATACCATATACGCCATCCCCCATCTCAATTACATTTAAGTATACTTCCAAAATCCGTTCTTTAGACCAAAAAATTTCAACAAGAATAGTGAAATAGGCTTCGAAACCCTTTCGGATGTAGCTTCTAGAGGGCCACAAAAACACATTCTTTACCGTTTGTTGCGTAATCGTACTTGCTCCTCTAACCCGCTTATTCGTTTTATTACTTTCCCAGGCTTTTTTTAATGATTTAAAATCAAAGCCAAAATGCTTGAAAAAGGTTTGATCCTCAGCCGCCACCACAGCTTGTGTAGCGTGCTTTGACATTTCTGAAATAGGCACCCAGTCTTTGACCAAGCGCACTTCTTTTTCTGAATCAATCCCTTGTTCCACTAGGCGAATCACCATCAATGGGGTGATAGGCACTGGGACGAATCGGTAAACAATCACTAGACCAATGGAAAGTCCAAAAAACCACAAGGCGGACTTCCAAAGAAATTTTCCAATCCAACGAATAACTTTCATCAACGAGAATTATAGGGTAACTTTTGCTTGTACAAATTGGTAGAAAAAAATGGCATTTTTATCATTGCCTAATTTTTCTAAATCTACTACCATCAGCTCCACATCCTGGAGGGAACAATCACCTGCGGCTACAAGCGCTGGGGCTGCACTTTTTAGTAACTCTTTCCAATAGGCAGTCACCGATTTTCTTTTTTCGCCACTTCTGGCATCTAGGAAAAATCCATCAAAACGTATGGTGCATTCTGGATACCCTGCCCGAGCAAGCAAGTTTCCCAATTCAATCCCCACATCTGGATTTCCTCCTATCTTCCTTTGAAAGTCGCTCATTACCTCCACATAATGCCGCAAATGAGCGTATCCTGGTGAAACATGCAAGCTAGAATTGAAAACTTCCGTTACATATACACGAGCACCAGGTTGAAGATGCTCCTTGAGCCTTACCAAAAGCTGAATCGGTGAAGGGACATGCTCCAAGGTCCAACAAACAAATGCTGCATCAAATTGCTCTTCTAGCTGAAGTGCACAACCATCTTGTTCCACAAATCGAACCCGATCTTCAAACGATGCCAAGTTGATTTTGGCTTGAGCCAATTGTGCCGCTGACGAATCCACACAGGTGATTTGGAGTTTAGGAAAGCGCTCCAAAAGAATCCGCGTTTGTGCACCCACTCCACTACCCACTTCAAGAAGATGGGTGCATCCACTGAAGTCCACCTCCTTGAATACCATAGGCGCTAAAAACTCAGCTTGCTCCTTTAGCCGAAGCTGCTCTACCGGATCAAAACCATGTACATAATTTGCCATAGGTGAAAAGTAAAGAGGGGTATAGGTCCTTGAGAAGGCGAAGATGAAACTTTTTTAAGGATTGAAAAATTCAGCTCCTTACTTTTTCCTATTTTCGAGTTCTTGATCCCTTAAACCTCCCCGCCTATGTCCCCTATTGCTATTGGAAGCTTTGAAGAGTTTGAATCCTATCTTGGAAAAGAGCTTGGTGCCTCGGACTATTTCAAGATCACTCAAAAACAAATTAATTGCTTTGCCGAAGCGACCCTAGACCATCAATGGATTCATACAGATCCAGTCCGAGCAAAAGCAGAAGGGGGATTTGGAAATACCATTGCCCATGGCTACCTCACGCTGAGTATTGTTCCTTACCTCTGGGAACAAATCGTCCAGGTCAACAACCTCAAGATGATGATCAATTACGGAATAGAAAATCTCCGTTTTGCACAGGCCGTCACTGTAGATAGTGAGGTACGCTTGGTGGCATCCTTAAAAAATATCACCAATCTCCGAGGAACCATCAAGGCTGAAGTGGAAGTGAAGTTAGAGATCAAGGATCAAAAAAAACCTGCTTTTGCAGGATTACTGATCTTCTTGTACCATTTTAAGGATTAATCAAGAGGCAAGAAGGTCATTAATTACCGTAGCTGCACAGGCGCAGCCAAAGGCTGCAGGGAGAAATGACATGGTGCCATAGGCGGACTTTTTGAAATTTTTCCCATCAGTGAGCATAAGGCTTTCCTTAATGACTACCTCGGTGGAAAACACTGCCTTGAAGCCTCCGTCAATATCCCTTCTTTTCAGCCGTTTCCGTAGCATCTTGGCCAGCTTACACTGGTGCGTGTCGGCAAAATCCACCACCTTGATTTGTGTAGGGTCTACTTTTCCACCGGCACCCATGGAGCTAACTAATGGAAATCCACGCTTTTTGGCTCCTTCGATGAGGTGCATTTTGGGGGTAAAACTATCGATGCAGTCCACCACATAATCGTAGTGGTTATCTTCCAAAAGGGCAGTCATCTCGGATGGGTCCAAAAATTTCTTAATTGCTATTAGCTTCATTGCAGGGTTAATTGCCAATAAGCGTTCCTCCATCCAACCCGCTTTGGGCTGCCCGACATTGAGTTGAGTAGCAGGAAGCTGACGATTCACATTGGAAATGTCCACCGTGTCTCCATCAATAATGGTCATTGCACCGACGCCAGAACGGGCAATAAATTCAGCAGCAAAGGATCCTACACCCCCTAATCCCACGACGAGGACGTGCTTTTTTGCCAATTTTTCAAGCCCTTCACGCCCTACTATCAATTCGGTACGACTCAACCAGGCAAATTCATTCATGAGATCTTTCTTTTGGAGATGGCATTCCAATTTGCAATCACCTGCTCAGCAAGCCTTGCTTCTGGAAGCTGCAAAATTAAGGAAGCCGCTTGATATATCGATTCGATCTTCAACTCCGAATCGTCAGTTTCAAAAAAGATTCGATCCAAAGGGCATGCTGCCAGCCACATTGCGGCATTGCTGTCAGGATGTAAGAGCTGCTTTCCAAAAGAAAAAAATACGGGAAAAGATAGCAGCTGTCGTGCCAACTCCGGCTTTTGATTCCAACCATGCCAGATGATGCAAGGAGGATTCTTTGCAGACTTTAAGTACTCCAGAAGCAGGTCATGGGACTTAACACAATGCAAAATCAAGGGGATTTCTAGTCTTGCCGCCAAGCTCGCTTGAGCGGAAAACGCTTCTTTTTGCAGCGGAATGTCTGGCCCCTTCAGCCGATCAAATCCCGCTTCCCCAATGGCCAAAACAAAGGGATTCTGGACCACTTTCCGCTTTATTTTTTCAAAATAAGCCTCCCAACTGGAATCTACCTCCCAAGGATGAATCCCCAAAGAAATAGGAACCCCTTCCACCATGGGGGACTTCACTGCTTGAAAGATGGAATGGGGCTGCAGCTCTTGATGTGTATGGATATCCCAAAAATGCATTCCCGAAGGTCGAAAAAATAGGGGTGAGAAAAAAAGCCCCCAACAAGTTCCACTTAGTTGGGGGCAGGTAAACATCAACTTACTACTTCTATCAATCTAGTCTCTTTCGCTCTTCGGAACTTCCCGAATTCGAATTCACCCGGAAGCTTTGTCCTTTGGAAAAATTATACCGAAGCGTGAAACGCACACTTTGATCATTTCGATATTGGCGAATTTGAGTATCAATAGCTGCAAAATTAATCGCAGCGTGAATCCATTGGGTACGGAACAAGTCTCCACCATTAATGGATAGGGAAAGCTTGTCTTTCATTAGCGATTTTGTGATTCCTGCATCCACCCACCCAAATCCACGAATCTCTCCCTGTCCCCAAATTTGTGGGCTAAGATAAATTCCTACCAACTCCATTTTAAATCCTTTGGGCAGATTAAAGTTGTGTTGCGTTCTGAGTAGGTAAGATACTTGGCTTATATCCAGCACATCTGTGCCTAGGAGAGACTTGAATTTATTGTAGTTTACCTGAACCAGGTTGGAGGTGTTCCACCATTTTGCCAATTCAACAGGTACTACGCCTTGAAAATTGAAATTCTTGGTCTTATCAAAATTTGCCGTAAAGGTGGTGCTACTGCGCGCCTCTTCGTCCTGCTCAAAAACCTGCATAAATGCATCTTCCGTGACACTATAACCCAAGGTAAACTGATACGCTCCTTTGATGACATGGTCCATCTCCAGGTTGGTAGAATACTGTGGCTTTAGGCTTGGATTCCCCTTTTCAGTAGTCAAGGGATCAATGTAATACACAAAAGGGTTGAGCAAGCGGTAATTGGGTCGTGTAATTCGGCGATTCACGTTGTAGACCACTTGGTAGTTGTCGCTGATTTTGTGCTGCAAAAACATGCTTGGAAACAAGTTCACGTATTCCTGTCGATTGACTTGGTTGAGCGTTTTGGAAGTACCAGTTACGTCGGAATACTCCATTCGCAAACCTGCCTGATAGGATAATTTCTTTGAAAAATCACCTTTCAAGGAACTGTAGGCAGCCAAGACATTTTCCTGGTAGATAAAGCGGTTGGAATTGGGATCGGGCTGCAGTGGGGCATCGCTGACTCCTCGACTCAGGTCAAGGTCATTGTCTGACTCTACCCAGCTCCCTTTAAGGCCTGCCTCTAGCAATTTACCTCCTTTCAAGGGTTGGATCCAATCCACCTTGGAAGTAAAGATGGTGTAGTACATGTCATTGAGCGTCAATACCCGGTCAGTACTTAGTGTAGGAGGGTTCAATCCATTCGAATACGAATTAGTCAATAAGGCCTCGCTACTCATGTCCATCACCGTCAAGTCTAAGTCCGCGGAAATCTTCCCTCCGAGGGTATCCAGTTTGGCATCGTAGTGCAGGTTGGTGAAAAGTCGACTGCGCTGATCCTTAGAATCATTCATTGAGGTGAAGCTTGAGTTAGTGGACTGCACAGGATTTGTAATTGTAGTTCCGGAGGTATTGAGACCATTACTGGCTGAAGTAGAGGCCTGCACGTTGATTCCCAAATTCTGAGTGGGGCTTAATTCGTAGTTGGCAGCCCCAGTAAAGGAAGGTGTATGGCTACGCTCGACGATTCGAGAATCCTGCAAAAAGGTGGATTTGCCACCTTCCACCTGGAAATTCCTGGCGATTTCCAAATCATTAATCTCTACATCTTCATTGTAGTTAAATGTTCCGTTGCTCGTCCACTTCCCTTTTTTGACATTGAGCGTGACTCCCGCATTGGGAGCAGCCTTTCCATTGTATCTGCCTCCGATCATCACATTTCCAAATACCCCATCGACTGTATTTTTCTTGAGCTGAATGTTGATCACCCCAGCGGCACCCTCTGCGTCAAATCGTGCAGAAGGACTGGTCATCACTTCGATACTTTTAATGTTGTCTGCAGGCATAGAACGCAAAAAGCTGGTCAAATCTGCAACACTCATGTACATGGGACGATCGTTGATCATCACCGTCACCCCAGTTCTTCCGTTAAGATTGATATTTCCGTCCGAGGTGATAAATACTCCTGGAGATCTTCCCAATACATCCAAGGCATTGGCTCCTTCCGCCATCACGGTACCCTCTACATTGACGATGGTCTTATCCGGCTCGATGATGATTTGAGGACGGGAAGCCTTGACGGTGACTTCATCCAAGCCAGTTATTTCATCTGCAAGGATAATTTTCCCAAAATCTTTTTGTAGTCCTGCCAGAAGTTCAAACTCCTCGGAAGAGAAGGAGGTATACCCTAGCGAAGAAACCACAAGCTTGACACGGGCAGTTTTGGTAGTGGAAATTGAAAAATTTCCTGTTTCATCGGTCACTGCACCTTCAAGAAGAATTCCCTCTGAGGAGAGTAGCGCTGCATTGGCGTAGGGCACAGGCTCCCCTTTTTGGTTGGTAATGGTTCCGCGCAATAGGGCTGATTCTTTGGGTTGAGCGGCAAGCGTACTCATTCCCAGCAGGTACATAAAAAATGCTAGGAATAAAAAGTGACGAGTTTTCATGAAGAAAATAGTTGGTTTAGTTTTCTAGTAGATGCAGAAAACCGAGAAAAGGATGTGCCAAGTAGTAAAAAATGTGAAAAATTCCCCTAAAACAGGATTTTGAGTGAAGTCCACTAGTAAACTGTCTCATTTTCGAACAGTGACTTTTTCAGAAAGGAACAAAAAAGCTCCTGAAGAAAATCTTCAGGAGCTCCTTTCTCTTCGGTCAGAGACGGTTACTTCGCAGCAGCGTAACGCTTGCTTACTGCATCCCAGTTGACCACATTCCAGAAAGCGGCAATGTAATCAGGGCGTCTATTTTGGTAGTGAAGGTAGTAGGCATGCTCCCACACATCCAGTCCTAGGATAGGTATACCTGGGCATTCGGAGACATCCATTAAGGGATTGTCTTGGTTAGGGGAAGAACACACGCAAAGTTCTTTTTTGGTGTCGATGCAAAGCCAAGCCCAGCCAGAGCCAAAGCGAGTGGCTGCTGCCTTGTTGAAAGTCTCTTTGAACGCATCAAATGAACCAAATTTAGCATCGATAGCAGCTGCTAATTCCCCTGAAGGAAGGCCTCCACCATTTGGTGAAATAATTTCCCAAAAAAGGCTGTGATTCCAGTGACCACCTCCATTGTTTCGAACAGCGGTATTTGATCCTGCTACTTTCATCAATTCTTCTAGCGACTTGCCTTCCAGATCGGTGCCTGCGATGGCAGCATTTAGGTTGGTCACGTATGCATTGTGGTGCTTTCCATGGTGGATTTCCATGGTACGTGCATCGATGTGTGGTTCCAATGCATCAAGTGCATAGGGAAGGGCAGGAAGTTGAAAAGCCATAAGATTAGGGTTTAATGAACGATAAAATTAACGAGTTCTGCTGATTATGTCCTTAAAACCAGCTTTTTCTTGAAAAAGTTCTGCACGTTCACAAAGACTTTTTTCGAAGGCCTTGAAAAAAGTCAAGGAGTAATTGCTCCGATTCCTTCTCTAATAATCCTTCGGTCACTTTAGTTTTTGGATGAAGCATATGGGTATTGCACTGCCTATACCCTCGCTTGAGATCTTTGGCCCCGAGGTAGAGTTGACCCAACTGTGCCCAGTAAAGTGCTCCGGCACACATGGGACAGGGTTCGAGAGTGACGTAGAGGCTACACTCATTCAGGTATTTTCCCCCCAAGTAATTTGTCGCTGCTGTTACTGCCAAGATTTCGGCATGGGCTGTAACATCATTCAGCTTTTCGGTCTGGTTATGAGCACGGGCAATTACCTTGTTTTTGGACACAATCACCGCTCCAACGGGTACTTCTCCTTCTTCAAAAGCAATTTTTGCCTGCTTGAATGCTTCATTCATGAAGTACTCGTGTGAAAAAAGGTCCAAAGTCTTTAGAAATTTAAAAGGGCCAAGATTTCTTCGCGAACTCCCTTATTGATTACAAAAGCAAGAATTAAAGAAACTATCAAGCCGGCAAATGCTTTGAACATGTCTTTTCTAGCCAATCGAAAAGCCCTTACCAACCAAGCGC
>JACCDI011880419.1_pt1 | contig 13883 bp, 3 predicted proteins | sample 7442791 | NCBI WGS metagenome assembly JACCDI01 (sample SAMN15323434, study PRJNA562643) | freshwater metagenome | isolation source: river surface water | place: USA:Blue River Watershed | collected 2017-08-15
AGTCCAGCTAACTTTCCTAATAATTTATTGTGCAAGATGAGGAATAATAAAAAAGGAAATTTGATCAATAAGCTTGCCGCCATCACGTTCTTATTCCCATTCTTACCCGTCAAGCTTATAATATTTTGATCCAAATTCATATCCACCATATTCTTAGAGAACCCGCTGATCACATATAGGGCATCAAATAATAAAACAATTGCCACTAAAGATGCTACTATATTGAACAAAGGCGTTACATCACGCTTATAAAACAAGATGGATAAATTAATAAAGATCAAATAGGTACTTAACAACCTTGCGAAACATACCAGGGTTTCAATCCCATTGATCGCATAGGTAAAGGATAAAATTGCCCAAAGTACTAAGAAACTATAGACAAGTGTGAATTGTAGCTTTAACACAGCAGCAATGGCAAGCTCAAAGGTTTTTTTATTAAAAAAGATATAACTTAATACAATTAAATCTACAATGGATACATAAAGCCATTGTGCCCCCATTACATCGGCTCCGCCAAAATCTGGTATAAAATGCACTAAAAGATAAAGAAAGGCACAAAAACCAGCGAACCAAGACTGCTTACCCATAAGACTTATATTAAAATTTACTGCTGCTAAGATACGCTATTCATCAATTTTAATTAGCTAGATTATCCCTACTTTTAGGTCTAAATTATTGCATATGAACAAGTATCCTATTTTAACCTTCTGCACTTTACTGTTGATGACATCCGCTTTGAATGCTCAAAAACAAAGATTTATCATTTTAAGGCATGCCGAAAAGGACACTACGATTGCTGGCTCACAAATGATGCAAGCCGATCCTCCTTTAAACGCGAAAGGTCAACTCAGAGCACAATCCTTAGTGCGTGAATTAAAAAAATACAAAATCAATAAAATATATTCAACTAATTACAATAGAACAAAATCAACTGCATTGCCATTAGCGAATGCTTTAGGGCAAAAGATCCATAGCTATGATCCTAGGCAGTTGACCTCTTTTGCGGAAGAACTAAAAGCAACAGCCAAAGATGCTACAACTGTATTAATCGTAGGCCATTCAAATACGAGCCCTAAATTAGTAAACCTACTCCTAGACAAAGAAATGTACAAGGACCTGGACGAATCGGTTTACAATCAATATTGGATTGTCAAAATAAAGGGACAACATAAAAAAGCAAAAGTAATCTTGTATTAAACATAATCGCCCCTTGTGCATACACACAAAGGGCGATTATTATAGGGGAACCTTGGAGGGATTACTTCGAAGCCAATTCAAAAGTTTTAGTCATCGCATTGGATGATTTAGACTTTGAAGTTACAACGACTGTAGCAACACATAACACCCCTGGAGTAAGCCCTGTTATAGTAACAGGATTACTTCCTGTAGAAGAAGAAGTGCTAGAATTGAATACAACCGCATTATCCGCTTTTTTCTTTACCGAAACGTCAATGGTTACACCATCTTTTGGCAAAGTTGAAGTGATATTTGCATTGATCGCTACAGATGTACCCACTACAGCAAATACATTGCTATAATTCACTTCAGAGCCTGCGATATCCACTTTAAAGACAATATCAGCCTCGGTCGCCACTGGTGGTGTTGGTGTCGGAGGAGTTGGTGTTGGTGCAGGACTATCCCCACCTTTACTACATGCACTGAAAAGCAATACGAAAAATCCTAGTGCGATGAAACTGTGCTTTCTATTGAATACTTTTAAACTTTGCATAAATTATAATTTAACCATTTTAAATTGATGAGCTACTTTAGAATCAGGAGAAACGATTCTTACGAAGTAAATACCAGGATTTAATTCAGAGAATGTCAATCTTGATCCTGCAGTTACGCCTACTCTTGATGCCACTTTGGCTCCAGTTGCTGCAGAGAATACTTCTATATTCAATCTTTGGTGCCCTTTGACAACAAAGTCAATATTCATGTAGTTGATAAAAGGATTAGGAGTCAACTTAATGAACTCATCCCAACTCAATCTAACGATATCAGTTACTAAATAATAGTAAGCATTACTGAATAAACTTGGACAACCATTCTCTGTCACTTTAACCGCATAACTACCTACAGCAGTCGGCTTGTAAACAGCATTTGTATTGGTGATTTTTACACCATCCTTATACCAAGTTAAAGCAGTTGCGATTGAAGATACTAAATTACCAGCAGTATCTCTCGTTACGATTGGAGCAATAGGAGTTGGCAATACATTGATATCTAATTTAACTCTATCGCTATAACAACCTGCAGCTGTATCTACTTGAGCCACATAGTAAGAAATGATACCTAATGCAGCAGTGTTAAAGGTTGGCGTCACTAAAGATGGTGTGCCACCTGTCGCATTCGTGCCATACCATGCTAATTTATTAGTGGTTGCACTTGCTGCGAAATTGATGGTTACACCTGCTTGGTTTTGACAAGCACCTGATGCAGAAACAACTGGTACATCTGGTTGCTTACCTACACTCACCACTACTGGTTTAGCCAATGAACAACCTAATGTATCAGTCGCTCTAATATAATAAGTGCCGCTTACCGCAATTGCTTTAGGATTAGCCACTTTAAGTGTAGCGTCTAGATCACTAAAGTAACCAAAGGTCATTTTTGCAGTCGTTCCAGCTAAGATGAACGAAGTATCTGTTAAGTTCACCACTTGAGGTAAACATGCTGTTGCAGACGCCTTCACATTCAATACTGGCTTCGTGATACAATCCAAGCTCACAAGCTTAATGATTCTTTCTACAGAAAGACCATTCGCGTCAACTGCAGCTACTTTAATTCTTAAAGTATCTACATCATTCAACTTACGCTTGTTGATCAATACTGTATTTGCTAAATCAAATAAGTTGTTGTTTTCACCATTGGTACCTGAAATAAACTTGTAAGTTAATACAGGTGCTTCTGTAGGTACTGGTTCGTACAATGCTCTTAATGACAACACATACTTAGCAGAATCCGCATTTGTTTTATTGTAATAGAAGATTGAAGAATCTTTTTCATTCACCAATAATTTAATTGGTGCTTGAACCACATTAAATACATAAGACTTGTCAAAGTAACTACCAAAGTTATCAGTAGCTCTTAACTTAAGTTTATATGAAGTTGCAGTAGGCTTCGCATTCAACAATAAATTGTTGGCTACAGTGTCAAGTCTAAAGATAGCATCAGAAGTAAAGCTTGCATCAGAAATGATAGAGAACTTAACTACCGCTGTTGAATCTGCATGCTTAGCAGTTACTTTATATTTAAAGCCTTCTTGGTCATTTTGTTTAATCACGAATGTTGAAGTACTATCGCCATTCAATAAGATATTAGACGGAGCAGAACGCTCTGTTAATGTTCTTGTTGAACTTACTTGTATAATTCTATTGTCTGAGAATACAGAACCTGCATTTGCCGCATCAATAGCTTGTACTGACCAATAGTAAGTACCTGGAGCTAATAACAACGACATTGAAGTATTGGTTCCTGCATTACCTGCTTCTGGAGTTTTTCTTAATCCTGAAATCAAATCTGCATTCGGATCAATTATATCAGATAAGCCCGGTTGTGTTCCAACTGAAACAGAATAAGTCAATCCGTCTTTTGGCGTCTTATCGTCCGTTGCCTTATCCCAGTTTAATTGAACAAGGTATTTATCTTCTACCTGGCTAATAATATTAGAAGCATTTGCTTTTGGTTTACTAGGACCAGCATTTGCTAAATAAGCATCCTCATTATAGTTCTCATCTGCTATCGTAATAGAAGAATCTTCAAATGGTATAATTACATTATTCACGAATCTAGGGGTGCTAGATTGTGCTAATGATTGACGCACTTTAAGGTTATTATTAGCAGGCGTTGGATCCACCACTTTAGCAGATAAATCACGCACGTTCTTCAAGATTTTAAATGAAGAACTAATTGTTGATGTATTGTTTAATGGATTAACGATTTTCTCCGTACCAACTAATACCACATCCAATACTTTTTTACCACTGAAGTCTCCTAGTGTAGGACGCATCGTGATATAATTACCGAATGGGAAGGTTGGCAATTCTTTAAATTTAGTGATACCATTTGTTGCCGCAGTAGATGGATCAGCCAATGCCATAGAAGATATACTTCCAGCACCTGCCCTTACACCACTAAAGATGATATCTGGATAGCCATCCGCGTTGATATCTCCCCAAGTTGTTTGACCAGATTCAAATGGTTTAATATCTGAATTAGTTTGAACAAACTGAATCGTCTTAGCAACAGAATCAACAAACTTATTTTGATAAATTCTAAATACTTGACCTGTAGAAGAACTTGTACCAGACAATGATAAGTCTAATAAACCATCATTGTTATAGTCAATCAAGTCTAAAGTGGCATTTCTCAATGCAGGAATACTAACTGACATATTTCTAGCAAAAGAGATATTGTTAGAAGTATCAGAAGTATTCATATATACCTCACCTAATCTTCTACCGTCTAGATTATCATATAAAATTGCTAAATCCAATTTCAAATCCTTATTGATATCACCAAATTGTAAGCTAACATTAGAAATGCCATTATTAGTTAATAATACGTCTAAGTTATTCTTAATTGGCAACGCTTTAAAGCCATTTACTTTATTAGCTGTGTCTTTATACAAGCCAATGAATTTAAATGCACCTGATTGTGTATTATCCACACCAGCGTAAATCATATCTAGATAGCCATTTTTATCAATGTCTACAAAGGCAATTTTTGGAGATGCCAATGGTACGCCATTGTAAATAGCACCAGTGATATTTTCAAACTTGTAGTTGCCTTTATTTTTGAATACAGACAATCTACCTGATCCATTATTATAGTCATTACCAGCAACTACTAAATCTAATAAACCGTCATTGTTCAAGTCTACCCACTTAATTTCTGGACTAGCTAAGTTTGCTAAATCATCTCTAAAGTTGGTACCTTTTCCAGCAAGTGAAGTTCTAGTAGAATCATTTGATAATTTAATAAACTTGCCACCCATATTTCTGTATAATCCTACAGGTGTATTTTGGTTACCGTAATCTCCACCATTCACCACTTTCCCTAAATAGATAAAGTCAAACACCCCTTTATTATCAACGTCAGCCCATGCGAAAGATGGTTTATCTAAAGGTTGAATTCTTGTATCAACTAATCCACCTTGGTTCAAGAACTGCCATGGATACTTTAAGACAATTTTTTGACTTCCAGAGAACTTAGAAGAAGAGTAGTTACCATCTACAGATTGTACTGACCAATAGAACACCCCAGGAGGTAATTCAATATAATATTGATTAGATCCAATTAACGAAGTATTTGGTGTCAATAATTTATCATTGGCAGGGTTTACTTGAACCACTCTTAAATCACTTAAGCCTGGTTGAGTACCCAATTTTAAGTTATAGTATAAGTTAGCTGGTGCCGTTTTATCATCTGTTGCGGCATCCCATAATAACAATACCCTACCTTGACCTTGGTCGATAAATCTTAAATTCTTAGGCGATGTAGGTTCTTTGTTCACGTTATCTCCTTGATCATTCAAGTAAATACTTGTTGAACTACCTACCGCTTTATTTCCACTGATAACTAAGTCCATACTTCCATCCCCATTTGCATCTCCCCAGCTAATAGCCGCTTCTTTGTACTGAGGAATATTCGCATTCTTAGACAAAGTGAAATTACCAAATCCACCCTCGTTCAAGTAGAACTTGGTAACAGGATTTGCTTTATTATCTAAACCCGCTACTGTAATATCTACTAATCCGTCATTGTTGAAGTCTACTAATTTAACATCTCCTTTTTCAATACTATCAATGATAATTCTTGATGCATTGTAGATATTTCCATAAGAGAAGAAAGAGCCAAATTTAGCATCCTTACTTTCTGCTGTTTGGTTACGCAATAACATCAATTGAGGATAGTCTGTAAAGGCATTGCCATTGTAACTTCTTGCAGTACCCATTGCCACAATATCTGTATCACCATCTCCATCCATATCGGCAATATCTAATTTAGCATCTTTCATCTGCATATTCATACCATAGGTGTAACCATTAGAATACGAATTGCCTTGACCATAGTTGTTCGTTGTAATTTTTGGATCCAATAAAGTATTCACACGAATACCTCCTTGTGGGAAATTACCATTACTATTTCCTACATAGATCAAGTCTAAGTCTCCATCCAAATCGTAATCCAGGAATCTTGCGTCTGCATTGTACATATCAGGTACCACATTGTACGCATTAAATTCAGGGTCTAGTTTGAAATTTCCTTTACCATCATTTTGGTACAAGTAAGAATGTGGATTACCATTTACGTCTTGACCAGCTGTAAACATATCCAAAGTACCGTTATTGTTATAGTCACCAAATGCCATATTTGAATATTTCAAACCTGCAACACTTGTTGGCGTATTAACTTCAAATACACCTTTGTTATTAATCAATTGTTGGTATACAACTGCGGTACCAGATTGTCCAATGATCGACAAGTCTAACCAGCCATCATTATTTAAATCTACCCACTTAATATCACCATATCTAAATGATCTATTCGCCAAATTCAAGTCTTGGAATGAGCCATTTTTATTTTCATATACTTTGGTCACATTGCCTACATCATCATTTTGACCCATTACAGCCACATCCAATAATCCATCATTATTAAAATCACCCCATGTGAATTTTGCATTGTACAATCCAGGGATGGCATTTTCAATACTAGCTAATGGATCTTTAGGGCTGTATATCACTTGAGTAAATGCTGACGCATTTCCCTCTTTGTTCACCATTTGTAATGAAACATAATATGGCTTCTTGCTAGACAGGTTCACATCGTTGAATTCGATTGAATCAGGATAGTTTCTAGCTACTGTTTTGTCTAAAATAATAGGGATAGTAGGATTACTTGCTCTGTAATTGTAAGCAGTGTTAATTCTTGCTGCTTTATAGTTAGCTAATGTATCCACTTTAATGTTAGCGAAAATATAATTGTCCACCTTGTCTTTTGTTGGCGTCCATTTTACTTTCACGCTATAACCATTATTTACAACTTGGATATCATCTGCATTGATTGCTGCAGGCGCAGTCCTTACAAATGCATCATCTCCCTTGGTTTGCAACCAAGCTTTTAATACATAAGAATTGCTGTTCCAGTTTACTGAACCATCTGCTTCTTGGACATTTTCCATCCAAGTTAAATCCTTGAAACCATCTTTGTTCAAGTCAACTAATCTTAAATTGAATAAACTCCAAACTGCATTTGCATTGAAAGGAATACCACCAATCTTCTTTTTAACAAATTCTGATTGTTGGTTATTGATATAAGCTACTACTGAACCAGAATTGTCCACAGTGATTACATCTGGATAAGAATCATTATTAATATCTCCTACAGTGATCTTACCATCATTCAACGCAGCATTTACTTGCATTGAAGACGCAGTAGCTTTATAACTTGCATCTAAATCATATACTTTATAGTTGCCGCCGTTTGTTCTTGTTAAGATCTGTACTTTTCTTTCATTCTTAAAATCATTGAAGTTTAAATTCGCACCCCAATCCACGTTAATACCTGTATGGTGCATAAAGAACTTACCTGCTTTTTTATTGGATACAAAGACCACCAATGGATTACCATTTGTTTGTCCTAATCCAATACCACCAGGCCATGACGTAGTACCAAAAATATCTGGCATACCGTCATTGTTAATATCCATAAACTTCACCAACTTGATTGAAGCACTTACTTCATTAATATTTGAATTTGTTAAATTAATGGTGGCATTAGGCTCCCACTTCACTTGTTGTAAAGTAACAATCATCTCTTCTTTGCCATCGAAATTACCATCCATGTATTCTACATTGGACTCAATATTTTGTCCTCCGTTGGTTGCCCACTCATTGTGTTTGAAAGTAGGTTGATCCCACTTATATGTTAAATTAGATGTTTGGTTCCATTGATTTCCAGCATTCGTATTAAAGAATTGCTTTGGCACGTTTGTTGTATCAATTCTGAAATTCAAACTCTTGTCATTTACTAAATAAGCGATTTGAGTTTTGTCATTTACATTACCTGCTTTTCTAAATATTCCAACAAAATCAAAGTCATCATCCCCATTCACATTCGTGGCAGATAGTAATTGTAAATAATCTGCTTTACCCTTATTTAATAAAGCTCTTTTATTCAAGCTAAATGTGATATTATTTGAACCAGTTATTTTGTTAATATTTAACACATTTAAATAATCTGATTCATTTTGAGACGTAGCTGTACTATCTACCGTTTTAAATTCTTGAGAATAGAAAATCATCTTTGGCAATCCTGGGGTTGCTTCTGAACCTAGATTCACTAAATGCATTAAACTTGATACATGATTACCATTTCTACTACCGGTTTTAATTCTAAAAGATGCTGTATCCGTTCCAAAATTAAGTGCCGGAATAAAGATAGTATCTAGAATAGACTTCACGTTACTCAAGCCGGTTTTAATTTCAGAAGCCCCTGTACCTAAAGTTGCTTTTAATGCATAGTAATAAATCTTATCATTTGGCAACTCATCTGTAAACGTATTTCTTGCTAAATCTACAGTGATATTTAAAGGCGCGATCGTATCTAAAGAGGTTCTTATTGTATCTCTATACACTTTAATACTTGTGTAAGTAGTAGAAGTTTCTGGCTTCTCCCATGTTAATGTAATGGTTTTAGCAGCCCTTTGCAAACGAGTAATTTGAGGAGATGCTAAACTAAACTTGCTCTCAAAAGGACCCACATCCCCTGCAGTTCCTGCAGGATTAGGTCTTGTTACATTATTATAATCGTAAGTAATTGCATTTAAAGTATCATTCAACTGAGTTCCAGGAATAATATACCTTGACTCTGCCATGCCCAAAGCTGGAGAAAAACTGCTTAGGCTATAATCGTTGTTTGAAGGGTTGTTAAATTGTGGATCAACTAGTTTATTAGATGCTGACTGTGAAGCTAATTTAGCATTATCAACGATAGACCCAACAACTCTAAAGAATTTATCATTGAAATTAGCATCATATCCGTTTTCACTAATAATACTATTAAAGATTACCGCTGTTCTTTCTGCTCCACAACAGTTTCTAGATAAATAGCTATTATTTGCAATCACAGAATTTACAACTCTTAAAACTTTTGTCTTAGGCCTAGTAGAATCCTGTCCACCGTTTAAATTAAATACACCAAATTGAATGGTATTATTTATAATTAAAGAGTTCCTGATTTCAGGCGCAGACTGATCTGAATTAAATACATATTGTGATGTATTGTTAGAGAATGTACAAGACTCAAATAGAGGATTAGAATTATAGTTGATATCTACCGCTACTGGAGCAAAGTTTGACACCCATTGAGACATCGTTGATTCGGAAATTACTAACCCAATAAAGGTATTTCTTAACTTAGGATACACATTGACATTCCAATCATATTGATCTTGAATTCTTATAATTGGTTTTGTATTTCCATCCACCAATGAAGGTTTCAACACAGCCTTGCCTTTATTTTTTGCTATTATAGTAACTACCTTCTTAACTAAATCCAAATTTTCATAATAGATACCATCATTCAACATGATCGTATCTCCAATTTTACTATTATCAATAGCATATTGGATGCTCTTCATTGGGAAGAACACCCCTGCATTGTTAGTTGCCTTACCGGCTGTATCAATTACCCAAATGTTGTTTGCAGTTGCAGAAGCTAATTTAGAAACTGTACTTGCTGCACCCACACTGTCTACTACTGCAATGCCATAGAAATACTTCACATTTGCATTGGCAGATTTATCAATATAAAAAGCAGTATCTACACTAGACGCGATTTTTTCTAATGCATTTATTGTTGCTCCTCTATATACATTGTATTTTCTCTTTCCAGCTGTATCTATCCATTTTAAAGCAATAGATCTTAGACCTGCATAAGCAGACACCGTATCTACAGGTGTTGGTGGTACATTCGGTTGTACGAATAATTCATTAGAGAATGCACTATATGATTTATTTGTAGTTCCACTAAATGCCCTAACTCTATAGAAATATTTAGTCAAATTCACTAATGCAGTATCAAGTACAAAAAGACTATCTGGATTGTTAATTGTATAAGTTGGTGTTGAAGCGGTAGAAGGAATAGTGCTTGTAGATCTATACAATTCATATCCATCTACAGTACCATTGATAGGCTTTTTCCAAAGCACACTTACTTTTTTATCAGCACCATCTACTGAAACCAGCGATGGAGATGCTATACCAAATACAGATTCTACCGCACCTATATCTGAATTTGTTCCAGCTGGACCAGGTCTATTATTGCCATATAAATCTTTGGCATCAATTGAACGGGTATTTTTAGAACCAAACAAATTGGTACCACTATTAATAATATTAGTAGAAGGATCGATGGTCAATTTAGTTGAATCATCAAATGGACTTCTATCAAGAATTAAATTCTTAGAGAAAGTAACACTACTTAAACTTCCTAATCTTGATTTTTCAGGATCAGCAGTAAAAGCATTGTTTTTTACATAAAAATCTGAAGTTGTATTATTAGGGAAGAAATCTAAATAATTATTATAGAAAATGTTATTTGTAATATGTGTATTAGGAGATGGATTATGGAAAGTAAATAAACTTGCTTTATTCTTGTAGAAAGTATTATTTGTTATAAATGTCGAATCAGAAGAGTTACCTCCTATTTTAAGAATAAAGAATTGCCATTGGTCATTATTTTGAGTAATACCATTGTTTGCAAAAATGTTGCCTGATATTTTCAATCCAGAGAACCAACCATCAATCACTCCTGTTTCACACCAAACATTATTTGCTTTAGTAATTTCTGTGTTATTGTTTCTGAAAATATTATTTAAAATTGAAATGCCCTGTCCATCCATTCTAATTTTACCAGAGTTATTTTCAAAAATTGAATTTTGAATCACTGTACTATCTTGGAACTGAATGAAGTTGAAATCTTGATTTGCATCTCTGTTTGCATCAAACACAATGTCTTTAAATCCATTGTCTGCAAAAATACACTTATCAATCACTAAATACTTCTGCCATTGTTGTTGTGTATTAATGATCATTTTGCCCTTACCAGGTGCATTCTTAAAACTAAGACCTACAAATTTCGTCCATACACTTCTACCATTAGTCTCATAAGCTGCATAAGTGATAATATTTCCTCTTAAATCACTTGGTGCACTTATGATGGTAGCTCTTATTGAAGCAGTATCTGCATTATCTACTAAATAATTAGAACCAAAAACAACACCCGGATTGATTTTAAATTGTTCTGTATAAGTGCCAGGTAGAACAACTACAGTATCTCCTCTTAAAGCAAGAGACATTGCATATTTAATTGTCGCAAACGCATCTGTTCTATTAGGATATCCATTATTCGAATCACTACCTGAAACTTTATTTACATACCATCTAACTGCAGAAGTTGTAGTAGGTGTTGTCCAAGCTTTATTTAAACTTGTATCAGAAACAACCTGATTTGTATCTCTATTTGTTAGGTAATAAATATATTTTGTACCAAGATTCGTTGTCTTATCTGTATAGGTTGTTGTTGTATCCTTAACAGTTGCAATTTTAACAGCATTTGCGGAAGTGGAACCTCTATAAATATCTATATTGGTATGTACTCTTGTAGCTGAATAAGTACCTGTATAGGTATTAGAAGATGCCCAAGTTATAGCAATTCCAGATCGACCTGCATCAGCTAGTGTAACATTTGTTGGAACAGCTACTGTACTTGCCGCATTGGTTATCGTAATACTATCTGCAAGACTTGCTTTTGAATAAAGTCCGTATGTTCTACTATATGCTTTTATAACATACCAATATTTTGCAGCATTGGTAATACCTGAAGCATCTACAAATGTATTTGAATTAAATGCTATAGTGTCTTTTCTATTTGTAGCTGAATAAGTTCCAGCTGCAGAAACAATGATCGCTGTATCCCTGGATGCTGTACTTCTATAAATTACCACAGAATCCACTTTTGGATTCGATGGAATAGAGAAAGTTAATTTTACAACTTTGTTTCCTCCAACTAATGCTTCTTGTACTTTATTGATCACAGGATAAGCCATCGCCATTTCAGATTCTATCGCGCCCAAATCGATCCCAGAACCAACCGGAACTGGACGATCTAACCCATAGAAATCTTTTGAAAGGGTTAAAGAAGCAGTACCTGCACCAATACCTAAACTAGAAGGCAATAAGCTAAAATCTAAATTAGCCGTGTCTTTAATTTTAGCTGACCCAATCATGTTGGAAGCAGTATCATAATTGAAAGTAAAGGAAGTAGAAAAATTACTAGGTCCTTGATTGGTACTAATTTCTTGTGCCAATAAATTGTTTTTAAAGAAATACGTAGATGGCTTACCATTATTACCCCCATCACCCCAAGAAAATTCACTATTCGTACTTCTGGTTGCTTTATCATAATTGTTATCTATGATATTATTATGCCAATAGGTGGTAAACATACTATTTTCGAATCCACCCCACCAGTTAATAAAATAAGCAGTTTTTGTGTTGTTTTTATAAAATGTATTATTGACTACTTCAATAGTATCCCTAATCTCATCACCACCAGAAGTCAATATATTGTCACCACTATTGTTATAGAAAATATTGTTTTTAATTTTTCCCTTGATTCTCTCTGCATATACGATGGCACCAATTCCTTGTTGGTTCCATGGGCCACCTCTATTGTCAGACTCTGCATTAGATGACAAAGCTCTGTTGTTATAAAAAAGTGAAGACTCAATAGAGAAAGGTGCATCAGTTCCAACCAATTGGAAACCAAAAACAGAAAGACCAATATTATTGAAAATCGTTGTGTTTTTTATCTTCGTACCTCTAAAGAAAAATGGTATAGAACTGTAGGAACCAGAATTTTTTAAAATACAGTTTCTAACTAATCCACCTTCAATATCCAATGCCCATTTACTGGCACTATCTACTGTAAATCCAATCAATTGAAAATAAGTACTATCTCTGTTGTTGCCAGTAGCTCTTATTAAATTATCTGTATTCACATTATTTTGCGTAACGCCAGCTCCAGATAGAATTGTTCTACTAATATGACTTGTATCTCCGTCAATTAAGTAAGAGGATGCCAATACTAATTTTTTATTGCCTGGACTTGCCCAACCATTAAAAAATATTTTCTCCTTGTATTTACCTTCAGTCACAATAACGGTATCACCACTTTTAGCTGAATCTACCGCCATTTTAATGGTTGAGAAACTAGTACCGCTGTTCGTTGTAGAACTTGGATCAACAGTTATTCTTCTAGGCGAACTAGATTGCGCATGCAACTGCATTGCGAAACTGCTAAATAGAATCGTAGCACCTAATAAGGTTTGCTTCAATTTTGATAAAATCATAAAAAAATAATTACTGTTTTGTCTTGAACAAAACTTGTTAATTAATTAAAAAAAACAAATGATTTTACACCAATAAGTTTGGGGGAGGTACTTAAAGTGAGGTTGTGTAAGTTGTTAAAACTATTAACAAACATTAAATTAAAAAAATATATGCTTAAAATTTAATCCATAATTAATTTAAATGGTGTTGATAAATCATTACAATGTACATTTACATACTTTTATATATTATAATTATATATAATTTATTGACATAGTTTGATTTGTTTAACCTTTAGGGAATTTTCATTCATTTTAAGATTTTCTTTACATGGTTTTTCATCTTGTAATCTATTAATAATCAGTAATTTTAAACCTAAATCGATCTATTTTGGAAAATATTAGCTGCTATTACAACGGACAAATAAGTGCATTTAACCAAACCGGCATGTCCCTAAATGACTTATTGATTCAAAGAGGA
>JACCDI010958211.1_pt1 | contig 13874 bp, 9 predicted proteins | sample 7442791 | NCBI WGS metagenome assembly JACCDI01 (sample SAMN15323434, study PRJNA562643) | freshwater metagenome | isolation source: river surface water | place: USA:Blue River Watershed | collected 2017-08-15
TGAACGCTTAATCGAGTTGATAGGATGAAACATTAACCTACAACTTCTTCACAAAAAATTCCGTTCTGCGGTTTTTGGCGCGACCATCCTCGGTGTCATTGGAGGCTATGGGCATGGTCTCGCCAAAACCCTTGGCGGAAAGTCGCTTTCCATCCACGCCATTTTTGGCCAAGTAATTCATGACCTCAAACGCACGTTCCATGGACAAGGCCAAGTTGGCTTGATCACTTCCAGAGGCATCCGTATGTCCGCGAATTTCAACTTCCATATTGGGGTGCTCATTTAAGAATTGTGCAAACTCTTTCAATATGATAAAACTGGATTCCATCAATTCCGCCTTGTTGCTGCCGTATTGAATGTCATTGATGGCAAAGGGTTTGTCGCCTTCTAAAGTCTCCGTTTTCATGTCTAATTTTACAACCACAGGTGGGACAGTATCTTCTTTGTGGGCAATGACGCGGGTGTTAAAGGCGATATCATCCCCTTTGACACTTAATACAACATCTTCCTTCGCGCCTACTTTCATGATGGTGGCATAGGTTCCATCGTCTTCGTTGACTTTTACTTTTTCGACCTCGCCAGACCCGGTGTATTTTAATTCAACCTCGGCATTGCTAACGGGTTCTCCCTCTTTGTCCTTTACCTCTCCTTTGACCAACATTACTTTCTCTGGTTTGGCTTGCGGAGGCATGGTGAAAGAGTAAATGTCCCATGTTCTTTCTCCTCTGAATTTTTTGGCACCGAAATACCCTAACTCCCCATCACTGCTGACGATGACGCCAATCTGATCATTCTCATCATTGATGGGTGCACCAATATTTTTGATGTCGCCACAAGAAAAGTCATCGTTGATTTTGGTGTAAAAAATGTCCATTCCACCTACACCCAAGTGCTCGTCACTGGAGAAATAAAGGGTTTTGCTATCCGCGTGGAAATAGGGTGCTTTCTCCTGTCCTTTGGTGTTGATGGGGCCTTTCATCGGTTGTGCTACGCCCCATGATCCATCGGGTTGTTTTGTACTATAAAACAAGTCGTGGGTAGGGTTGCCACTGCCATCTTTCAAGCATCCTTCACGAACGGTAACAAACACTAGGGTGTTGCCATCTCCGCTCAAGGTGGGTTGTCCTTCCCAGCCATTGTCTGTATTGACGTTGGGGCCGAGATCTACCAACTCCTGCCATTCGTAATATTTGTTGCCTTCCTTGTCCGTTTTTTTGATGTATTGCGTGCTGAACAAATCAAAGTTGCCAGGATTCTTGGGTTTGGGATTTTTTCGGGCAACAATCATTTCTTTGTTGTCAATGGAGATGGTGATGCCGCCATAGTTTTGTCCCACATTGAAAGGGGAGGGAAGGGCAGCTCCTCCATCGAAATCTTCATTGATGTTTTTCCTTTTTGACCAAGTCAATTCCTCGACCATTCGGGGTTCTACATCACCCTTTGCTTGCTTTTGAAATTGTCGGGTGTAGAACATGAGCTCACCATCGGGAGAGAGCAGTGGCAGGTACTCTTCCTTGTCAGTGCAAACGCCAATAACTTTTTCAGGATCAAACGGAGTTTTGTTCTGATAAATTTCTCGGTAAGCTTTGACATGCGGCAATGCTTCCTCTACTTCGGCATATTTCTTTTCATATTGCTTACCGAGTTTTGTGGGATCATCTGAAGGAAATCTCAAAAACAATTCAAAGTATTTGATGGCATCATCGTATTCACGATCGGCATAGGCCATGGCTCCCAGATAGTAGAATGGTTCTGGATGGTATACGTCACATTTTTCGACCAGTGATTTAAACAATTCCTTGGCTTCAGCAAAATCCATTCCTCCACTTTTGGCCCTGAAGAAGGCCATTTCTCCCAATTGATGAATGCAGGGCAAACATTCAGGATCTATCTCAATGGCTTTTTGAGCTGCAGCTTTTTTTTCCGCGGCGCTTTTATCGCGATCTTTCGATTGCTCCAATGCTTTGAGTGCTTTGGGTGATGGGATGTGTTCACATCCTTCTTGCCCATTCACAGCAATGTTGACCACTGTGAGCAGACCAAAAATAAGGTATTTCTTCAACATGGTTTACTGGTCTTTGGGTTTGCAAAAATCGCCCAAATGGATATGGCCATTTCGATAGTAGAAGGAGTAATTGGGACCCAAAATCGACTCCATTTCTTGGATGGGCATCGGGTCATTTTTCACATACTTCCATTTGAAGTTGGTGGTCTTGTTGTTGCCATCTATGGCAACACCACTTCCGTTGGAGATCAAAGTCAATCGTTTGATGGCATTTCTGTTGTCAGGATTGTTGCATATGGAATCGCTTGATTCACAACATTTGTACGTTCCATAAATGTCTTCCAAACGGAAATAGAAAATCTTGTTAGGGTCGCTCTCATCCCAGTCCTTGTTCAAGTCAGCGGCTCCTTTGGGTGCCGATTTTTTTTCCTTCTTATCAGGCCCATTGTCTGTTGTTTCCACTTTTTCCGTTGGTTCAACAGCCGCTTTGGGATCGCTCATGGGTTGGAATTCCGAATCGCTGGTTTGAGCGGCAGATACTTTTTTACCCTTTTTGTAGGCTGTAATAAAGGCATCTTCAAATCCTTTGGCTTTAACTCCAGGCAGGGCAGCTTGTGCTTCAGATTTCTTGTAATAAATACCAGTAGAGTAGCGGTACAAGTTTTTACCTGCATCATACTCCATATTCAAATTACCAATACTGATTTCCCCTTCAAGGGCTGGTCGACCAAATACCCCCACTTGAATGGTGAAGAACCCTTCTTCGTCTGCAACATTTTTGGCTGCGATGGTTTTCGCACCGGCATTGTTTGTTGTTTTGGGAGATGTTGGCGAAGTAGTTTCCGAATTGACCTTTTCGTTATTTGGGTTAGCAGGAACCGTATTCAGGCCCACACGCTTTCCGTCTTTGTATACGACCACAAACGCATCACTGTACCCCATCATGCGTATTTCGTTGCGGGCTTGTATCGCAGATTTCTTATCGGGGAATAATCCCGCCATGTAACGGGTAAATCCATTGTTCAATTTTTGTCCCATTACAGGCGCAAATTCATTGAATGTATTGTTGGGGATTGGGTTTCTGAAAGCGCCCACTTGAACCGTGTATACAATGCCCATGGGCATTTGCTCGTCAACAGGTATGGGGTTTTGTGCGCCATAGGCGGATTTATTCATCTTAACAAAGAACGGCTTGTCAACGCGCTCTGCTTTGGGCATGAACAAATCACTGACATCCTCTTTGGTATAGCTTTCTTGCGTCAGTTTAATGCCATTTTTCTTCATTTGCTCATCACTGAAAGTAAGAGATTGAAGGTCTCGCATCATGTCTGCATTGACTGTTTCATCTTTGCCGCTGCTTTCAATGGCGGTATCTTCAGGAACTTCAATTTTGATGGAATGGGTAGAATATTTGGCGCGAATAGCCTGCTCATCATTGGACAGTAAAAAGGCTTCATCCGCAGTGTTGTACAATTCAAATATGGCGATGGCATCCAAGGCTTTTTTCATGTGGGCATACATGTCAGCGACCATCAATTCTTTGGCAAAAGCGCTACGCAAAGCCTTGGCTTTCTCAGCATCCGTTGTTGCGACATCTGCTTTTTTACGGTCGACGACAGCCAAATCACTTACGGAGTCAATATCGTTTTTCAACTGACTGATAAACGCTGATAATATGGGCTCCGATTTCAATTGTTCCAATGTTTCCTCATAACGCTTCATGGCTGGTCCTTTGCTGGCTTCAACCTCATTACGCGCCAATCCACGGAATACTTCTTTATTTTTTAATTCAATGGCCGAACGTTGAGCAACCTGTTGATTTTGTAGGTTGATCAAACTTTGTTTTTTTGCAGGATCCGCTTCATTCTTGATATTCAATTCAGCTTGTGCTATGACTTGATTGATGGAATCCAATTTTGCTCGTTCTTTGAAGAGGCTGGTCAAGTCTGGGTATTTTTTCAATCGATCCAATGCCTTTAATTCTTCATAGGCATACATCGCATCATATTCTTTGAATCCAGCACTATCAATGATTTGCTTCATGATTTTGGATGATTTCAACGCCAACTCCAAGTCTTTGTTTTCTTCAGGCTTGATGGCTGGATCATCGGTTGTTGCATTGACTTTGCTTTTTTCTTGGGAGCTTCCATCGGCCGTCACTTGCGTTTCAACTGTTGCACCTTCGGGTGAAACGGTTGTTTTTACCTCAAGGCTGTTTTTCTTTCCAGCAGTATCCGCGGGTACGGTAATGTCAACCTTGGTTTCTCCGTTGCTGCCGTTATCGGTCATCTTCTTTTCAAAGCCATTCGCGGCTCCCGCTTCGCTTGGTTTGCTCTCTGCATTGACAGCCAAGCCTTCATTGCCTCCAGCGGCTTTGGCTCCGGATGCTCCAGGGTCTTGAATGTCATTGATGCTGTAATTTCTGTAAGGCGAAACTTTGGCCAAGTCATACACGGGCTGTGAAGCAAAAGCGCTGTTGGATTTGGTCTCCATGGCTTTGAGTTGGCTTTGCAACTGAGAAACGGCAGCGGGATCCATGTTGATTTTTTCGGCTTCGCTCAATCCCAAAGCTTCGTTGTTGTTCATTTGGGTATAGATACCATTGGCCAACTTTGCTGAAGCGGCATCGTCAAATGTCTTTTTCACTTTGGGATCCAACTGCAGAAGCTCGGTCTTTTTGTTTTTTGCTGCCGCCTGTGATTGTGCCAAAGATGGTGCATTGGCTTTTTGATCTGCTATGGCTTTGGCTTCTGCTGTATTCAGTTCGCGCAGTGTATTGTTGTACAATTCTTCGTTGGCTTGGTGACTCTGCGTGGTTGATTTTGCATTTTTGGGAAGCGCTGTTCCAGGTTTCTTGGGCCTGGATTGCTCGGCCAACAATCGCTTGCGCTCCTCGGTCATGACCTCTACGGCACCATCCACATTGTTGTCTTTGAGATAGCTCTGCAATTTGGTAGCTCGGGTCAATAACTCCTTGGAGGTAGGCTCCAATGTCGCTTGATAAACGCTCAATTGTTCGGCCAATTCCATGGCTCCACGTGCTTTTAGGCGATGTGCCTCCGATTGTTCTCTAAGTTGTTGTGCCTCGTTGAGCACCTCACGGTCAGCATCGGTAAATATGTAAGGATTTCCTTTCGCTTTAGCAGCGTCCACTTTATCGCTCACGGATTTAATCAAAGAATCAGATTTGGCCAATGTACTTTGAGACAACTTCAATTGTTGATTGGCCAATTGATAAGCTGCTTGTTTTTGTTGCTGAATAATGGGCTGCGCTGCACTCAAGGCCTTGGCCTCCGCCTTCATGTCATTTAAAATATCCTCTGCTGTTTTTCCTTTTGAAAATCCAGCCAAGGCTGGAGCATTGGTCATGCTGCGTTCCATATTGGCCATGTCTTCAGCCTGTTTGGACACGGGCAATTGGGATTTGCTGCGCAGCAAACCAGCAACTGCTTTTTCCATGCCGCGGTCCAGCGTCATGTCTTGCCCATTTTTTACAGTAACGACATCGGCACCCTTGTCGTCTTTGGAAACATTGACTTGTTGAGGAAAGTACACAGATCCTGATCTCCCGGGTTGAACATCAAACTCAGCCAGTAGTTGCTCTGTTCCCTCAGGCAAGGTCACGGAGTATGAATACCGTCCGGGTTTTGGGAAATACACATCAAACGCTCCTGTCTTAACATCGGTCGTCACCTCACCAACAATTTCACCGGTCTCCAAATCCTTAACCACAATCTGGGCTACATTGTTTTCGGGATTGTTCAAGTTGGTAAACTTGGCTTTGGCATAAATGATATCGATGGGCGTGCCCTCAAATGCCGTTTGGTAAAGCGAGTAGTGGTTCAAATCACTGGTTCGACCTGAAGCGAAAATGGCGGTTTTGTTGTCCGCATCCGAAATGAAAAACAAGTCATCATCAGGGGTGTTAAAGGCAAATCCCAAGTTTACGGGCTTCTTCCATTTTTTTGTCAATGAGTCCAAATCCGATCGAAAAATGTCATAGCCCCCCATGCTATTGTGGCCCTTTGAAGCAAAATACAAGCTGCGACCAGAGGGATGCAAAAAGGCATAATCCTCATCGTAGTTGGTATTGATTTTCCCACTTACTGGGGTAGGAATGCCATAAGTTCCATCAGATTTCAACTCAGCTTGATACAAATCCAGTCCAGCCGTGTCGGTAAGCATGGAGAAGTAAATGTTCTTGGGCGTCCCGTTCAAATAAATCAAATGAGGATTAATGGACTTCTTGTCCCTGCTTTGCAAAAGCTCATTGGGAGTGGTAATGATTTTTCCGCCAACAGCCTCCAATTGCATGTATCGAAAAAAGTTGATGCGTTCGGCCTCTGTTCTTTTTTTGACCATCAATTCCTTGGGATGGGCCAACAATTTTGAGCCATAAATACACATTTGAATTTGGCGCATGGCGTCGTACCTCCGAACAATGTCAGGTGAAGCGACATCCAAAAAAGTTTCATAAGCACTACAAGCCTCACCAAATTGATAACTCAAATGAAGGGCTCTTCCCAAATAATAATATACCTCTGGTGCAGAGTAGTTTCGCTTAATGGCTTGCTTGAGATACTTCACCGCATTGGTTTTATCAACGTCACAAAATGTAGCACAAACCCCGAAGTAATAAGCATAATCGGCATTGCTTGGATTTAAGGCTACAAGCTGAGAATACATGGGGAACGCATCCACATATTGACGGGCATCAAAGAAGGCGAGGGCCTCTTTGGCCAGTTTGGCTTCGTCTTTTTTTGTCTGCGCCAATAACGGCACACTGAGCAAAAAAAAGATTACGCCGATATAAATCTTCAGTTTCACTTTCACAGTTCCGGTTTGTTTAATCACGAAATATAAGGCATCTTTCAAAACTGACCAAGTTATTTTCCCTACTTTTGACGCCATGTCCAAGAAATCAACATTGCTTTTCTTTTTGGCTCTGGCCATTGTTTTGGGTGCTTTCGGAGCACATGGCCTAAAAAAAATGGTAGACGCAGAGCGAATCGAGTCATTTAAAACGGGTGTGATGTACCATCTCTTGATGACCATTGGTTTAATGGTGGTGCGCTTTTCAGCATCGTTTCAATCAGCTCATCTTTCTGGATTTCGTTGGATTTTTATCGGCACTTGTCTTTTCAGTGGGTCCATTTATCTATTGGTTTTTAATGCCATTTTTAATTGGCCCATCAATGCTTTTATTGGTCCGATTACGCCCATTGGTGGAGTGCTAATGATTGTAGGGTGGATACAGTTGGGTATTATTTATTATAAAAATGATGATGAAAAATAATTCTTATATTTTCTTGTTTCAAAAAAGCTTGGTACTGCTATTTTTAGTTTGTATCCAAACAACATTGTTGGCTCAAGTCCAAGTGACCGGGGTGACCAGTTTCAAAGCACAACTGAATTGGCCAGCTGTCCCCAATGTCATGGGTTATGTGTTGGTTCGTGGAAATAGCCCTGTTTTAAGTGCCCCCGAGGATGGCATTGACTATCAGCAAGGAGATTATCTGGGTGATGATCAGGTGGCTTATGCAGGATCAGTTCCCAGTTTCTTGCAAAAATCCTTGCGTGCTAGTAATGCTTATTTCTATCAATTGTATACAAAAGAAAATGGAGGTGGTAGTCCTGTCTATATCGCCTATGATGAGCCCTTTGTCATCAACACGCCTTTTAATATGATGGCGGATTATTATGCAGACATCGATTCTACCCAATCCACCTTCGTAGATGACTTAAAAGATCGCATTCGTTCACCTTATGTGAAAATCAGCTACAACAATTATGACGAGACCATGATTGCAGATTTTGCAGCTGAGGATACCGCAGATGGCCAAAAAGTGGTGACCTGTGTCTATTCTCAATTTCACCATGTTTATACACCACCATTCGATTGGTTGCCCATCAGCCGTGAACATACCTATTGCCACAGTTGGATGCCCAGTTATTCTGGCACGGGCACCGATGAGTATGCGGATCAACACCACTTGTTTCCCACCCAACAAAACAATGCCAATGGGGTGAGAAGCAACCATCCCTTAGGAGAAGTGGTCAATGTGCAGTCCTCGTTTCACCTCGGAAAATTGGGTTTTAATGACCTCAATCAAGTGGTCTATGAACCCCGCGAAATCCAAAAAGGAGATGCCGCTCGCGCCTTGCTCTATATGTCATTGCGTTATGACGGTTTGGCCAATCTCAATTGGACCTTCGATCAATTGAACAATGTTGTTTTGCCTGGATTGAGCGAAGCTCCTCAATCAGTTGAGACACTCTTGAATTGGCACTTCTCGGATCTTCCCGATGGTTATGAGCGTGCTCGCAATGACTACATCCAGTCTATTCAGTTAAACCGCAATCCCTTCATTGATCATCCTTATTGGGTGGAGATGATTGACTTTCATGATCTTACCTACATTCCCATCGATACCACAGAAATTGTCGATACCACAGACACTTCCGACACCAGCACCGTTTTTATTCGTGAAATCCCAAAATTTCCTTTTGACTTATACAACAACGGTATAGAACCTGTGGTGGTGCTCAATGACAACCAATCCGCTGCTCAAATTTGGGTATTGAATGCCATGGGGCAAGTTGTGCTGTCAAAGCAAAACAATGCCGGAATCATCACATTCAGAGAGCTTCCCAATGGCTTTTATAGCGTTCAAATCCAACAAGAAGGTCGCGAGTTTTTTGTGTAGTTGCTCATCAATCACTAATATTTTTTGGTGGTGCCCCCGCTTTGCGGGGTCGGGCTTTCCGCTTTTATTCCTCGTGCAGGCTTTATTGCCTGCACTGCGGGATACCGCTTCAATCCCTCACCAATTGCTGCACTGCTGAGGATAAACTGATCTCATTTCGACTCACCAACTCTTGTAGCGATTTGAATTTTAGGACAAAATTAGGATCTTGCATTTTACTTTGTTTCAATTGCCTTATCCATTCTTGCTCCAACTGATAGAGCAATTGGTCTTTTCTCTTTTGTTCCCAAGTTCGCTCCTTGGACCAACTTTCATACCGTGTCAAAGCATCCATTAATGTTTCCAGGCCTTTGTGCTGCAAAGCAGAAATGGTAATCACCGGAGGAAACCAACTATCGGCTCGTTCAGGAAATAAATGCAAAGCATTTTGGTATTCTGCCTTGGCGCGCTCCGCAGGTCTTTCATTCTCGCCTTCGGCTTTCGTAATGGCCAAGATGTCGCACATCTCCATAATGCCACGTTTGATGCCTTGCAATTGATCCCCTGCTCCAGCCAACATCAACAATAAAAAACAATCGGTCATGTGATAGACAGCCGTCTCACTTTGTCCCACACCAACCGTCTCGATGATGATGCGGTCATATCCCGCCGCCTCACAAAGCAAAATGGCCTCATGGGTTCGTGCCGCAACCCCACCTAGTTCATTGGCTGTGGCTGTGGGACGAACATAGGCTGATGCATGGACAGAGAGCTGTTCCATTCGGGTTTTGTCTCCCAAAATACTCCCTTGGGTGATGGGGCTGGAGGGATCGATGGCCAAGACCGCCACCCGATGTCCTTGAGCAATCCACATCAATCCCAATGTTTCAATCAATGTACTTTTTCCGACTCCTGGTACACCTGTGATGCCCAATCGAAAAGACTGCCCACTATGCGGCATAATTTGATCCAATACTGCTTGGGCTTTTTCGCGGTGCTCGGTCAATGTGCTCTCGCACCAGGTGATGGCTGTAGACAGGGCATCACGGTCCCCCTTTAAAACACGTTGCGCCAACTGCTCAGCGGTCCATTGTTGCTGATGTTGGCGCAATGCTTCGATGGCCTTCTTTCTGGATTCCGATTGAGAAGAAGACATCGCCATATTTGAAGAATTGTTATTTATAGCAAACTTCCTTGGCTGCTTGAACCACATCCTTGACTTGTGGCAATGCTGCCTCAATCAATGTTGTCGCAAAAGCAAAAGGAGTATCTGTTTGGGTTAATCGGCGGATGGGGGCGTCCAAATGATCAAAGGCATTGCGTTGAACACGGTAAGCAATCTCAGTGGAGATGCTGGCCACGGGCCAACTTTCTTCCAAAAATAATCAATCGATTGGTTTTCTTAACAGAGTTGATAATGGTATCTATATCCAAAGGACGAATGGTGCGCAAATCGATTACCTCGACGCTAATTCCCTCTTTCTCGCACTCTTCAGCCGCTGCCAAAGCGGTCTTCATGATTTTACCGAAAGAAACCAAAGTAACATCCGTTCCTTCGCGCTTAATATCAGCAACACCAATAGGCAATATATATTCTCCATCTGGCACCATCCCCTTGTCGCCATACATCTTTTCAGACTCCATGAACAAGACAGGGTCATTGTCACGGATGGCGGCTTTCAACAAACCTTTCGCGTCATATGGGTTAGAAGGAGTAATCACTTTCAATCCTGGAACGTGCGCATAAAAAGCTTCAAAGCTTTGGCTGTGCGTAGCGGCCAATTGTCCAGCTGTTCCGTTGGGTGCACGAAACACGATAGGAACATTGTATTGCCCTCCAGACATTTGCAACATTTTCGCGGCTGAGTTGATGATTTGGTCAGCCGCCAAGATGGCAAAGTTCCAAGTCATGAATTCGACAACAGGACGCAAACCATTCATGGCCGCACCTACCGCGATACCGGCAAAACCCAATTCAGCGATGGGCGTATCAATGACGCGCTTGGGACCAAACTCGTCAAGCATGCCTTTGGAAGCCTTGTAAGCACCATTGTACTCAGCCACCTCTTCTCCCAAAAGGAATACAGAGGAATCTCTTCTCATTTCTTCTGACATGGCCTCACAGATGGCCTCTCTAAATTGAATTTCGCGCATATCTTTATTTCGTAAGTGGCACAAAAATAATCCAAGCGGATAAAAACACACCATAAATCGAGTAAGAATTAAAATATCTATTTTAGCCCCATGGAAAATTGGACAGAGTCAGATCAGAAAGAAGAGCAAGCCCCAATAAAAACCACTCCGGAACAGTCTCCGATTCCGCTAACGGGAAGAAGACATGGTTGTGTGGTTACTTGGTTGATATTGCTTATTGTAGGAAATGCAATAAGCAGTTTGGTGGGCATCACCATGAGTGAGATGATGGCCAAGATGGATGGAGTAGACTATTTGAATCCGGCCTATTACGAGTGGTCGGGATACATTGGTTTGGTAACCTTGGCCGGCGTAATTCTATTGTTTAAGAAGCGCAAGTTGGGTTTTCATTTGGTGGTGATTTCTTCCATGTTTAGTGCAGCACTCTTGTTTTGGGTTACCCGTCAATGGACAGATATATTGATTCCGTTTATCGGAGTGGTCGTATTATATTGGATTTTGCAAATCACGCGTGACGGGGAAACCGCTTGGCGTCAGTTGGAGTAATACCATCCTGATGTATTTTCGCCTCTGAAATTTAAATCATGAAGAATATTACAGTCATCGGAGCAGGTACCATGGGAAATGGTATTGCTCACGTTTTTGCACAATATGGCAATAAGGTCAACTTGGTGGATGTCAATCAAGCCCAATTGGATCGCGCCTTGCAGACCATCACCAAGAATTTGGATCGTCAGGTATCCAAAGGAATCATCGATGAGGCAGCCAAGAACGACACCTTGGCCAATTTGAGTTTGGTCACGGATTTAAAGTCGGGTATTGCCCATGCTGATTTAGCAGTGGAAGCCGCAACAGAGAATGTAGATTTGAAATTGAAGATTTTTCAATCCATGGATGAGTTCGCTCCAGCGGCTTGCATCTTGGCTTCCAATACCAGCTCTATTTCAATCACCAAGATAGCTTCAGTTACCAAGCGACCAGAGCAAGTGATTGGCATGCACTTCATGAATCCCGTTCCTGTCATGAAATTGGTGGAGGTGATTCGTGGTTACAGCACATCAGACGCGGTTACCGAAGCGGTGTTTGAAATGTCCAAGCAGTTGCAAAAAGTTCCTGTTGAGGTCAATGATTATCCAGGCTTTGTGGCCAACAGAATCTTAATGCCCATGATCAACGAAGCCATTTACACGTTGTTCGAAGGCGTAGCCGGCGTGGAGGAAATTGATACAGTAATGAAGTTGGGTATGGGACATCCCATGGGGCCATTGCGTTTGGCGGATTTCATCGGATTGGATGTTTGCTTGGCCATCTTGCGCGTCATGCACGATGGATTTGGCAATCCCAAATACGCACCGTGTCCTTTGTTGGTCAACATGGTTCAAGCCGGAAAGTTGGGAGACAAGAGCGGGGAAGGCTTTTACAAAGTAGATCCTGCAACCAAAACGGTAATTGCTGTTCGATTTAAATAGTTTGTTTTAAGATACAAATAGGAGAAAAGAGGCGAGGGCCTCTTTTTTCGTTTGTTCCTTTTGATTCTAAGTCAAAGCGAGAGTTGAAAGATTGGATAAATTTGTCAGTCAGCTGACTGAATTCACGTGAATTTGGTCAGTCTACTGACCAAATTAACCAAAAAGAAGTTCGTTTGAGATAAGTAATTGTTTTTCAATGATAAAGGTTTTGTAAAAACAGGAGAATTTCCAAGCTGGACAATGAAATCCCCAATTATATATGATTTTTGGGGATTATATTCTCCGATTATGCATAACAATTGGCGATTAGGCGCATAAAGGTTGGCTTCGGTCTCAAGCAAAAATGATTTAGAAAGGAAAGAGTTTGTGTGGGTTTTGAAAATAGATAGATATCGGATATTGTTATAAAAGGATTTATCCGATATTTGCGTTATGAATTGGAAAGATTATCCAACGGGGCAAGAAAAGTGGCAGTTTATGCTGGATCGCATCGATCAGAAAAAAGATCGCTTGGATGGATTGCGTCCCATTGCATCGGCCGCCATGCATCGATTGAGGGAGTCGTTGATGTTGGAATGGACCTACCACTCCAATGGCATCGAGGGCAATACGCTGACCTTACAAGAAACCCGCATTGTTTTGTCAGATGGCATCACAGTAGGAGGTAAGACCTTGAGAGAGCACTTTGAAACGCTCAACCATCATGAGGCCATTGAGATTCTGGAAGGGATGGTCCAGAAAAAGGGAATGCTTGCTGCCTCGCAGATTTTTGACATCCATCGTGTTGTATTAAAAAACATCGAATTGGAGTTTGGCGGAAGGTACCGCAATGCCGGTGTTCGCATTACTGGTGCCAATTTCACACCGCCCAATGCTTTGAAGGTGGATGATTTGATGAATGAGTTGTTGGAATGGGTCAATGAAAAGAACAATACCCCTATTCTGATTAAGGCCATGATGTTTCACCATCGCATGGTTTGGATACATCCTTTCTTTGATGGCAATGGCAGAACGGTTCGTTTGATGTTCAATTTGTTGTTGATGCGTGCGGGTTATCCTCCCGCCATCATCCTACAACAAGACAGAAAGAAATATTACGACGCCCTGAACAAAGCCAATCAAGGCAACTACGAGAAATTGCTGTTGTTGATTCTTCAAGCGGTGGAGCGGTCGTTGGACATTTATCTCAGTCACTTGGACAATGCCAATGAAAGTTTTCTTCCGATATCCAATATTGTTCAAGAGATTGAAGTCCCCTATGGGCAAGAGTATTTGAGTTTATTGGTCAGACAGGGAAAAATAGCGGGCTATAAGGAAGGCCGCAATTGGCTCACCACGGCAGAGGCTGTAATGCAGTATCATGACAGTAGGAAGAGGAAAAGTTGATGAATTGATGGGGAGATGAAGTAATGAGGAGATGAAGTATTGAGGAGATGAGTAGTTTGGGATTAATTCTAATTTCTTTTTGAGATTTCGTTAGTTGCGGAGTAAGGGCGTATTGCAATACGCCCTTACTCCGCAACTAACGAAATCTCAAAAAGAAATTAGAATTAATCCCAA
>JACCDI010240357.1_pt1 | contig 13868 bp, 15 predicted proteins | sample 7442791 | NCBI WGS metagenome assembly JACCDI01 (sample SAMN15323434, study PRJNA562643) | freshwater metagenome | isolation source: river surface water | place: USA:Blue River Watershed | collected 2017-08-15
AACACTGTAAGGCTTTGACTTATAAGACAAAACCCTAGTATTATCTCAGGTTTTTCGACGGGCTCGCGGACATGAATGGCAAGACTATGGACTTGTTTAAGTTTTGCTTAGACGCTGATCAGGCATCGGGCTCATTCCCCATCAAAGATTTCACCCGGCTCAGTGCTGAACTCGTCGACAGCGAAGGTGATTTGGTTTGGAATATGTTGGGTGGCCGTCATCAGATTGGCGTGCCTGAATTAAGGTTGCATGTACAAGCGCAGGTAAAACTAATTTGTCAGCGTTGTTTGACGCCCTATATAGAAACTTTGGATTCTGTTTCTACTTTAGTGCTTGCTAAAACAGAAGAGCAGGCCGATGAATTAGAAGAACGTTTAGACGACGACTCGATTGATGTCATCGTGGTCTCGCCAGAGCAAGATATCTCGGTTTTACTAGAAGATGAGGCCTTGCTTGCCTTGCCGGTGTCGCCGCGTCATGCAACTTGTCCCGACGGATTTAAGCCAGAAATCGTGAATGAAAAAGCGATATCACCGTTTGCAGCCTTAAAAAAATTAAAATAAAAGAAACTTTTTATATTGCAGTTACGGCTTGTAAGCCTGTGGATATCAGCGAGAAATAGGCCGAATTTTTCAACTATTCGCGCAATTCCCCTATAAGACGCGCAGTTTTATGCGCTGACTATGTTAAAATTTTGGATTAATCGTATTAGGAGTGCATCATGGCAGTTCAACAGAATAAAAAATCACCATCAAAACGTGGCATGCATCGCTCGCATGACTTTTTAACTGCACCAGCAACAGCAGTTGAGCCAACCACAGGTGAGACACATCTGCGTCACCATATCAGCCCAAATGGCTTTTATCGTGGTCGTAAAGTGATCAAGACCAAGAACGACGAATAATTTCATTATTCAAAAACACAATCCGGCGTGAAGAGTCTCAGACTGCTTGCGCCGTTTTTGTATGCAGACACTGCCTTCCTCTGTCGTTACTCAGTACATTCCCACTCTTGCTGAACTAGTCATTCCTATGACTACTTTCAGCCTGTGCTGAACACCATGACGAAAAAAATATCAATTGATTGTATGGGTGGTGATCACGGACCTCGAGTCACTGTGCCTGCTGCTCTTGCATTTCTTGCGCGAGAATCCGAAGTTGAACTAATACTTGTTGGTCGCGAAGACGCTATTCGATCTGAACTACAACGTCATGGTGGACTAGATCATGCGCGAGTAAGTATTGTGCATGCTACCGAAGTAGTAGAGATGGATGATTCACTTGAAGTAGCACTGCGTCGTAAAAAAGATTCTTCCATGCGTGTAGCAATTGATTTGGTTAAACAAGGTCAGGCGCAAGCATGTGTTTCTGCTGGCAACACAGGCGCATTAATGGCAGTGTCGCGTTATTTGCTAAAAACTTTGCCAGGTGTAGATAGACCTGCGATTTGCACCATACTACCGAATCAAAATGATGGTCCTACTTATATGTTGGATTTAGGTGCGAATGTCGATTGCGAACCTGCACACTTACATCAATTTGCTTTGATGGGTTCCGCACTGGTCGCTGCAGTAGAGGGAAAACCCAAACCAACAGTGGGTTTATTAAATGTTGGCGCAGAAGATATCAAAGGTAATGAATTAGTAAAACAAACTGCTGAATTATTGCGTGCTGATCATGCAAAGGGTTTGTTGAATTTCTACGGCAACGTAGAAGGGAATGATATTTTTGAAGGCACGACAGATATTGTTGTGTGTGATGGTTTTGTAGGTAATGTCACCTTAAAGTCTGTAGAGGGTCTGGGACGATTGATTAAAGGTGTGATTAAATCCGAGCTCAGTAAAGGTTGGATTGATATGTTAGGCGCATTGATTGCATATCGTGCGTTGAAACGAGTTTCACAAAGACTCAATCCATCCCGTTACAATGGCGCTAGTTTATTAGGTTTGCGTGGTTTGGTTTTTAAAAGTCACGGTGGTGAAGATGCCTACGGATTTGAGTGGGCAATTAAACGTGCTTTTGATGCTGTTCATCATGATGTATTAAATCGTATTGAAAAATCGATTGCAGAACTCATGCCTGCTGCTGAACTGACTTCATCTATAGAATCAAGAAAAACTCTATGAGTATCTACTCAAAAATTATTGGAACCGGTAGTTGTTTACCTCCTAATCGTGTCACGAACGATGATCTCACACGAATCTTGGGTGAGAAGGGATTGGAAACATCGGATGAATGGATTGTTTCGCGCAGTGGTATCTCTGCGCGTCATTACGTTGCGCCTGGTGTAGTGGCAAGTGATCTCGCAACGGAAGCTGCGACGCGCGCACTGGCTATGGCAGGTTTGCAAGCGAGCGATATTGATCTCATCATACTCGCGACATCGACACCAGATTTTATCGGTGGTTTTCCTAGCACTGCTTGTGTGGTGCAACGTAAATTAGGCATCACCAATGATTGCGCTGCACTGGATGTGCAAGCTGTTTGTAGCGGTTTTATTTATGCATTGTCAGTTGCGGATAATTTCATTAAATCTGGCATGCATAAAAAAGTGCTCGTGATTGGTGCTGAAGTTTTCTCACGCATTTTAGATTTTAATGATCGTACAACTTGTGTTTTATTTGGTGATGGTGCGGGTGCATTAATACTTTCCGCATCTGATCAACCGGGTATTCATGCCACTAAACTTCATGCTGATGGCAGACACGCAGATATTCTTTGTGTAAAAGGTTCTGTGACTGCAGGTGCATTAGAAGGTAGTGGTTTTCTTTATATGGATGGACAAGCAGTATTTAAACTCGCGGTCTCCGTATTAGAAAAAGTTGCGAATGAAGTATTAGCAGCATCCCATATGCAAGCCTCGCAAGTCGATTGGTTGATTCCACATCAAGCGAATATTCGTATCATGCAAGGCACTGCGAAAAAGCTAGGTTTGCCTTTGGAAAAAATGGTGGTCACAGTAGATCAACATGGCAATACTTCTGCTGCATCGATTCCTCTCGCGTTTGATGTCGCTATGCGTGATGGTCGCATCAAGACTGGCCAAAACATACTCATGGAAGCAGTAGGTGGTGGCTTCACTTGGGGCGCGGCACTCGCCACAATCTAATTAATTAAAAAAATAGTATGACTACATTTGCATTTGTATTTCCGGGACAAGGTTCGCAAGCAATCGGTATGTTGAATGGCTTTGCTGACAATCAGCATGTGTCGCAAACGATTGCAGAAGCTTCTGATGTTTTGCATACCGACCTAGCAAAATTAATTGCTGAAGGTCCTAAGGAAGATTTAGATCTCACTACGAATACTCAACCTGTGATGTTGACTTGCGCGGTCGCGTTTTATCGTGCATGGCTAGCAGCAGGTGGCACCTTGCCTCAGTTAGTAGCAGGACATAGCTTAGGTGAATATTCTGCGTTAGTGGCAGCCGGTGTGATTACATTTAAAGATGCAGTGCCACTGGTGCGTTTTCGTGCGCAAGCGATGCAAGAAGCAGTGCCTGTTGGACAAGGTGGTATGGCTGCGATTTTAGGTTTGTCAGATGATGATGTACGTGCAGTGTGCGCAGAAGCAGCGCAACAACAAGTTGTAGAAGCTGTGAATTTCAATGCGCCTGCACAAGTAGTGATTGCAGGTCATAAAGAAGCAGTAGAGCGTGCTTGTGAAGCAGCTAAAGCGAAAGGTGCAAAACGTGCATTAACGCTACCTGTATCGGCACCATTCCATTCTTCATTATTAAAACCGGCTTCGGATCGTTTACGGTCTTATTTAGCAGACATACATTTTGCAGCGCCTTCTATTCCATTGATTAACAATGTCGATGTGCGCATAGAGAATGAAGCGCAAGCAATTAAAGATGCATTAGTACGTCAAGCAGCAAGTCCAGTACGTTGGGTAGAAACTGTACAAAAAATGTCAGAGATGGGCATTACACGTCTAATAGAATGTGGTCCTGGAAAAGTACTCTCAGGATTAACCAAACGAATTCATAGCGATTTGCAATCCGATGCTATTAATGATCAGGCATCTCTGGATGCAATGTTGGAGGCATTGAAATGACACAAAGGCAAACCACGCTAGAGAAGCAAGTTGCGTTGGTAACGGGTGCTTCACGCGGGATTGGTAAAGCGATTGCGCAAGAATTAGCGCGTCGTGGAGCAACTGTCATCGGTACCGCAACCTCAGAAGCAGGTGCGCAAGCGATTTCAGATTATTTGAAGGCGGTGCGTCCTGAAGCGGGGCACGGCAAAGTATTGAATGTGAATGAAGCAGGACAATCATCGAATTTAGTTGATGAGATTACAAAAGAATTTGGTTCACTTTCTATCTTAGTCAATAACGCAGGTATCACGCAGGACCAACTTGCGATGCGTATGAAAGATGAAGAGTGGGATGCTGTTATCACCACCAATCTCACTGCAGTGGCTCAGCTTTCTAGAGCAGTGTTGCGCGGGATGATGAAAGCAAAACATGGTCGCATTATCAACATTACTTCTGTAGTGGGTTCAGCAGGTAATCCTGGACAAATGAACTATGCAGCAGCAAAAGCGGGAGTTGCAGGTATGAGTCGTGCACTCGCCCGTGAGATCGGTAGTCGAAACATTACCGTGAATTGTGTTGCACCAGGATTTATTGATACCGATATGACAAGAGCACTGACTGAACAACAAGTTGCTGCATTATTGCAGCAGATACCTGCAGGACGCTTTGGTTTACCAGAAGATATCGCAGCAGCAGTGGCATTTTTAGCCTCTGATGAGGCAAGCTACATCACTGGTACAACCTTGCATGTGAACGGCGGTATGTATATGAGTGGTGGTTAATGTTGTTGATTCAAGTTTTAAGAAGTAATGCAGTAATTGAAATTGTTGTTAAAAGCAAAAGTCAAAAGTATAGTTTCGCGTCGCAAACCTGATAAAATGCGCGCACTTTGGGTAACCCATAATCTGGAGGTAAGAGATGTCCGATATTGAATCACGTGTTAAGAAGATTGTTGCTGAACAGCTTGGTGTTGCAGAAGCTGATATCAAAACCGAATCATCCTTTGTTGATGACCTCGGCGCTGATTCGCTCGACACCGTAGAGCTGGTAATGGCACTGGAAGATGAGTTCGAAATGGAAATTCCTGACGAACAAGCTGAAAAAATCACGACTGTGCAGCAAGCGATTGATTACGCAAAAGCACACGTTAAGTCTTAATCTCTTCGCCTAACATCGCTAGGAGCATCGTTTGAGTCGTCCAAATCGTCGTCGCGTCGTTATTACTGGCCTAGGTTGTGTAGCGCCAGTAGGAAATACAGTATCCACTGCGTGGGATGCACTGATTGCTGGTCAATCAGGTATTGCGACTATTACCAAGTTTGACGCTAGTCCCTTCTCTACGCATTTCGCCGGAGAAGTGAAAGGCTTTAATGTCGAGGATTACATGCCCGGCAAAGAAGCTCGCCATATGGATACTTTTATTCATTATGGTATGGCTGCAGGTATACAAGCGATGCAAGACAGTGGTTTGGAAGTGACTGAAGCGAATGCTGAACGCATTGGTGTCATCGTTGGTTCCGGTATCGGTGGCTTACCAATGATTGAAGAGACACATGCGGAACTGACGAATCGCGGTCCACGCAGAATCAGTCCGTTTTTCGTACCTGCTTCTATCATCAACATGATCTCAGGTCATTTGTCTATTAAGTATGGACTCAAAGGCCCGAATCTTGCGATCGTCACTGCGTGTACTACAGGACTCCATTGCATAGGTGCTGCAGGGCGTTTGATTGAATACGGCGATGCCGACATCATGATAGCTGGCGGTGCAGAATCAACGATCTCTCCATTGGGATTAGGTGGCTTTGCTTCAGCCCGTGCTTTGTCCTCCCGCAATGATGATCCTGCAACAGCTTCGCGTCCTTGGGATAAAGACCGTGATGGTTTTGTACTCGGTGAAGGCGCAGGTGTGATGGTGCTTGAAGAGTATGAACATGCGAAAGCACGTGGTGCAAAAATTTATGCCGAGCTATTAGGTTTTGGTATGAGTGCCGATGCACATCACATGACTGCACCACTAGAAGATGGTGATGGAGCGCGTCGTTGTATGGTCTCTGCCATGAAAAATGCAGGTATTAATGCGGATCAAGTGGATTACGTGAATGCGCATGGCACATCCACACCATTAGGCGATGTAGCTGAAACCGTGGCGATTAAACGCGCACTCGGTGATCACGCTAAAAACATCGTAGTCAATTCCACTAAATCAATGACAGGTCATTTATTAGGTGGCGCTGGTGGTTTGGAAGCAGTGTTTACTGCACTAGCAGTACATAAACAATTGTCACCACCAACGATCAATATTTTTAATCAAGATCCTGCTTGCGATCTTGATTACTGCGCTAACGCAGCGCGTGAAATGACAATCAATGTTGCTGTAAAAAATTCCTTTGGTTTCGGTGGCACCAACGGAACACTGATTTTCGGCAAAGTCTAATTGTTCTTATAGCGTCGTACTCTCGTCAATGAGTGCGATGCTCTACACATTGTTTTACCTGCACTGATCTTCCACAAAAGATGACCATCGCTGTATCAGCTGTCATCCGTCCTTCGCGTCTTTCACTCTCTCTTAGTCTGCTGTTTGCATTGAATCTCTGTATCACCGCAGTCTTACTTTTTCATCGTTTTGAGTCATTTTTAGGTTTCATGCAGCGTCTTGTGGTCGCTGTAGTTTGCGTTATCCCTGTGTTCGCGCTTCTTATCTCTGTTTTTAGGTCTAGAAATATCGTCAGGATTGATATTTCAGGCAATGGACAAATTCGCTTGTTTCACACTAAGCGAAGTGCTCATGCATTTCAATTTCAGAATAAGGTTGAAATTAGTCGAAATGATTATGAGATTGTGCGATTACTCGGAGACTCAACCCTGTGGCCTTACATCATGTCGCTACGCTTGCAATCGAATACGGGAAAAATTTTTGTCGTTTTGATCTTTCCCGATTCTGTAGAACAGCCACTATATCGATCCTTACTCGTTGCCTTACGTTGCTTAAAAAATCAGGACGATCGAGAGCTTATGCTTCCATAAAATTTCTCTTACGCCGACTGAACTTGCGCAATATCAGTTGGTCTAACGGCAAGGTTTCGCAGACTGCATCACCGATTTCACTGGAATCTCTGCTGGCTTGTCATGCTAGGCATTAAAAATTGGTTGCCTAGCTTCGTTCTCTCTCTGTTGAGTGAGGTGTGCAAGTCTGAGCAGCATTCTATGTGCGTTGTGCTTGCATCAGGATGCACAGTTTGACGACAGAGCGAAACATAGATCAACTCATGGTTGATCGTGCGCAGCATGGCGACAAAAAAGCCTTTGAGCTGTTGGTATTGAAATACCAAAGAAAGCTTATGCGACTTGTCTCACGTTTAATTAGAGATCAGGCAGAAGCTGAAGATGTTGTGCAAGAAGCTTTTATCAAAGCGTATCGTGCATTACCTCAGTTTCGTGGTGATGCTGCGTTTTACACATGGTTATATCGTATAGGTATCAACACAGCAAAAAATTATTTAGTCACGCAAGGTCGACGTGCACCTACATCAACTGAAGCAGATGCAGAAGAAGCGGAAACTTTTGATGATGGAGAGCACCTAAGAGATATCAATACACCGGAGTCTATGCTCGCAACTAAGCAAATTGCAGAGACAGTCAACTTTGCCATGGAAGCATTACCGGAAGAACTGCGTATTGCGATTACCTTGCGTGAGATTGAAGGTTTAAGTTATGAAGAAATTGCAGAATCTATGCATTGTCCTATTGGTACGGTTCGTAGCAGAATTTTTCGAGCACGGGAAGCGATCGCAGAAAAACTCAGGCCATTACTTGATACTGCAGGTGATAAGAGATGGTAAGACGATAAGACTGTCAATGATGTGTGTTTCAAGTCAAAAAAACAATGTCAAGTGCGAACGGTCATGTGATGATGGCGGTATATAAAAATTATGCGCGATAACAATCACGCCACAAACATGTGTAAGCTGTAAAAGGGGAAATAATGAAAGGAGGTAAGCAGGCGCGCGAGTGGATTTCCGCGCTCATGGATGGTGAGTTAGCGCATCTAAGTCCTGTTCAAATCGATGCCTTATGTCGTTTCGAAGAGCAAAAAAATACATGGACTATTTATCATCAGATTGGTGACATACTTCGCTTTGAGCATCAAGCTCTCAGCCATCGTTTTCAAATCAATCTAGCAAACCAACTAGACCAACAGTCTGACTTAGAATTACCACAACAAAAAAACGTAGAGCTTACAGCCCTAGCTTCAAAAAAAATCATACTCCTTGTTGCGATGTTAGTCATGATCGTAGTTGTACCTTCTTCTGTATTGATTGTTAAATCTTCATTGTCACTGCAAGATAAAAAAACGCTCGTTACAGAACCAATCAATACGCCCTCTATAAAAGAAAATCATTTGCACATTCCAGTTCATCTTGCCCAATAAAGTAGATGAGAAGCAGTGCTGCGTAGCTTTTTTCACAAGAATTGGTATGGTTCGCGTTTCTAGTTAGATTAGCTAGAATTTCCATTTTGCTAGCGGCTAAGCCGCATAAAAGGCTGCGATTAAGGGTCGAAAGAGAGCAAACGGAGGCATTCAGCGTGGTCGGCAAGCGCATGGAAGAATTTTGGCTTACCATTGTTGGCGAAGTTCCTTTGCAGACAAACCGGCAAGTCGCTGAATCCATAGACTTGAACTTAACTTAATAAATACTATGACTATGTTTGATCACGTTAAAAAAATTCTATCTATATCAGCATTGGCTGTTGCTGGCCTGATGTTTGTGCCTCTAGCAGCTACAGTGACAACTTCGGCACATGCCGTAACCTTGCCTGACTTTACTGATTTAGTTGATAAAGTCGGTCCAGCAGTGGTGAATATTCGCACCACAGAAAAAAATAAAGGCGCTGCACCCGGAGCGCAAGGTGGACCACAAGGTGGTGCACCTGGTATGGATGATGAAGAAATGCAGGAATTCTTCCGTCGCTTTTTTGGTCAACCAGCACCACGTTCCCCGCAACAACCACCTGCGCCCAAAGGTCGTAAACCAGGCCCTCAACAAGATGAGCAAGTGCCGCGTGGTGTAGGTTCAGGTTTCATCATCTCGTCCGATGGTTATGTGTTGACTAATGCTCACGTGGTAGAAGGCGCAGATGAAGTCTTGGTCACCATGAGTGACAAACGTGAATTCAAAGCCAAGATCATAGGCTCAGACCGCCGTACTGATGTAGCAGTGGTGAAGATTGATAGTAAAAATCTACCTACGATAACGTTAGGTGGTGGCAGCAAAGTGCGTGTTGGTGAATGGGTGATTGCGATTGGCTCACCATTTGGATTAGAGAACACCGTCACCGCCGGCATTGTGTCAGCGATTGCACGTGATACCGGTGATTATTTACCTTTGATTCAAACTGACGTTGCTGTTAATCCTGGTAACTCTGGTGGTCCACTGATTAACATGCGTGGTGAAGTTATTGGTATCAACTCACAAATTTATAGTCGTTCAGGTGGCTACATGGGCATTTCATTTGCCGTGCCGATTGATGAAGCGATACGTGTATCTGAACAATTGAAAACCATGGGTCGTGTTGTACGTGGCCGCATTGGTGTGCAAATTGGTGAAGTCACAAAAGAAGTTGCAGAGTCCTTGGGATTGCCACGTGCAGCAGGTGCTTTGGTTGCGAGAGTAGAGCCAGGCAGCCCCGCTGAAAGCGCGGGTGTAGAAGCGGGCGACATCATTACGCATTTCAATAGCGTAGGCATAGAAAAATCAGGTGACTTACCACGCTTAGTCGGTAACACTAAACCGGGTTCTCAATCTGTGATTAGTGTCTGGCGTAAGGGTGCTAAAAAAGACTTGAACGTTGTTGTTGCTGAGTTAGAAGCAGAGACTAAGGTTGTTAAGAAAGAAGAGAAAAAACCTAAACAAGAGCAAACCTTGAATGCATTAGGTTTGATCGTCAGCGATCTAAGTGATGCGCAAAAACGCGAATTGAAATTAGATGGTGGTGTGTTGATTGAGTTAGCTGATGGGCCAGCAAGCCGCGTTGGTTTGCAACCTGGTGATGTGGTGGTCAGACTCAACAACACTGATATTAAAGATGCGAAGCAGTTCAATGGACTGGTTGCTAAACTCGATACCAATAAGAATGCTTTATTGTTAGTCAGACGTGGTGACTCATCGCAGTTCATTCCGTTGCGTCCAGCTAAACCCTAATTCGTTATTGCGAATTTAAATGATGGAATCAGGGCTGCAATTGCAGCCCTGATTGTTTGAAGCTAGTGGGATTCTTTTTTGAGAGAGTGCGTTGGTTCATTTCATTTTGTATTCACGTAGTTATTGTCATTTGTGCGACGACATGCTGGCGGCCTTAGAAAATCTGCGCACAGAATTTGATTTCTCTGTGGAAGTGATTGATGTTGACGCGGATGAAGCATTAGTCGAGCTTTATGATGAATTAGTGCCTGTTTTAGTTGGTCAGCGAGATGGTCAGCAAGATAGTCAGCAAATGCAGCAGCTATGTCATTATTTTTTAGATCTGCCAGTGGTGAGGGATTTTCTTACCCGAATAGAAAAATAGGGGGTAAGCTGAGCAACAGTTCGCAATGCAAAGGCAATTGTATTTTCAAAAAGACAATTTCTCGGCCGCCTAAGTGGCAGATCGAGCATGCAACACTAAAGTCCAGCCCAACCCGCCTGTCAGAAGCCTCTGAGAGGCTTTCAAATCCGGTAAAATCCTGACTTGACTGGTTTCCGTAACAAGGCGCTCACTTGGGGCACGTCCCCAGCCCAGGGCGCTTTTTTTGTATCCACTTAGTGAATGAATAACATACGTAATTTTTCTATCATCGCGCATATCGACCACGGTAAATCCACCTTGGCAGATCGCATCATCCAACTCTGTGGTGGCTTATCCGATCGTGAGATGGAGGCGCAAGTACTCGACTCTATGGATCTAGAGCGTGAGCGTGGCATCACGATTAAAGCGCAGACTGCAGCACTGAGTTACAAAGCTAGCGATGGCAAAGTTTATAACTTGAATTTAATCGATACGCCTGGCCATGTGGATTTTAGTTATGAAGTCAGTCGTTCATTATCTGCCTGTGAAGGTGCATTGCTTGTAGTCGATGCTTCTCAAGGCGTAGAAGCGCAAACAGTCGCTAACTGCTACACCGCACTCGATCTGGGTGTGGAAGTGGTACCAGTATTGAATAAAATTGATTTGCCTTCTGCAGATCCCGACAATGCGATTTCAGAAATTGAAGAAGTGATTGGTATTGAAGCTACCGATGCTGTGCACTGCTCTGCAAAAACAGGTTTAGGTGTGCAAGATGTTTTAGAAGCGCTCATTAAAAAAGTGCCGCCACCTAAGGGTGATCCTGATGCACCTTTGCAAGCCTTGATCGTGGATTCATGGTTTGATAATTACGTGGGTGTGGTGATGTTAGTGCGTGTCATGAATGGCACACTCAAACCCAAAGAAAAAATTCTGTTAATGGCGACTGGCTCACAACATTTGGTTGAGAGCGTAGGTGTCTTCACACCTAAGTCTATCGCGCGTGAACAACTCTCGGCAGGACAAGTTGGTTTCATCATTTCTGGCATTAAAGAATTAAAAGCCGCAAAGGTGGGTGACACCGTTACCTTGGCAGCGAAACCTGCACCTACTGCTTTACCTGGTTTTAAAGAAGTTCAGCCGCAAGTGTTTGCAGGTTTATTCCCAGTCGAAGCCAATCAATATGATGCTTTGCGTGACTCATTAGAAAAACTCAAACTCAATGATGCTGCGTTGATGTATGAGCCAGAAGTCTCGCAAGCCTTAGGATTTGGATTTCGTTGTGGCTTCTTAGGTTTATTGCACATGGAAATTGTGCAAGAACGTCTAGAGCGTGAATTTGGTATGGATCTCATTACCACTGCGCCTACTGTTATTTACGAAGTTGTTTTACGTGATGGCAGCATGCTGATGGTGGACAATCCTTCCAAGATGCCGGACCCCTCACGAATAGAAGAAGTGCGTGAACCTATCGTCACTGTGAATCTCTACATGCCGCAAGAATATGTGGGTGCAGTGATTACTTTGTGTACCCAAAAACGTGGTGTGCAAATCAATATGAGTTATCACGGTAAGCAAGTGCAACTCACATATGAAATTCCTATGGCTGAAGTGGTGCTCGATTTCTTTGATCGATTGAAATCGTTATCACGTGGTTATGCCTCGATGGATTATGAATTCAAAGAATATCGTGCTGCTGATGTCGTGAAGGTGGACATGCTGATCAATGCTGAGAAAGTCGATGCACTGGCGATTATTGTGCATCGTGCGAATTCTCAATATCGCGGTCGTGCAGTCGCTGCAAAAATGCGTGAACTGATTCCGCGTCAGATGTTTGATGTGGCGATTCAAGCAGCGATAGGTTCAAATATTATTTCACGTGAAAATGTGAAAGCCTTGCGCAAAAATGTTTTGGCTAAATGTTATGGCGGTGATATATCTCGTAAACGTAAGCTGTTAGAAAAACAAAAAGCCGGTAAGAAACGTATGAAGCAAGTTGGTTCAGTTGAAATACCTCAGGAAGCTTTCCTGGCAATCCTACAAGTCGAAGAGAAATAAATGAGTCTGCAATCTATATTGGGCAATTTTGCGTTAATCCTGTTTAGCTTAACGATAGTGACCGGCATCATCTGGTCGATAGATCGTTTTTATTTGGCGCCACGTCGTCGTCAGTCACTTGATGCAGCTTTAGCTGAATATGATGCACGTACTGCGCGTTTATTAGAAAGTGGTGTGAAGGCCGATCCTTCTGGCCGCAAAGAGATCATAGAAAATTTTGATCGTCAGCCTGCTTGGGTAACGTATACCGGTAGCTTCTTTCCTGTGATCGCAGCGGTATTTTTATTTCGCTCGTTTGGGTTTGAGCCATTCAAAATTCCCTCCAGTTCTATGGTGCCGACCTTACAGATAGGTGACCTGATTCTAGTAAATAAGTACATTTATGGAATAAGACTACCAATTATTAATAAAAAAATTATTGATCTTAATAATCCTCAAGCTGGCGATGTGATGGTGTTTAAATTCCCTAAAGATCCTTCCTTGGATTACATCAAGAGGGTGGTGGGTGTGCCAGGTGACAAAATTGTTTACAAAAATAAGCAGTTGACCGTAAATGGACGTGAGCTTGTTTATGAAAAATTGTCTGATTATCTCGATGAAGAGCGTTTAACGTATTACAGCCACTATCGAGAGAATCTCAATAACAAACAGCACGGCATATTGAATGATGATCGTGTACCTGCGTATGTGCCTAGTCCGGATGCGTTTCCTCAGCATGAGTTATGCACTTATAACTTGGAAGGCTTTGCTTGCACAGTACCAGCAGGGCATTATTTTATGATGGGTGATAATCGTGACAATAGTTTGGATTCACGCTATTGGGGTTTTGTGCCAGATAAAAATATTGTCGGTAAAGCTTTCTTTGTTTGGATGAATCTGGGTAATTTCAAACGCATAGGTGGTTTTGATTAATCAAACAGATGATAAAGCAATCAAATATGCAGAAACGTCAAAGGCCTCATGGTATGAAGAGCAGACCCACTGTTGCTAAACAAAAGGGTATGTCACTCATAGGTTTACTCAGCACGCTGTTTGTGTTCGCTGCTTTTTTTTGGTTAGCTATACGTATCGTCCCTACGATTTTAGAATTTTGGGCAGTAGAGAAAGCAGTAGCGGCAGCTAAAGTGGTGTCAAAAACTCCCGCAGACTTAAGAGCGACGTTTGCCAAAATTGCTAATGCAAGTCACATCGATGCTGTCGATGCAAAATCTTTAGTGATACAAGGTT
>JACCDI011209245.1_pt1 | contig 13861 bp, 13 predicted proteins | sample 7442791 | NCBI WGS metagenome assembly JACCDI01 (sample SAMN15323434, study PRJNA562643) | freshwater metagenome | isolation source: river surface water | place: USA:Blue River Watershed | collected 2017-08-15
ATAGTGCCACAACGTGGCGGCACTATCAGCGTCCAATCAGCGCCCGAGCATACCGAATTTAGCATTCGGTTGCCACGGATTGTCGGGCCGGTGAAGCCTAGTTAATTGGCTTGGCACTAAAGCCTAGCCTTGCGCTTAGCTTTGCGCATCGGCTTGTTGTTCAGGCGCGGCTTGAACAAATGCCGGAACCTGCATTAATTGCTCATAAACTCGCAGAATCGTCGGATATGGCGTCATATCCAATTGAAAACGTAGCGCATTGTATACTTGTGGCACAAGACAAACATCCGCAAGCGTAATGCCATCGCCAAAACAATAGACACCAGCATGACTCACTAACCTTTGCTCTAATGCAGCAAAACCTGTGGCCAGCCAATGATGGATCCAAGCTACCTTTTGCGTTTCGTTCACGCCAAGAGTGCCGGTCAAATACTGCAATACCCGCAGATTATTCAGCGGATGGATATCACATGCGATATCCAGAGCAAAAGCTCGCACTTGCATCGCCAATGCTAAATCATCCGGCAACAAGGCTGGAGTTGGCTGCTTCGCTTCCAAATAATCGATAATTGCCAGCGATTGATTCAGTGTCAGCTCGTCGTCTTGCAGGCTTGGCACTAACTGCGCCGGGTTTAGTTGTCGATATTCAGCTTGCCGTTGTTGACCGCCGTCTTTAATCAAATGCACAAACGTCATGTCTACTGGAATCTGTTTTAAATTCAGCGCGATACGCACACGATATGCTGCAGATGATCGCCAATAACTAAATAATTTCATAGAAACTCCAAATGAAAAAAGCCAGCAACCGCTGGCTTTTAGCAACTGACTCGATTAGCGCGCAGTATATTGCACCACTTGTTGGTCGATAGCTCCAAAGACTGAATGACCTTGGGCATCCAACACTTCCAAGCGAATAGTGTCGCCGAACTTCATAAATGAAGTGCTAGGTTTACCATCACGAATGGTTTCAATCATGCGAACTTCAGCGATACAGGAATAACCAACGCCACCTTCACTGATCGAGGTTCCAAAGTCAGTACCTTGTTTATTGGACACTGTACCAGAGCCAATGATTGCACCCGCACCTAAATTTCGAGTTTTCGCGGCGTGAGCCACTAACTGACCGAAATCAAAGGTCATATCCACACCGGCATTTGGTTTGCCAAATAACTCGCCATTGAGATGTGATAACAATGGCAGATGTAATTTGGCGTCTTGCCAATCAGCTGCCAACTCATCCGGAGTTACTGCTACAGGGCTAAATGCTGAAGCCGGTTTGCTTTGGAAAAAGCCAAAACCTTTCGCCAGTTCATTGGGGATCAAGCCGCGTAACGACACGTCATTCACCAACATTACCAAGCGAATTTGCTGGCGTGCTTGTTCCGGAGTTGATGCCATTGCAACATCACCGGTAATGACCGCAACTTCACCTTCAAAATCAATACCGTAATCTTCGCTGACTACTTCGATGGCATCACGTGGACCGATGAAATCATCTGAACCGCCTTGGTACATCAATGGATCAGTCCAAAAACTTGGTGGCATTTCTGAGTTACGAGCGCGGCGAACCAACTCAACATGGTTCACATAAGCACTGCCGTCGGCCCATTGATAAGCACGCGGTAGTGGCGACTCACAAGCGCTTTGCTCAAAACTAAACTCGCCTTGCACAGTGCCATGATTTAAACCGTTATATACTTCTGCAAGTTGTGGTGCGACTACTGACCAATGATCAAGGGCATATTGCATGGTGCCAGCGATGTGCGCTACAGCAACGGCTTTGGTTAAGTCGCGACTGACGACCACTAACTGACCATCACGGCTATTATTTTTCAGACTAGCTAATTTCATTTTCTGTTTCCTGTCAAACTCTTACTTCTGTTCAGCCGGTTTGGTTTTCCAGCTGTTCACGTAGTCTGGATTTTCCGTCGCAATTGCAGCTTCGCCCATTTCCAGCGGATCCCGAGTGTCTAACATCACTGCCACTTCATCGGTAAATTTCTTCCGATATTCGCGACCTGCTTGGAAGGCTTTTGGATGAGGGCCATGGGTAAAACCCGCCGGATGGAAAGTAACCATGCCGCGTTCAATATTGTCGCGACTGAAGAAATCACCAGCATGATAAAACAGCACTTCATCATAGTCGTCATTGTTGTGATAAAACGGCACTTTTAACGCACCAGGATCACTCTCAATCGGTCTTGGGACAAAAGTACAAACCACAAAACGGCTTGCTACAAAAGTGGTGTGCGCTGATGGCGGCAGATGATAACGATGGCTCATTAATGGCCGAATATCACGCCAGTTGATGCGCATCACTGCTAAATCACCATGCCAACCCACTGCATCCAAAGGGTTAAATGGATAAGTGATCACCGATACTTGCCCATGGCGTTTCACATGAACTTGCGTGGTGTTTTCACTGTACTGCGCTTTAAACGCCTCGTCGATTTTTGGCGTATCCAGCATTGCTGGGTCAAAAATCGCGTGATTACCGACCAAGCCTTTTTCCGGCAATTGGTATGAATCATTGGTCGCTTCAATCATCAACACGAAGATTGGCGCACTAATTTCTAAACGCCAGCTGGTCGAACGCGGGATCACCACGTAATCACCATCACGTAAGCTTAAATGCCCATAATCACAAAACAGTTCGGCTTCGCCTTCGTGAATGAACAATAAATCATCGCCATCCGCGTTCCGAACTAAATGAGTCATCGACTCAGTCAAGCGCCAGGTGCGCATTTTGCAGTTTGCATTATGCAGTAGCAACGGAACCTGCCATGGCGATGGGGTTTGGTCGCTATTAATTTCGTTAAAGTTAAATAGCCGTGGTTTTAACGGGCCCTGCCAATCACTCCAGCCGGTTGGTGCATGGGTGTGATGGAAATGGCTCGCTGGCCCGAAGAAACCACTACGACCAGTTTCTCGCTCGTAGATTGCCTGCTCAGGAAAATCCGCATGTGCTTGGCGAGAAATATCGCCTTCTTTTAACGGAAACGAAGCCCACTTACGCATCGGCTAACACCCCACGACGGATTTGATCTTCTTCGATAGATTCGAATAATGCTTTAAAGTTGCCTTCGCCAAACCCTTGGTTGCCTTTACGTTGAATAATTTCAAAGAAGACTGGGCCAATTACAGTTTTAGTGAAGATCTGCAACAAGATGCCATCTTTTTCTGGCGCGCCATCAATCAAAATACGCAGCTCACGCAGTTGATCTAAGTCCTCGCCATGACCTTGTACCCGAGCATCGACTTTATTGTAGTAGGTCTCTGGCGTCGGCATGAAATCCATACCGCGAGAGCGTAAGGTACGTACAGTTTCATAGATATTTTCGGTAGTCAGGGCGATATGTTGGATGCCCTCACCTTTGTATTCCCGAATAAATTCTTCGATTTGTGATTTGTCATCTGATGATTCATTGATTGGAATACGAATTTTGCCGCACGGCGCTGTCATAGCGCGAGAGACTAAACCAGTCAACTTCCCTTCGATATCGAAATAACGAATTTCGCGGAAGTTACCAATACGTTCGTAAAAACCTGACCATACATTCATGTTGCCGCGGCGAACATTGTGCGTTAAATGGTCGAGAACATCTAAGCCAACACTATGCTCTGCAACTGAGGCTTGCCAGTTGTCATAGAATTTGAAATCGATGTCATACACAGAGCTTGCACCGTAGCGGTCAACAAAATACAGCAAGCTACTACCAATGCCGTAAACCACTGGAATATTTAATTCCATTGGACCAATTTGGTTTTTATATTCGGTAGCGCCGTTTGCTAATGCATGTTGCAACGCAACAGCCGCATCCTTCACTCGAAATGCCATGGCACAAACACTAGGTCCATGCTCCCGAGCAAATTGCTCTGCTTGTGAATTCGGTTCGGCGTTAATGATGAAGTTGATATCCCCTTGCTTGTACAACCAAGCTTCCTTTGAACGGTGTTTAGCGACTTCGGTAAAACCAAGAGATGCAAACAGCTGTTTTAACTTAGCAATACCGTCGGCATCAGCTGCTGTGTACTCAACAAACTCGAAACCATCGGTGCCTAAAGGATTAATTGGGTCAAACATTGGGTAACTCCAAAATATAACATGTTGTTTTCAGCCTGATATCTTGGTGCAGATACAAGAAATACTAAAGCCCTTGGCGTAACAGGGTTCGCTTGGCCAAAACTAGCTATTTTGTACAGTAAAAGTTACAAATTGCCGAAAATGAATAAATGGCGGAAAATTTGGCCGCTTTTAAGCAAAAGCGGCCGAAATGAAGTAAAGCGCGGGAAACAATGCGTAATTAAATTTTTACGCTCTTACGATTGATACCGTATTCGCGCAATTTATTGGCGACTGCGGTGTGACTCAAGCCAAGTTTTTTCGCTAATTGCCGAGAACTTGGGTAAGCCGGAAACAATTTCCGCAGTAAATTTGCTTCAAAACATTTAACGGCCTCGTCTAAGGTACCGTCAAAGTCTTTCTCTAAATAACCAAAGTCATTGGTGTAACTTGGTAGCTGCAATTGGTCGGTATCAAGTTCCGGCCCTTCCAACAAAGTGACAGCCCGATATAACGCGTTCTCTAATTGTCTAACATTGCCAGGCCAAGGATACTGCTGAATAAACTGAGCACAGGCATCGGTAATTTTTGGTGGTTTGCGACCAAGCCGTGCCGACAGTCTTGTGATAAACAACTCAGCCAATGGCAAAATATCTTGTTTGCGATCGCGAAGTGGCGGCAATGCCAAGGTCAACACGTTCAAACGATAGTATAAATCCTCTCGGAAGCGGCCATCTTGCACCATTCCCGGCAAATCTTTTTGCGTAGTACAAATAACTCTGACATCCACGCGCACCTCGTTTTCATCAGCAACACGGCGGAAACTGCCATCTTGTAAAAAACGCAGCAACTTGGTTTGGATTTCGCGAGACATCTCGCCAATTTCGTCCAAAAACACTGTGCCTTTGTTGGCTTGTTCGAAAATGCCTTTTTTACCTTCAGTACTGCCCGCAAAAGCATTTGGGCCAATACCAAACAATTCAGATTCAGCCACATTATCTGGCAATGCTGCGCAGTTGACTGCTAGGAATGGTTTACCTGTACGACTACTCGCCATGTGGCAGGCTCGCGCTAGTAACTCTTTGCCGGTACCAGTTTCCCCAACGATGAGGATAGGCGCATCCAGTTGAGCCATCTTTTTCGCTTCACGCACCACTCGGCGCATTACATTGCTAGATGCTTGAATACTGTTAAAGCTTTCTTGATCGCCCTTCTTGAACACAACCAACTGTTCGCCTAATCGGCTTTCAGATTTTAAGTTAATAACGGCGCCAGCTAGAATTTCATGGCCAGATTCATCAGGTACCATCACCGGCAATACGTCAGCAATAAATCGTTTACCATGAATTTCGATTTTACGAGTTTGCGCCAGCACGTCGTCGCTTTCGAGCCAGCGTTGAATGTTAAAACCTTTGACCAATGGCACTAACGACTGGCCTTGAATATCCTCAAGACTTACCGCTAGAGCTTGCAAAGCGGCATCGTTAATAATGGTAATGTTGGCTTTGGTATCAACAGCAATCACGCCATCAGGCAAGGTTTTTAACAGAGTCGATAGTTCGTTATGCTCACGCTCCGAAGGCATAAATGCTGTTGTCTTAACGTCATCGACACCAGTAATGCGGCGGATTTTACCCATAAGCTCTTGAAAGCGTTCGAAATCAACAGTTGGAAATGCCACATACATCCGCCCTAGCGACGGATCCACTTCAATCCCCCGTAAATCGATTTGAAAATGCACCAAAATATTTAAAACATCTTGTGCAATTCCGACTCGATCTTGACAATGAATTTCCAAACGCATTGCTGCCCAACCCTTTCACTTAAGATATGTTGCATCATACGGCAAAGAGTCAGAGCTAGACCAGTGGTTTTTGTAAACTTTTGTGAACAAATAGCTGAAATGCTGAATTTTGGCGACAAAAAAAGCTGCAACAGCAGCTTTTTCAAAGACTTAAGATCTTATTGACACTTATCCAACCAGTAGTTGGTCAGTTTTCGCCGCACAAATGAAATCGTTTTTGTGCAGTCCTTTAATTGAGTGCGACCACCAAGTCACAGTCAATTTGCCCCATTCCAGCAACAGTGCTGGGTGGTGGCCTTCGGCCTCAGCTAATTCAGCCACTTTTTGGTGGAATGCCCAAGCTAATTTGAAATTCTTAAACTTATAACTACGTTCAAGTTGCAAAATACCATCACGAACTACTGGCACCCAATCTGGGATCTGGCGCATTAATTCTGGTAGTTCATCATCTGAAACTCTTGGTGCATCAGCACGACAAGCTTCACATTTCATTACGGCTAAATCAGTCATTACTTGGTCTCTTTGTGTCGATAAACCAGCGACTATGCGCTGGTCATTAGGGATTAACTGGCGCTATCTTAACTGGCTTTTTTCTGTTTTGGTGGAAACTTAGGTGCGTGTAAACCCAGCGCTTTTGCCTGTTGCACCAAAGCCATTAAATCTTGCTGAGCAATTTCAAATAATTGGCGAATACTGCGGACTTTGAAATACAGCGGCTGCATGATATCGATGCGGTACGGAGTTCGCAGCACATCAACTACCTCTAACATTTTGCGTTCAGGGATATCTGAGTGCATCGCATATTGCGTTTCACCTGGCGATGACAGAATACCACCGCCATAGATCCGCAACCCTTGTTCAGTTTCTAACAAACCAAATTCAATAGTGAACCAGTACAAACGCGCTAAATACACCCGATCTTCTTTGCTCGCGGCCAAACCTAATTTGCCATAGATATGGGTGAAAGTTGCAAAGTCAGGGTTGGTAAGCATGGCGCAGTGGCCAAAAATTTCGTGGAAAATATCCGGCTCTTGCAAATAGTCGAACTCTTCACGGCTGCGAATGAAGGTGGCAACCGGGAATTGTTTATTGGCTAACAATTCAAAAAAGCGGTCGAAACTAATCAGCGCAGGAACTTCTGCACATTCCCATCCCGTGGTTTCGCGCAGCACTTTGCTGACTTCTTCCAGCTGAGGAATGCGGTCTGTTGGCAGATTTAACCGTTGCAACCCTTGTAAATATTCGTCACAAGCTTTGCCTTCAATACAAGATAACTGACGAGTAATCAGTTCTCCCCAAATTGCATTTTCTTCGTCCGACCACGCAATAAAACCGTGCTCGTCTGACTTTTTAGCGACGTACGATGTCATGGAACTACCTGTTGAAATTTATTGTGCTTTTGGCCGTTCGCCAAGCATCTGATGGCCGGATCCTAGATGATTGAGATCCGGCTGTTAATCTTTGACACAGAAATCGTAAAACTTAACAACTAGCAAAATGTATTATTTGATTTACAAACACTTAAAAACACCAATCTAAGCACATGAAAAACAACAATTATTTTTGCTGTGCACACATCTTTACTAACGCCTGTTCTATGTCGCTAATGATGTCATCAACATGTTCAAGACCTACAGAAATGCGAATGAGGCCGTCACTGATGCCTGCGGCTCGACGTTCTTCTGCGCTATATGGACTATGAGTCATTGACGCTGGATGCTGAATTAGTGACTCCGCATCACCCAAACTCACCGCCAGGCTTAACAACTGGCATTGGTTAATAAAAAACCGACCATCATCCAATGAACCATTTAATTCAAATGCCAACACACCACCGGCCGCCTTCATTTGGCTACCGATGAATTTATAGCCAGGGTGGTCCGGTAAGCCTGGGTAATAGACCTTGGCAACCGCGGCATGAGTTGCTAAGTACTCAGCAACTTTTTGCGCATTAGCGCAATGGCGCTCCATGCGCACTGATAAGGTTTTTAAGCCACGAATAATCAACCACGCATCATGCGGGCTTATCGTCGCCCCCATATCTTTTAGCGTGGTCAATTTGATAGTGGTGATGCGCTCCGCATCTGACACAATAATACCGGCGACCACATCACCGTGACCGTTTAAGTATTTGGTAGCACTGTGAATAACAATATCGATACCAAAGTCTGCAGGACGCTGCAGCAATGGCGTCAGGAAAGTATTATCAATGATTGAAATTAGTTGATGCTTGCGACAGAAAGCGCCAATAAAGGCCAGATCCAATACCACTAAATTTGGGTTGATCGGCGTCTCGGCAAATAACATTTTGGTATTTGGCCGCAGAGCCTGTTCAATCGCTTGATGGTCGGTCATATCGACAAAGGATACTTCAATACCATAGCGCGCAAACTGATGATTAAACAAAGCAAAACTGCAACCATAAATCGCTTTACTCGCAATTAAGTGGTCGCCTTGTTGCAAGAAAGCCATCGTTGATGCGGCGACAGCGCCCATCCCAGTGGCTGTAGCTGCAGCGTCTGCCATGCCCTCAAGCGCAGCAACTTTTAACTCAAGTTCACGGGTGGTTGGGTTGCCAAGTCGCGTATAGATAAAGCCTTCAGCTTCTCCGGCAAAACGAGCCGCTCCTTGTTCAGCGTTGTCAAAAACAAAGGTTGACGTTTGGTACAACGGAGTTGCTAAAGCGCCATATTGCGCATCTTTGACTTTTCCTGCGTGAATACATTGCGTTTCGAGGTGTGCGAATTTACTGCTCATATCAACCTAGTGTTTAGACGAATTTGTTTTCATCTAAACAAAAGAGTTATATCAAGAACAAGGCATACAGACATCTGACAGTCTGCTTTAGCCTTCAACGAATTGTTCGTACCACTCAGAAATGTAAATTTTAGTTTGCAGAAGACAGGTTACTTTGCTTCATCTCCACTTTTCCCTTGCAGCTTCTTCACGATGGCAGCGAACAATGTTTTACTACTACTTGGCGCTGGCAATGCCAGTGGCAAGGGCCGTAATTGCTGCTGCACAAATCGACCTAACCTCGCAACTAAGAGCCCCGCTAACACCCCTTGCCCAGCTCGGGCTGACAATTTACTGGATAGTTCAGCGCCAAAAAAATCACCGCCAAGGTCAATGGCAAGCTCCGAAGCGCCAGTCCAAAACAAGGTTTCAACAAACTTTTTCAATAAGCCAAAACGCTGCCGAAGCCCCGGCTTTTCGCCATACAATGCCGAAATCTCTCGAACTAATCGCGAAGCACGCCAAAGTACTAACAATAAATCCGCGAGCGCAAATGGGCTTAATGCGACAGCAACACCGGTTTGAAGGGAGGCCTCGGAAATGCGTTCTGCTACTAAACGGTCGATTTCTTGCAAAACGATGCGTTCGAACAGTTGTAAGCGCTCCGCGTCGCTATGCTCAGGTCTGCAACTATTCGCAAAATTAAGTTGCGCACTTTGCACGACAGCCTCAGGCAAACTGAGCGTGATGTCATGGCAAAGTTTACTGGCTTCGCCAAATTGCAGGGTATTTTGCAACCGACTGGCTTGTTCACGCCATGCTTGGCGTTTGGCGATAACCTGCCAATGCCGCCATTCTTGATAGCTATATTTGCCAAGCAACACCAACGCCAGCAAGGTCAATGCTGTGACCAAACTGCCATCAAAAATACTGTGCTGCCAGCTTTCGATCAGCCATTGTGACCATTGGCGCACAGCGAATAGTCCAACCAAACCAAGCCCAACCAGCCAAGGCCAAGTCCGCGCTTTGGTTTCGATTTCCAGCGGTTTTACAGGGGCTGTTTGTGCACTAAAGTCATCAGGAGCAAACTCTTTCGCTTTTGCGAGTTCACCATACCCGGCTTGGTCTGCGGTCAGATCATGCAAGTCTGGAAAAGTCTCTTTCCTAGTCTGGCTATCACCCTGCAAATTAATGAAAACATCGGCCGCAAAGTCCTGCGATGAAAATTCTTTGGCAGACTTGAGCTCTGAAGCCACTGTATTTGTGGCCAAAGGTTCGGCAGCTTTATCGGTATTGACGGACTGAGTCATTGCAGCGCATCCCCTAGAATAAATTCCAGCGCTTGGTCCATGCGTTGACTTGGCAACAAACCGTCAGCGGCTAGTCCTTGTGGCACAAACTGTGGAAAGGCAAATTGATGATGAGTAAACAATAATTCCGAAGGCATGGAGATCGGCACGTCCCCCGGGAATAAGGTTCTTAACTGACCATTTTTATCGGTACCGCGAATACAGGATTGTCGGCCTTGCGCAGTCTCAACCACACCAAACTCACTTGTCACTACTGAGGAAAGAGCTAAAGCTTCAGTCTTTGCCCGCTGATAGCGGCTATCTTGCAATGGTTGCTGTAGCATTTGTTGCAACAGCAAAATCAGGTTGCGATGTTGCTCTGGGGTCAGCAAATCGGCTTTGGTTGCGGCAAACAAAATTTTGTCAATTTTCGGCTGAAACAACCGCGCCAAAAAACTGCTCGGGCCATAACTGAAACTCTGTAAAATCTGCATTAAAGCTTGCTGAGTTTCTTGCATGACCGCATAACCTTGATTCAGCGCGCCAAGGCAGTCAACTAGCACTACTTGACGGTCAAGACCGGCAAAATAGTCTTGATAAAAAGGCTTAATCACCCGTTGTTGGTAATTAACAAACTGGCGTTTCAAGCGCGAATAAAGCGGCGAATCGGCGCTTAACTGGGTCGGCAATAATGGCAATAACCAAAGTAATGGCGTTCCAGCCAATTCAGCTGGCAACAACAAACGACCGGGCTGCAAAAGCACAGCAGCATGCCGCGTTCGCAGTGCTTGCAATAGCTGCGCGTAGGAATCACTCAGCTGTTGTAAGCTCCAATCATCGGCGTTTTGCAGATCAACATTTGCTAATTGCACTTTAAAGGGGGTGACTAAATCTGCCCGCTCCGGCTGATCTAGCAACATCCACATTTGGCGAGCCCAATTGTCATATTCCTGCTGCAACATCGGCAAATCGAGTAGCCACTCGCCAGGATAATCCACAATATCTAATTGTAACTCACTGAAATTTTTGAATTTACCCGCGAGAAAATCAGTAGATTGATAACGCAGTATCAGTGAAATTTGGCTCCAGCCGGTTGTCGATGTTGGCCAAGTTTTCGCTTGTATTGCTGCAAGATTTTGCTCATAGGGAAATCGCGGACAAGCAGAGCTTTCGCTTTCAAGCAATTTAGCGCCAAAATAGCGATGTGGCATCACCGTAAAAAACGGCAATTTGCTAGGCGCGTTTGGATTTAACAGTTGATTGATCACGCTGGTGATAAATGCAGTTTTACCGGCACCACTTAAGCCGGTGATGCCAATCCGCAAATGTTGCCCCAAGGCCCGCGCTTTAAGTTGTTGTCCCTTATTACGAAGGTCCAAAAGCCAATCCATGCCGTGTCCTTTTGCTAATACGTTTGCTCAGATCCGAAGATCTGAGCAAAGATTACAGATTGCGAAACTCGCGTTCTAACTGGAATTTACTTGAGGTTACGTGGGTTTCAATCCGACGTAAGCGCTGCTCAATCACATCAAATTGTTGGTTTAGATGCTGCACAGCTTGTTTTGGTGCTTCACCGCGCTGCCAGACGCGAGTTTTCACTTCAACAGGGCGTTCGGCTTCGGTTGGCGCAACGTTGCCACTGCGCTTTTCCGCCACTGATTTTTTCTCCAACACAATCCAGCCGACGAAATACAGCACAGGGAAAAAACCACCGAAACCAAGCAAAGTGCCCGCTAAGGCGACAACACGCACTAACCAAAGCTCCCAACCAAAATAATCCGCGATCCCAGCACAGACACCGGCTATTTTGCCATTACGGTCATCCCGCAGTAGTTCGCGTTTTATCTTAGTCATGTTTGCGTCTCCAGTCTGGTGATTCCGCATCCAAAATTGATTCTAGCGTTTTGATTCGGTCTGCCATTTTCTCAGCACGCCGCGAAAGATCGTTGAGCTGATTGAGCTCAACTTCGGATAAACCTTCCGAGATCTTCCGTTTACTACGGTAGTGCATAATGACCCAAATCGGTGCCACAAAAACCATAAACATCATTAGTGGAACACCAAAAGCCTCGTTCATATCCATAATTTACTCCCAAACGCCTGAAAATCAGGCGTTGTTGTTGTTGTTCATTTTGGCTTTTAACGCGGCCAGTTCTGAATCAATCTTGTCTTGGGCTGCTAATTCTGCAAACTCATCCCGTAGAGTTTTCTTGCCTAAATCATAGGCTTCTACTTGCGCTTCTAACGAGTCAATTTTCGCTTCGTAACGTTCAAACTTGTACATTGCATCGTTCAAGCGAGTGCTGTCTAAAGTCTTTTTCACTTCAAGACGTGAAGCTACTGTTTGTTGGCGCATCAGCATTGATTTCTGACGAGCTTTGGCATCTGCTAGCTTCTCTTGCAGCTGACCAACTTCATCTTGTAACTTGTTGATATGCTCGTCAAGATTTGCGATGTCTTTGCTCACTGCCGCAGCTTGGTCTGCCGCTTTTTGCCGTTCGATTAAAGCTGAGCGTGCTAAATCATCGCGGTCTTTTGACAGCGCTAATTCTGCTTTACCTTGCCATTCGGCAACTTCGCTTTCTAAGCGGTTGACTACGCGTTGCAGTTCTTTTTTCTCAGCGATGGTACGTGCTGAGGTTGAACGCACTTCAACCAATGTATCTTCCATTTCCTGAATAATCAGGCGGACCATTTTTTCTGGATCTTCTGCTTTATCCAATAAAGCATTGATGTTTGAGTTCACGATGTCTGAAAAGCGAGAGAAAATACCCATGATAATTACCTCATTAATGTCTGTGTAAGTCAGTATAGGTTATTCAGAATCCTTGCCAACTTTTTAAAAACACACAAACCATTGATTTTGTTCATTTTAATTTATTTCTAGTAAAAGCTGTTGCCAATCCACATTTTGAAATACACTACTATTTAGTTAATTTCGCTAATTTGTAGCAGAGCAATGGCCAGATCATTTCAGCAAGACAATCTCATTGGGCAATCTAACAGTTTTTTAAACGTTTTAGATCAGGTCTCGCAGATCGCGCCATTAAATAAGCCTGTACTTATTATTGGCGAACGCGGAACTGGTAAAGAACTTATCGCCGCTCGTTTACATTATTTGTCTCAGCGTTGGGACCAGAACTATCTGACGTTAAACTGTGCATCCTTGAATGAGAATCTGCTGGAAAGTGAGCTTTTCGGCCATGAAGCAGGCGCCTTTACCGGTGCAGCTAAACGGCACGAAGGTCGTTTCGAACGCGCAAACTTTGGCACATTGTTCCTCGATGAGCTTGCGAATACGCCGGGATTGGTGCAAGAAAAACTATTACGAGTCATAGAATACGGTGAATTTGAACGGGTTGGCGGTAGTCGTCCAATTAAAGTCGACGTGCGTCTAGTTTGTGCAACCAATGAAGATTTACCTGGCATGGCCGATCGCGGCGAATTCCGCGCCGATTTATTAGACAGATTAGCGTTTGACGTCATCACCCTACCGCCAATGCGCGAGCGACGTGAAGATATTTTGGTACTTGCCGAACACTTCGCCATCAATATGGCACGCGAACTTAACTTTGAACTTTTTAGCGGTTTTTCAGATAAAGCCAAACGGCTATTGTTAGATTATGACTGGCCTGGCAATGTCCGCGAGCTGAAAAACGTAGTTGAGCGTAGCGTCTACCGGACTAACAATCCTTATGTGCCGGTTCACGATATTCTATTTGACCCCTTTGCCTCGCCATTTCGGCCACAGGCACGAGTCCGGCCTATCGATAGGATCCCAACGAGCGCAGCAACTGCGCCGGCAAATATTCAACCTGCTGCCGTCAGCAATAGCCCTGTGCTTAGCAGCGCGCCGACTACATCGCAGCAAATCCACACCGCGATTGAGCCAGATTTCAGCCAAGTCCAAGACTTTAAATTGCTCTCAGAAGGCTACGAAGTGCAATTAATCAAGCAAGCCCTAGCAGC
>JACCDI011568445.1_pt1 | contig 13861 bp, 8 predicted proteins | sample 7442791 | NCBI WGS metagenome assembly JACCDI01 (sample SAMN15323434, study PRJNA562643) | freshwater metagenome | isolation source: river surface water | place: USA:Blue River Watershed | collected 2017-08-15
TGAAAACATCGAGTAAATTTTCATTTATTAGAGAAGATGATTTGATTGAATACACATTAGAAGATATTTTAGATTATTTAAATAATCAATTAGAAGGTTATGAAATCTATAAAAAAAAGAATGAAGTTCAGAATGAAGTAGTTATGGAAGCAAAAAATCCAAAGATGCTTCAAAGATGTTTAGATGCAGGTCAAAGTATTGATGAGGCATTGAATTCAGTTGGATATAATTAAATAAAAAAATAAAATTATTGATGTCTCTAACGAGACAATAAAAATTTATAAATAACACAGAGCACAGATTCAGAAGGAAAAATGAACTACGTTCACTTATTTTTTTACAAAACGAATAAATTTATCAATTTATTGTTTTCTCCAAAAATAGACTTTTTTTCCTTCTTCACTGCTAACGCCTCGCTAAAGTTTTTTGATTATAATTTATCACTACCGTTCAAATTATAATAAAAAAATCCTCAACCACTCAGCATCTAAAGATGCTTCGGGACGCTCCGCTTCTCGGACTCGGTGCAGGAAAAAAAATAATTAGATAAAAAATTAAATAATTTCATATAAAATTAAATTAAAATATTTTGAGTAAGGTGTTATAGCAAATGGATTATTATTTGAGATTTTAATTTTATATAATTCATTAATAATTTGATTATTAAGTTGTGGTAAATCTTTATATAAAGGAATATATTGAGGAGGTTTAATATTTAATGAATTAAAATGATTATCATAATATCTAATTAATGCTTTTAATGAATTAGGATTATTAGGATTATTCATTAATCTGATACGATTCTGATTTTGATTTAAATTATTAGAATTATTAGTAATATTATTAGGTTCATTATTTTCAGTTAATCTATTATTTTCTCCAGATCGGTTGTTTGTAGTGCGGATTTTTTTAAGAGTGTTATATTTAGAATTAAAAATTCTTTTTCTTTCTGATTTAGAACCATTTTCGGTAGCAGCACCAGCACTATTTTTTTCTTCTTCTTGATTTTCTTCTTCTTCAGTACTTAATGCATTTAGTAAATTAAAAATATTGGTTTTATTTTTTTCTAAAAGTTCTTCTTCACTGGACACTCCTAAAAAAAATTTATTTTGTTTTTTCAAAAAATCAAATAATTGTGAGTACATCATTTTCATTCTGTTACGAATATGATAAGTAAAAGCGAAATCAGCAGTAGTATTAAAAACAAAAAAATAAATAGGATTAAGTTTATTAGAAGATACATCAATTAAATCTCTTCTAAATTTTCCTAAATAAAAATTAAAAAAATTCCAAATACTTTTTCCAAAGGAAAAACGTTTTAATCTGTTTTTAATAATATTATAAGCATCAATAGCATTAAATTTTCTATTATTATTATTAAAGCCATTTTCCATTTGTAATGAAGTATAGCTTTCAACACTATGAACATAAGTAGGAATATAATAACCTTTATTAAGATGTTTAGAAGTGAATTCAATATTTCTTTTACTATTTAAAACAAAATTTCTTTTAATCAAAGTAATTTGTTCTAAATCAATATTAAATCTCATATGTCCAAGAATAGTTTCTTCATCTTTATTTAAAAATTTAAATTGCATAAAAATAATAACATCATATTCATCTTCGATATTTTCTCTTATTAATAAACTTTTTATTAAACCGGGTGTTTTAAATAAAGAATAATAATAATTTAAGTTTATATTTATTTTATTCATTTGATTGTTAATATTTTTTTTTAATTTTTCATCTACATTATTTTCATAAAAAAAAGGTATATTTTCGAATACATGATAAATAATTTTGAAATCATTATCGGGATTATTTTTAAATTTATATATTTTTTCAGTTGTATAATAACCTCCGTTCATTTAATAAATTCTAATATTTACAAATAATAATATTTACAAATAATAATATTTTTTTATAAAATAATTAATTATTTAAATATAAATTTATTTAAATAACATTCTATTCTAAATAAAAATAGCAAGAGTTATATGTAAAAACAAAATATAAATAGCAATAAAAGCGAAAATTGCGATTTTCGCTGCCCGGAGCATTAACGAAGAACCATAAGCGGCAGCGTTTGGTTCTGAGTAATGCGGAGGCCATAGTAATATGATTTATAAAAAAATAAACAATGTTTATTTTTATAAATTATCCCAAAAAATATATATTATAAAAAAAATATATGATATTAAAATAAAGAGATGAAAAAAGGAGGTAGAAATGTTAGATCTAGAAATAGTCAAATTGTTAGAATTAATGGAAAAAAAAATATTAATAATGCATTAGAAATAATAACTTCGACAAACAAAAAAAAAGAAAATAATTATTTTGTTAACTCTGAACAATCTACAACAATGGATTTATTTACTTATTTAAAAAATTATATATTTGATATAAATAAAAATAGAAATAGTAATGAAATATTTAAAAATATTTTAATTCGTTTATCAAGTGATTCAATTTTAAGAAAACTAAATTTTCAAGTAAATTTTAATTTATTATGGAATCAATTTTTAAATATTTTTACAGAACAATATTGTTTTGTGAAAATAAATGAAAATAATAATATATTATATGAACCTTTACCATTTAGTTTTATGGAACTTGAAATATTTGGATATGGTGATTTATTTGAAGAATTAAAAGATGAGGAAACAGAAATGGAAGAAAAAGAAAGAGATGAAAAAGAAAAAATATTAGTATTTTTATTTGAAAATGGTTTTGAATTGGAACAAAATCCTTTTTTCACAAATAAAATAGAAATATTTGAAAAAATTTATAATTTTTTAGAAGTAAATGAATTTGAAAATTCAGGAAATGTTGAATTTATTGAAATTAATAATAAAAATTCTAATGAAAATATTAATGAAAATGTATTAAGAAGAAGATTATTTTCAAATCAATCTAATTTAGAAGGTGGTGATTTATCAATTGAAGAAAGAGAAAAAATAGAAAACACACGTCAATTTTTAAACACAGCACATAATTTTTTAAAAGATCCTACAACACCTCCAACACATTTACCAGTTGGAACAATCACACCAATTTTATCATCTATTCCATCAACACCACGTGCAAAAAGTAAAGGAACAGTACAAACAACAATATCACCCAAAGGTGTCGCAACTGCTACTGTAATATCTTTTCCACCTGTAAAAAAAAAAGTATTAAAATCTTCACCATTAAGAGCAGTATCAACTCCTGTATCAACTCCAGTATCAACCCCAGTATCAACCCCAGTATCAACACCAGTATCAACACCAGTATCAACACCAGTATCAACACCAGTATCAACACCAGTATCAACAACAAAAAAGAAAAAAAGAATAGAACATTTATCAACTTTTATACAGCAATCAGTTTTACATGATTCAAAAAAAGAGGAGTTAAATAAAATAAAAATAATGAGTGAAAAAAGTTTAATAGAAAATCTGGGTTTAAATAAGACAAAATTAAAAAAAGAAACTTTGTGTTTAAATTTTCCTGAGAAAAGAAGTTATTTAAAAAAATTTAATAGTAAACAAGAAAAAGATAAAACAAAAAAGAATTTAAAAACATCAAGCATGAGAGGGATAACAAAAGATAATTTTTACAAAAATTTTAAGATGAAAAATAGAAATTATGCAAAAGGAAATTTTGAAGAAACATTACTTAGATATATAATGGCTAAAAACATAATAGGAAAAAATATAGAATATTTTTCTTATCAAAGTTTAAAAGAATCAGGTAATGAAGATTATTTAACATATTTTAAAGAGCTAATGTATAATGTATTAGGAAGATATGATATTTTAATAAATGACGCAAACGGATTTTCAATCATATTAAATTTTGGATTAGAAATACTAAAAAAAGAGAAATACAATAAATTATCGGGAACAAATAAATTATTTGAAAATAAAAAAAAAAAGATAAAAGACAAAGTAAAAGTATATTATATATTAAAATCTTCAATTGTTCAAAATAATAAAATAAAAATAAAAGAATCTGAATTAAAAAATTTAAGTGGTTTAAATTTCCCAACAACTGCAAATATAAAAAAATGGAAAAACAAAGAAAAAACAGAATTAAATGGACAAATAGATAAATTGATATCTAATGTTAATGAATTAAACCAAAAAGTTTTAAATGTTAATACAAAGAATAAAGAAGTTCAAAAATTGGAAGAAACTATGAAAAAATTAAATATAATAATATCGGAATTAAATGAAATTGATAAATTAGAACAATTAAAAAATAAAGTAAAATACTCAATTAACCACTCAGTACCTGTTTTAACAGTATTAACATCACCAATATCAACACCAATATCAACACCTGTATCAGTACCAGTAACAACCCCTGTATTATCACCATCATCATCATCATTATCAGTGAATAATAGTAATAATGAAAATGAAGAAAATGAAAATTATGAAAATAATTTAGAAAATGATCCTGAAAAAATAAATTATGGTTCTTTAAGTTATTCATCATGGGCCATGGAGACAGATCCAGGACCAGGTAAAGGATATCATGTTCAATTATTTAATAAAGATTTATATAAAAAATTGTATATAGAAGTTTTTGGTGATTTACAAAAAGATGATGTAAAATTAGAATTTTCATTTGATTCAAGAAGAATAGAAGATTTACCAAATGCTTTACCAGGTAATGAAAATCATATTATAAGACCATTTACTCATAATAGATTAATAAATATAAAAATAAAAATAATACCTTTAACTATGACACAAATAGATTTAGATAAAATAAATACAGTTGAAGTAGTAAATGGTAAAAATATTTATGATTATGAAAAAGATGATAGTGATTCAAGACCTCATTTAATATTAAAGATACCAGTAAATAAAATATTTAATCAAGTAAATTTAATAAATGATGTTATACGAATAATATTAGAAGGTTTTTATAAAAATTTAGTTAATAAATCAGGAACTAATTTGATGTTAGGTAAAATTAATAATGAAATTATACCGATATTTAATTTAAAACCTCTTGAATCAACAAAAAAAGAAAAAGAATTAAAATATTTTAAAGTTTATGGTAAACTAATAAGGTTATTATTTAAAGTTAAATATGATTTATTTGAAATAACACGATTTATATTAAGATTTAAAATTTTAGGAGATAAATTACAAGCATTGGAAGCAAAATATAACTGTTCATTAGAAAATCAATTTCGTACATCACCTAATGATATTTATGTAAAACATCGTATATTAACTACACAGGATAGACCATTAAGTTGTTATGCACAAATAGAAGGAGATATTAATTTTATTTCAAAAGCAACAATAGAAAATTATAAAGTTATATATTGGAATTTTGGAGATGCTATAGAATATTTTAATTCTAAATTATTAGAAGAAAGACCAGATTTATTTATATTAAAAAATGATCAAAGATGGAAGACGAATACAATAAATAAAAAATTATTTAATAATGAATTAAATAAATTGAGATTGGTAAAAAATAAATTAAATAGATTAAAAAAAACAAGTATATAAAATTATTTATTATTTTTATTTCTAATAATATTGATTGAATCAATATTTTTTTGTAAAATAGTTTGATAAGTTGTGTCGCTATCAGTTGTTTTTTTTGATATATTTTGAAAACATTTTTTTACATAGTTTTCAAGAAAATCACATATATTAGGAGTTAAATAAGGTAAAAGTGTTTTTATTTTTTCTTCAAAATCCATTTTATCATTAATATAAAATAATTCAAAAAAATGAGTACTATATTGTAAACGAATAATATTTTCAAATATATTATTATCAAAACGAAATGCATCAGAATTATCATTTATCATATTTATAAATTCATTTTCAAAAATGTTATTTGTAAAATAATCTAATTTAGGGAATGTTTTTTTATTAAAAATACCAACAATAATAGCAAAAAAATATAAAGAATATTCAAATTCAGATTCAGGTTTAAATTTAGATCTATAATTAAAAAATCGAACTTTTTGATTTAAATCAAAATCATCTAAAATATTAAGAATCTTTATTTTTCGTCTGATATCATAACTATAAATCATTGATAAAATATAAATATTAACAAAACTTAAATTATTTGTTTTATAAAAATCATAGAAAAATTTAAACCATTGTATATTATTTTGAGCAATAGAAAGTTCAAATAAATTTTTGAAATTATTATCGTTTTCTAAATAATAGATAAATGAATTTTTAATATTTTTGTCTTCTAACATCTTAGACACTTTTTCAACAGGTATAATAAATTGAATAATATTATAAATAATATTAGACATTAATACATAATCATTTAATTCGTTTGATTTAATATTACAAATCATAATAAATTCATTTGTAAAATTTTCATTTTTATGATAAGATGAGATAATGTCTTTAGAAGAATTTTTTAATTGTTCTATATTCATTCTACTTAAAAAATATCGAAAACAATTTAAAGATTGATATTTTATACAAAAATAAATAATTCCTTGAAAATTATTATTGTTTTCTTGTGTTTGTTCGTTAGATAAAAATTCTAACTCAAAACTTGGATTTTTTAATAATAAATCAATTAATACATTTAATTCATCATTATGAATACAATCCATAAATTCTTTTTTTAGTTTTTTAGATGTCATATTAATATATATATATTATTATAAATTTTTTTTTAAATTATTTTATATTTAGTTAAAGCAATTTATATTTTTGTGTTATATGAATTAATTCAGATTTTTTACAAGGATAAAATGCAACACATGTTAAACTATTAGGTGCAATTTGTGTTTTACCTGCATCTCTAACATAAGTTGAATTCGGTAAATTCATTAATTCTTCTAAGTCACTTTGAGTAGCTTTCAAAACAATTTTAGCAGAACCATGATGTTTTTTCCAATTAATATAATCATCTTTAATTTGTAAGGATTCTTCTTTTTTGCAATTATAATGTTGAAAAATAATCTCTTCAATAATATGTTGAGTAGCATGAGAACATTGACCAGCTATTTTACCTTTTTCCATATGTAAATCATTATTGATAAATATATACATTGCTATATCTTTCTTGGCAGAATCGTTTGATTCTGCAGAAAGAAAGTTTTTCTTCGAAAAACTTGAATCATCTTCATTTTCAAATTTATTCTTTTTACTCATTTTTGAGTGATATGATTGTAAATAAATATATCAAAATTATTTTAAATAGAAAAATGAACTTAAAATAATTATTCTCAAAAAAAGTATAAATTTGAATTTAAAAAAATTATATAATAAAAATAATTATTTACAAAAAAAATGAAGTATTTGATATATAAAATTAATAATCAATCATTTAAAGATAAATTATATATTATATCAGGATGTTTATTTGTTTATTTACCATTAATAAATTTAGTATCAAAAGATAAAATAAGACCAAAATATGAAAGTTCAATAAGACATGTACTTAGATAAAAAAATAATAATTTATTTTTATTAGAACTTAAAAAAAATATTAAATAAATATAAAATAAATAAACAAAGTATCAAAATGGGAATATATGAAAATGAATTAAAATGCGGATGTATTTATACAAGTTGTACATATGATCAAAATGAACGACCTTTTGTAAGTAAAAGTTGTGAACAACATAAATTAGATATAAATAAAACGTTTAAATATAATTTAGAAAAATTCAAAAAGAGATATAAAGCAAAAGATATAACAAAATCATATTTTAAAGTAAAAATATTAGATATAAAAAAGAATGCAAAAAAAATGACACTTGTAAAAATGGAAGTTGAAGATTTTGATATATCAAAATTAAACGAATCTTCTAAAATATATTTTTCTGAATTTGGTGAAGATGAAGAAGATGGTGTATCATTTAAAGTTGATGAAAATGGTAAAACAATAATTATAGATATTTTTGAAAATGAAAATATAGATAGAAGTTGATTAAATACAAATTTTCTTTAAGTATGATATTTTGTTTTGACTTAAAAAAAGATTGATAAAATAAAATAGAAAGAAGATGGTTGAATATTATAAATATAATTATTATCATAGTTATAAATATGAACCTTTAGAGATTCAATATACTTATAAAAGATACAATTTTGAATTAACTTTTACATATCCGGGACATTTAACACCACTATTAGGAATGTATTATTATAAAAATCTTCCAGAAGGTCATGTATTAAAATTAAATCAAAAGATACCTAAAATGGAAGTATATGGATTAGAAAAACATACTTTAGAAGATATAAATGATTTTTTTAGTTTATTTGGAGAAGATAGATATATAAAAAATGTTGAAAAACTTATATTTAATTATGAAAAATATAAATATATGTTTTGGCAATTAGGTTTTCATAAAAATAATTCTTTTAGTATTGATTTATTTATACCACCTGGTGATTATACAATGTTCAAAGAACATTTTCCTGAAGATGAACAAAAAACATTAAATGAAAATATCCGGTATTCATTAGGATTTTTAAAAAGAAAAAATAAAGATTTTTATAAAGAAGAATACCGTGTAAAACATAGATTAGAGTGGTTTGATTATTTTCAGAAAACTTTAAAAATCAAATTTGATTTTTTGGATTATATTCAAAATCGTGAAAATCATAATAATAATATAACAAAACAAAGATTTTATTGTTTAAATAAATATACCTATGAAAATCCAAATTCAGGATTTGAGGATCCTATTTTTTTGAAAGAAGTTGATAAATATATTAAAAATACGGAAAATAAATTAATAACCTTTGATTTTATGCAATATTTAACATATAAAGAATATAAATATTTAATGTCAAATGGATTTTCAATAGATTATTCAAGTTTTACAGTTCAAAACATAAATAGAAATGGTTTTATAGATATGTTATATGATGTATTATATTTTGAAGAAGGATTTGATTTAAGTGTACTTCCAACATTTGATGGTGATTCGAATTATTTTTCTGATTCAAGTTCATATAATTTAGTTATTAAATTTTCAAATGGAGATAGATGTTATAATTGTAGACCATTTGAAAGTAATTATTGTTTAAATTTTTATAATAAAATCTATGAAAAGATTGATCATAATAAATTAAAAAAAATAATAATATATGAAATGACAAATGAATATTATCTAAATTATTTTTTGGAAAATGTTAAAAAGGAAACATTAAAATGGATATTTAATTATTTTCCAGAGACACAGGATAATATAAAACAAGTATTATTTGAAAAAATTAAAAATTTTAAAAAACAATTAAAACATACAAAACAATTTGAAGAAGATAATAATTTTTCCAAATCTTATTTTTTCAAAAATATATTAAAAGATTTGGTATTTATATTTAAAATTTTAAAGTTATTTTATGAAAGTAATATATTAAATAAAGAATATTTTTTTCATCAATATGAAGAAAAGGAAAATATAAAAAATCTATTAACAAAAATAATAAATTTAAGACCTCAAAATAAAAATTTTTATGAAACATTAGAAATATATAATATGGTCAAAGAATTAAATAAAAAAATAGAAGAAGTGAGATGGAATGATGATTTGTATTATGAAGATATATTAAATATTTATGATAAAATAATGAAAATAGATGATTTAATGAATTAAATTTAATCTTTTATTTTTTTACCATACATTTTACGAGATTCTTCAATAAAACGTTTATATTGAGTTTGGAATAATTTATCATAAATATAATCTTTTTGAGCTTTTGGTGTTGATGAATTATTTAAAAAGTCATAGATGTCAATTTTTATTTTAAGATTTTCTAAAAATTCTTTGTAATATTTTTTATTAAAATCACGAACAACTTTTATTAATTTTTTATCAATTTTATTTGATATAATATTATCTAAATATAAACCTTCAATTTTTTTACCTAAAAACATGTCATTAATATGAGGATAAATATTTTGTTCATAAAAAGGATAATAACTATTATAAAAATTATTTAATTCTTCTTTTGAAATACCTTTAAATCCAGATGCATTTATGACGATTGAATAGTAATTTGAATAATTAAAATAAGTATCTAAAGACACATTGTTATAATAATTAGAAATAATTTGTAAAAATTGAATTTGAACTTTGTTTGTTAATGGTGGTAAAAAAAATATAAGATTACCATTATTTTTTTGTATGCTTAATATTAAAAATAATAAATTTAATAATAATATATTTTGATAGTATTTATAAAAAATAATTTTTGTGTTAAAAATAATATATCTATTTAAAAAAATTTGAATTATATCATAACTCGATTTATTTTTATTTGAAAGATAATAAATATTATTAAAATCTAATAAATTTTTATTATTTGTTTTAATTAATTCAGTGTTTTTTCCTATTTTTTTTTTTATTGTTGACAAATATTTTTCATAAAAATTTTTATATTTTAAATTATATTTAAAATATTCAGAGTTTGTATCCATACTTGATAATGTGAATAAAACTACTTTTTTTTCTCCTAATCTTATATTACTTTTTAAAAGTGTTTTGTCAAATTTAAAATATTTATCCATATTTAATATTTTTTTTATTTTTTCTAATTTTTGTTGGTTATATTTATTACTATTTTCTGAATAATATTTTAAATTTTTTGGACGATATATCATTAGATAATTTACATCTATTTTTTTTAATTTGTCGTATTTAGAATTTTTAAAATCATATATATAATCATTGTATTTTTCAATTTCATAATTATATTCAAACAATTTTTCATTTGAATAAAAAAAATTATCATTTAATTCAAAATTCCATAATATTTTTTTTAATTTTATTTTAGGAACTGAATTTTTTATATTATATTCTTTAAATGATAAATATTTATTAAAAACATGCTCAATATATAATGGTATATCTAATTTATTTATTTCTTCTAAATTATGTTTAAATAATATGATATTGTTAAATCTTATTACTTTTATATTTTTTTGAAATGTATTAATAAAAGTTTCAATAATATTGTTATTAACTGAATTTGTATTAATTAAAACTAAAATTCCAGATTTAGATAATAATTCAATCGAATATATTAAATAAGTTAAAATAAAATTTAAAAATTTTAAATCTATTAGTATTAATTCGAAATTTATTTTTTCTTCATTAAAAAATCTAAACATTTCTTCAGTTTTTTTTTTTATGTTTATTATTTTGTTTGAAAATGATTTTAAATCTTTAAAAAAAAATTTATCTTCATCTTCTTTTTTTTTTAAAAAATTATGAGTTGATTGTTGGTTTATCATATTTTGATTTTTTTCGTTTTGATACCATGGATTTAAAATATATAATTTAGAATTATTATTTAGCATAATATTATTTAATAACCAAATTGAATATTCATTATTAAAAAATCCTATTTGCAAAATATTAATTTTTTTATTTTTTATTAAAGATATTTCATTAGTGATTTGTAAATCCCACATTTTTATAAAAATATAATTCCTATTTTTAATATATATTTTAATATTTATAATTATAAAAAATAAATTATATTTTTTATTTGATAATGTATTAGATATACATATAAATGTCAAAAATTAGAGTTTCAAGAAATGGATTAAATATAATTCCAAATCCAATTTTAACTACAAGAGGAAGATATCAATTATTTACTAATTTAGAAGAAGAAGAAGAATTACAACCAGATTTTAATGTAAATTATATAAATAAATATGGTAAACAAAAAATATTTAAATGTGATACACCTGAAAAAAAAAGATTACATCCTTTATGTATTCATAACGATGATCCAGATAAACAAAATAAAAAAAATAGTAGACAAAAAAAAATAAGAAATTTTTTTAATGAATATCAAAGAAATGTAGGAGTTCCAGTTCCATTAAAAAATCGTGAAACAAAAAAATATAATCCAGGATATAAAGAATACAGAAACAAGTACTTATCATTTGTAGAGAAAATTCGTGAAAATAAAAATAAAAAATGGATATATGAACATTTTTATTTACCATCAGAATTAAATGAAAAAAATATCAAAAATCAATATATTCATAGTCATTTATTATCCTATACGCAAAAACAAAGACTTCGTTTAAGAGGTCATTTATCAGATATTATTAAAAATATAAAAATAGCATATTTTGAAAATAAAAAAAAAAATTCATCAATTATTCAAAATATAAATTTATTATTTACTTCAATAAATATTCATTATAAAATAAAATTTAATTTTAATTTCAATAATTTTTTAAGAAAATTAACTATAATTAATAATTTTTTAAAAAAAATAAAAATAGTATATTTTTTGAATGAAGATTTAACATATGAAATGATAAAAGGTGAAAAAACATTAAATAAAATATTTGAAGAATATGGAAAAAAAAACCCCTCAACTTTTTATAAATGGAATATAATTTTTGATTTTTTAATTAACAACAAAATTTTTAATGAATTATTTATAGAAACATATTATCTTCAATTTACTCATAGATATAGAAAAGCAGCAATATATGCTTTGATAGAATTAGTAAATATATATAAATCAAGAATAAATTTTATTTATGAAATATTAAGAATCAATGATTTAACAGAAGAAAAATTAACAGAAGTTATTATTAATAGATTAATATTACCATGTATTGAAAAATATTTATTTTATATTAATTATGGAATGATAAATAACTTTGAAAACAAAGAAGCCATATTCGAAACTTGTTTTGAAGATTTTTATTATTATCAATTAAAACAAAATTTACATTTCATAGTTGATTTTTTAGATTGTGATGAATTAAATTTCCCTGTAACCCCAATTAATTCAGGTGCAACATCTAATATTTTTAATTATGGACATAATAAAATAATAAAAAAAGTAAATGATAATACTTACGAAAAAATATTTTTTGAATTTTTTAAACAATGTTGTGTAAATCAAAAATTAGCTAGTTATAGTGTTGAAAATTATGAAATTAAAATTGGTAAAAACATATGTGGTATTATTATGAATAAAATAGATGGAATGACTTTAATGCATTATTATAAATATTGGGTAGAACAAAATATAGTTGATGAAAATTTTGAAGAAAAAAAAAACATATTAATTTATAATATTTTAAATTCGATTGGAAATATTTTAAATAATTGTCAAATACATAATTTTGTTCATCGAGATTTTAATCCAAGAAATATAATGGTAAAAATAGATGAAAATAATAATATTATTCAATATGTTTTAATTGATTTTGATTATTCTATTATTTCTTTTGAAAATATTTTTATAATAAATTATAGAAGACATTTTAATTTTGATAATATTTTTGAAATTTTTAATAATGAAAATGGTAGTAAACAAATAGTTTTAACAGATTTTGCAAAATCTATTGATCTTTTTCGTTTGTTAATATATTTTTTTACTGTTGGTCCATATACTCAAGAATTTTTAGAAATTAGAAATGAAAATGTAAAATTATATGATATTAATAAAAAATCTGAATTTTTTGATCTTTTATATAAAAATTTATATGGAATTAATATTAACAAAAAAAATATTATTAATTTTTTTAATGAAAAAAACCTAGAATATTTTGAAAAATATTTTGAAACAGAAAAAAATCCAATAAAAAAATTTAGTCAATATAGAGCTTTAACATTTTCAGGAGAATTTTTTGTTAGAAAATATATTTTTGAAAAATTTATGTCCAATAAAATATTATCTAATCCATTTTATTTATATTGGATTAAACCTTTTATTCCTCAAAATTTTTTGGAAATTTTAAATAATAATATTCGACAAAATATTAGTTATAATATTAATGGGGGGAACAAATCAAAAAAATCTAATAAAACCAAATCCACAAAAAAAAAATTTAATAAAACTAAATCTACAAAATCTACTAAATCAAAAAA
>JACCDI011462986.1_pt1 | contig 13859 bp, 13 predicted proteins | sample 7442791 | NCBI WGS metagenome assembly JACCDI01 (sample SAMN15323434, study PRJNA562643) | freshwater metagenome | isolation source: river surface water | place: USA:Blue River Watershed | collected 2017-08-15
CCTCGAAAGAGGCGCGCTTCAGCAAGGTCGCCCACTACGAAGAAGAAGACGAAGCCGAGGGCATGCAACTCGACATCGCCGTGCAGTGGAACACGGGCTACTACGAGGGCATCCACGGCTACGCCAACGGCATCTCCACCACCGAGGGCGGCATGCACGTCGAGGGCTTCAAGACCGCCCTCACCTCGGTGCTCAACAAGTACGCCCGCGACAAGGGTCTGTTGAAGGAAAAAGACGAGAACCTCCTCGGCGAAGACATCCGCGAGGGCATGACCGCCATCGTCTCGGTGAAACTGCGCGAGCCCCAGTTCGAAGGCCAGACCAAGGCCAAGTTGGGCAACGTTCCCATGCGTTCGTTCGTGCAGAAGGCCACCAACAAGGCCCTCGCCGAGTGGATGGACGAAAACCCCGCCGAGTCGAACAAGGTCGTGAAGAAGGCCATCGCCGCCGCGCAGGCCCGCCTGGCGGCGAAGAACGCCCGCAATGCCGTGCGCCGCAAGACCGCGCTCTCGGGTGCTGGCATGCCCGACAAGTTGAAGGACTGCAGCAGCGGCAACCCCGACGAGAGCGAACTCTTCATCGTCGAAGGCGACTCGGCCGGCGGCACCGCCGTCGACGCCCGCGACCCGCGCGTGCAGGCCATCTTGCCCATTCGCGGAAAGATCCTGAACGTCGAGCGCGCGCGCCTCGACAAGATGTTGAAGAACAACGAGATCCAGGCCCTCATCACCGCCATCGGTGGCGGCGTGGGCGATGAGTTCGACGTGGCAAAGGCGCGATACCACAAGGTCATCGCACTGGCCGACGCCGATGTCGACGGCAGCCACATCCGCACGCTGCTTCTCACGTTCTTCTATCAACAGATGCGTCCCATGGTCGAGGCCGGCTACGTGTACATCGCCCAGCCGCCGCTGTACTCGACCGAAATCGGCAAGGAAAAGATCTATCTCAAGGACGACGTCGCCAAGGCCGCGTTCCTCGCCGACAAGCCGAACCACAAGAAGGAATTCCAGCGCCTCAAGGGTCTCGGTGAAATGGACTGGCAGGAACTGCGCAGCACCACCATGGATCCGCTGTCGCGCACCTTGTTGCAGGTGACGGTGGAAGAAGCCGCCCTCGCCGACGAAGTGATGAGCGTGCTCATGGGCGACGACGTCGAGAGCCGCAAGAACTTCATCACCACCAACGCCCGCGACGTCCGCAACCTCGACTTCTAAAGATTCAAGGGAACTGAACAATGACGAACGTGCCTTTGGAACCACCGGACGCGATCCAGCCCGTCCCGTTGCAAGACGAGATGGAGCGTTCCTTCCTCGACTACGCGATGTCGGTCATCATGTCGCGCGCTTTGCCCGACGTGCGCGACGGGCTCAAGCCCGTGCACCGTCGCATCATCTGGGACATGGAGCAGCAGGGTTTCCGCCCCGACCGCCCCTTCGTGAAGTGCGCCCGCGTCACCGGCGACACCATGGCGCGCTACCACCCACACGGTGACGGTGCTATTTACGACGCTTTGGTTCGCATGGCTCAGCCGTTTTCGTTACGTCACCCACTTATCGACTTCCATGGAAACTACGGTTCACCAGACTTTGGTCCGGCAGCCAGTCGATACACCGAGTCTCGTTTGCACCCGCTCGCCATGCAATTGCTTGCAGACATCGACGAAGACACTGTCGACCTTATTGCCACCTATGACGGCACTGCAGAAGAACCAATTGTGTTGCCAGCGCGTTTCCCCAACCTGTTGGTAAACGGAAGCCAAGGCATTGCAGTAGGTATGGCCACCAGCATTCCGCCGCACAACTTGGGTGAAGTAGTGGATGCAACGTTGCACCTCATCGACAACCCAGAGGCAACAACCGGCGACCTCATGAAGTTTGTAAAGGGCCCAGACTTCCCAACTGGCGGCCTCATCCTTGGTCGTGACGGAATTAAAGATGCGTATCAAACCGGTCGCGGCAGCATCAAGATGCGCGCAAAGGTCAGCATTGAAGAAGGTAAGCGTGGGCAAATGCTCATCGTCGTTACCGAACTTCCATATCAAGCAAGTTGTTCCGCCATTGCATCTCGCATTCAGGAACTCGTTGATGGTGGCGAACTTGATGGCATTGCAGACGTGAACGACAACTCATCGGGTGGTCAAACCAACCTCATTATCACGCTGAAGCGCGATGCGAATTCAAATGTGGTTATGAACAACTTGTTCAAACTCACACAACTACAGACCAGTTTCCCTGTGAACATGGTTGCACTCGTCCACGGAGTTCCTCGCACACTCAACCTGCGCGATGCACTCGTTGGCTACGTAGATCACCAAATTGAAGTCACCACACGACGTTCAAGGTTCCGCCTACAAAAGGCAACCGATCGAAACCACATTCTTGAGGGTCGCTTAAAGGCGCTTAACGTCATCGACGAAATCATCAAATTGATTCGTGCCAGCGAAGATGCAGCATCTGCAAAGGCCGCGCTGATGGGCAAGAAGTACAACTTCTCCGAGCGTCAAGCAATCGACATTCTCGACATGCAGTTGCGCCAACTCACCAGGTTGTCGCGCATCGACCTTGAAACCGAACAAAAAGATGTACTTGCTCGCATCAAGGAACTTGAGGCAATCCTTAATTCCGACACGAAGTTGCGTGCGGTTATCTCTAAAGAACTCAGCGCAGTTCGCGAAGCTTTCGCCACTCCTCGCGTGTGCAAAATTGCCGCCGATGTTGGTGAAATGAGTGTTGAAGACTTGGTCGACAACAAAGAACTCGTCATCGTGATGACCCAGGCTCAATACATCAAGGCTGTGTCTGCTGATTCATTCCGCACACAAGGTCGTGGTGGCAGGGGAGTAAGCGGTGCCAAGATGAAGTCTGATGACATCGTCAGCAACGTCATCTTCACTACGTCGCACTCGTACTTGCTGTTCTTCTCAAACCGCGGGCGTGTGTACCGGTTGCGAGCGCTCGACATTCCCGAACGCGATCGCACCGCAAAAGGCATTCCAATTGTCAACCTGTTGCCGTTGAACCAAGGCGAAACCATTCAGGCAATTATTGACACTCGCGAGTTCCCTGGCGAACGCTTCTTGTTCTTCGCAACCAAAGAAGGACAGGTGAAGAAGACTCCATTTAACGAGTACGACTCAAGCCGCCGAGATGGCCTCATTGCCTTGAAGTTGCGTCCAAAGGACGAACTTGTTCGCGTAATCGAAACTTCAGGTAGTGACGACGTGTTTATGGTGACGCGCGACGGCCAAACCATTCGCTTCTCTGAAAAAGGAGTTCGTCCAATGGGTCGTTCGGCCGCAGGTGTGCGCGGAATGAAGTTGCGTGCCAGCGACGAAGTGGTGTCGTGTGATGTTGCCAAGGATGACTCGGCAATTCTCATCATCACCGAGTCGGGCTATGGCAAGCGCACCCAAGTCAGCAACTTCGCCCGCAAAGGTCGAGGCGGCATGGGAATGATTGGCATCAAACTCACCGGCAAAAAGGGTCACGTAGTGGCCGCATTTATGGCGGGCATCGATGATGACATCGTGGTCGTTGCTTCGGGTGGAACCACCATTCGCACCCCAGTGAAGGAAATCTCCAGCCAAGGTCGCGCGGCAACCGGCGTGCGCATCATGAGCATGGATGACGGACAAGTTGTGGCTTCAGCCGCACTCGTTCTTTCTCACGACGAAGCATAAATACACGTCCTCGAGCAGAGCGAGGTAGTGCAACACTGACGGTTGCACTCACCATTGCGGTGATGGTGTTGTTGCTTGCTGCCTTTAACCGAGTTGGTACATATCTCATCAATGCTGAACGTGCACGAATCGTCAGCCAAGTTGGAGCTCTTGCTGCCGTGTATGGCGGCGAACGAACAGCACGCGAAGTAGTGCAACTGAATGACGCAACAGTGTGTGAGTTTCGTAACCCTGCCAACAACACAGCATTCTTTACCGTGTGCGTAGATGTTCAAGGCACACAACGGTTCGCTCACGCTGTCGATAGTTGGACAATCTCAGTGCCTACACTGGAACCGTGAGTAAAACATCTGCACGTGCACCACGGGTGCGTCGAGTTACCAGAGTTATTCGCGAGATTGATCCCTGGTCAGCCTTCAAGGTGGGTCTCGCGTTTCACTTGGTGGTGTACTTCACGGTGTTGATTGCATCGGTGTTGTTATGGAGCGTGGCCTCGGCAACGGGAACCATCGACAACATTGAACGTTTCATGATGTCGTTTGGGTGGGAAACATTCGAATTCAATGGTTGGCAATTGTTGCTCAATGAGATATTGCTCGGCCTGCTGCTGGTGGCTTTGCTAACCATCGTGTGGGTACTTGGAGCAACCATGTTCAACTTGATCACCGATCTTGTAGGCGGAATTCGGGTATCAGTACTGGAAGAAGAGGTTCTGGTATCCACGGTTGAGGGTGACGGAAAGCGGCAGTAGGCTCATTTCCCCCGAAAGCAATTCGGGGCTATAGCTCAGTTGGTTAGAGCGCATCCCTGATAAGGATGAGGTCACAAGTTCGATTCTTGTTAGCCCCACGGAGGTAGTGCAGTGAATTTCATCCGACGCGTACTGATGGTGCTTGGCATCGCTGGTGCTGCCGGAGCCATACTGCGTATTAAGGGTCGGTCAGAGCATTCCACCACTCGTGGCGGCTGGCGCCCAATGAATCCGTCAGAGAGCGATTCAGCGAACCCACCTTCGACCAAGAAGTAACGGTTGTGTTTACCGACAAAGTGGGAGTTCTTGGAGCTGGCGTAACCGGTGTTCGAGTTGTCGAACATTTGCGCGCGCTTGGGCACACCAACATTTTGATCAGTGACAAAGTGTCAGCTCGCGCACAACGGCTTTCGGCGCTTCACAGTACCAACACCATTCGCGTTGAAGCAGTAACCCGAGAAGAACTGTTTGAGTGCGCGGTTGTTGTGCTTGCTTTTGGTGCACCGCACGCACAACTAGCTTCACAATTCATTCAGCGTGGTGTGTCGGTGGTGTCTCTTTCCGACAATGTTGCCGACTGCATGAATTTGTTGGCACTCGATGTTCAAGCAAAAGAACACAACACAGTCATCATCGTTGGTGCAGCATCAAGCCCAGGTGTTACCGGGCTGTTATTGCGTTCCATGACCAACCGCTTTGACACTATTGATGAGGCGCACGTTGCCATGCATGGCACTGGCGGACCAGAGTGCGCACGCCAACACCATGACGCATTATCAGGCCAATCCATTGGCTGGCATGACAACGAATGGCTGCGCCGACCTTCGGGAAGTGGCCGCGAGCTGTGCTGGTTTCCCGAACCGGTTGGCGCATACGACTGTTATCGCGCAGAACTCCCCGACCCAGTGTTGCTGAAAAAGGCAATGCCAGAACTAGAACGCATTACCGCCCGTGTGTCTGCAACGCGCCGCGATCGATTTACCGCACGTTTGCCGATGCTTGCTCCTCCACACGCAGAAGGAGGAATGGGTGCAGTACGTATTGAAGTGCGCGGTAATCGTGGTGGGTCACGAATTGTGGAAATAGCTGGAATAGCCGAACGTATTGCGCAACTTGCAGGTGTCGTGAGTGCAGCAAGCGCCCATGCTGTTGCAACAGGTGGGGTCACAGTGCATGGTGCACGTGTGCTTGGCGAACCAGAGTTACCAAATGCTGTGCTCCTCGAGTTGGTTCTGGCATCTGGTGTTCGACTGCACCAATTTGTTGGCGCATAACAGCGATAGATTTTTCCTGTGTCGTCCCACAACCATTCAACTCATAGCGATGTGCATGAACACGCCAGCGAGTTAATGAAACAAAGTGGTCAGCGCTACACCACAAAACGCAAAGAGATAGTTGATGCCATCGCACAGTTCTCTCAACCGATTGGCATTGCCGATTTGCTCAATTCTGTTGAGGATTTGCCCCAGAGTTCGCTGTATCGCAACCTCACGGTGTTGCAAGACGCTGGGGTGGTGACACGCGTGATGTCATCACAAGATGGTGGTTTATATGAACTTGCCGAACACCTCACCGGTCATCACCATCACTTGGTGTGCTCAGCCTGCGGAGCGGTTCGTGACGTAGTAGTACCTGACGCACTGGAGCGCGACCTCGACGCTGCGTTGGCAAAGCTTGCCAAGCGCGAAGGGTTTGCACTCGATCATCACCGACTTGATCTCGTTGGGCGGTGTGCATCGTGCCGATGAACACGTATTCCAAAGTCTTTGCAGAACTTCCTTGGATGCCAGATGGCCGCATTGTTTCAGTGCCACAACGGGGTGAGTTTTTTGTGCGTTACTTCAAACACGAAAATGCGAATGCGCCAGTAGTGGCGTTGCTTCATGGTTGGACAGGAAACGCAGACATCAACTTTTTCCCTGTGTACGCAGAGCTCGCACGAAACTATTCAATACTTGCTGTCGATCATCGTGGGCACGGCCGTGGATTGCGCACTCATGATCGATTCACACTTGAAGATTGCGCAGATGATGTGGTTGCGATCATGGATCAGTTGGGCATTTCATCAGTCACCGCCGTGGGCTACTCCATGGGCGGCCCCATCGCCATGCTCATGAGCAAACAACATTCAACCCGTGTGCATTCACTGGTGTTGTGCGCAACTGCACTCGAATGGAGCGCCACACGCAACGAACGTACGCGATGGAAAATTGGTCGGGTGGTGTCTCCAGTGTTTCGCTTGCTGACCACCCCGCGACTCATTGACCGCTACATCAAAGGAAAAATTCCTCGCGCAAGTTCGGCAGCAATACTTCGACCATGGCTGGTGTCAGAAATTCGCCGCAACGATTCGTGGACCATGAATCAAGCTGGCCGAGCATTGTCGAAGCATGACGCACGGCCGTGGGCAGCAATGCTTGGAGTGCCAACAGCAAGCATTGTGACTTCACGAGATTCTCTGGTGGCACTGCACAAACAACAAGCACTTGCGCATGCCACACAGGCAACAGTCATTGAAATAGATGGCGACCACTTAGTGAACTGGCAAAAGCCAGAACTGTTTACTGCTGCGGTGGTTGACGCGATTCGTCGAGTGCGCGAATAAGCGTCTCAATCTGATCGCGTAGTTCGTCAACTGTCACCACGTTCGACAGGGCGAAGCGCACACTGGCAAGTTCGCGAGCAAGAAATTCAGCGTTTGCTTGGGTTGCAGCAGCCATTGCTCGGTCCGTCTCGGCTTGCCTACGGTCGCGGATTTCTTGGCGATTTTGGGCGAGCAAAATAAGCGGCGCTGCATAAGCGGCTTGCACCGAAAACATTAAGTTCAACAAAATGAATGGGTATGGGTCCCATTGCAATGCAAGGAATGCAACGTTAAGGATGACCCAAATGATGACCAAGATGGTCTGCACCAGAAGGAAACGCGCAGAACCCAAGTTGCGAGCAATGGTTTCACTGAACTGACCAAAAGCATCTGGGTCGTAGTGAATGCCAAGTACCGGGCGGCGCTTGCGTGGACGTGCGAGGTCGCTGCGCTTCATGATGTTGCTCCAGTGATTGGACGGCGACGCCAGTTAGCAGGCAGCGTGCGGTCAAGTACGTCGTCAACAGTGATCGCACCAAGCAGGCGATTGTTTGCGTCGCACACAGCAACAGCAAGCAAGTTGTATGAAGCAAGGCGCTCGGCAACTTCGCGCTCACTCATGGTCGGGCTAATGGTTGCTTCCATTTCCACACATTGACCAAGAGTCAGTTGTGGAGATTCACGAAGCAATCGCTGGAAATGCACCACACCTAAATACGTTCCTGTTGGTGGGTAATGCGGTGCATGAGCAACAAACACCTGGGCGGCTATGGAAACCAAAATTTCTGGTTCTCGAATTTGTGCGAGTGCATCGGCAACTGTTGCATCAGGGGACATCACGATGACGTCCGGTGTCATTAGTGAACCCGCGGTGCCCTCGGCGTATGACAACAACTGACGCATGGTTTCCGCATCGTCGTCATCCATCGCTTCAAGTACGCGACTGCGCTGTTCGCCAGGCATTTGTGCCAGCAAGTCTGCCAAGTCGTCAAATTCCATTTCCTCGAACACGTTGGTCAAACGCTCCATGTCGAGGCCTTCAATCAAACGCAACTGTTCGTCTTCTGGCAACTCTTCAAGTACGTCGGCCAATCGTTCGTCATCCATTGCAGCTGCAACAAGTCGACGCTGTTCAAGAGGCAATGCGCGAATAACTGCAGCAACATCGCTTGGGTGCATGTCGCGCAATCGAGCAGCTTCTGCAGCCATTGCAGTTTGCGGCGCAAACATGTGAGCAATGTGTTCCCAATCGACAAGTCGGTAACTCGGACGTGGGTTCAACAAACTGCGTTTGGCAAGTCGAACCTTGGTGATGTGCCAACCTGGGTTACGACCAGACTGAAAAGCAAGCGCTACGTCGCTAACTGTTTCGTCACCAATTTTTTGATCAAGAATTTCGCGACCAAGCAAACGCTCGCCATCACGTGCCCGAAATGGGTTGAGGTCGACGTCCCACGACTTCAGGCGAGCGCCGGAGTTATCGAGGGAAGCTATTCGGCTGGCACTCACAAAAATGCTTCGGCGCTGGCTGGTAGCAACGAAGCCCAGCACACGAGGGGCCTCGGTGGCACGGCCAGAAACCACCACGATGTCATCGATTTTGCCGATGGGGGCGCCGCCCGTGTCAAGAAGTGGCAGGCGCATGACCCGAAATGCGTAAATGAGTTCGCCGACCATGTACCGAAGGCTACCTGCGACCTTTTGGCGAAGCCCGTGATTTACCGATGGCCGTTTGGAGTGTTGGCCAATTCAACCGCTACCCTTAGAGACCGCCGTACGGGGACGTAGCTCAGTTGGCTAGAGCATCTGCTTTGCAAGCAGAGGGTCGTGGGTTCGAGTCCCATCGTCTCCACCATTACGATTCAGGCTTGTCCGCATTACGCTTGTCCTACAACCGTAAGGAGACAGTCATGATCAATGCAGTAATTGTTGATGCAATTCGCAGCCCACTCGGACGCCGCAATGGCAAGTTGAAGAACTGGCACCCTGTAGATCTCGCTTCAGAGATCATGCAACAGCTTGTTCAACGCAATGACTTGGATCCTGCACTTATTGATGACGTGGTGATGGGTTGTGTAATGCAAGTTGGTGAGCAGAGCCTCAACGTTGCTCGCAACGCAGTGCTTGCTGCAGGTTGGCCAGACACCGTTCCTGGCACCACCATCGACCGCCAATGCGGTTCAAGTCAGCAAGCAGCACACTTTGCTGCACAAGGTGTTATTGCCGGTGCTTACGACATTGTTGTTGCTAACGGTGTTGAAGTGATGTCACGAGTACCAATGGGTGCTTCGGTTGCCGATCGCAACTTTGGTTTCCCATTTGGCCCACGCGTGCAAGCACGTTACGAAGCAGCAGGCGGACTTGTTGGTCAAGGTATCTCGGCAGAAATGATTGCTGAGAAATGGAACATCAGCCGCGATGAACTCGACGCATTTGGTGTTCGTTCACAGGAATACGCCGCACGCGCAACACGCGAAGGTCGATTCCAGAACGAAATCATTCCTGTGCTTGACGCAGAAGGCAACATGATGACCCAGGACGAAGGTCTACGTGACACCACTATGGAATCACTTGGAAAACTGAAGCCATCATTTCGTCCAGTAGAAGAAGGTGGCCGCGTTACTGCTGGCAACTCGTCGCAAATTACCGACGGTTCTGCAGCGTTGCTCATTATGAGCGAAGAAAAAGCCAAGCAACTCGGATTGAAGCCACGCGCACGTTTTGTGCAATTTGCAATGGCTGCCGAAGATCCGCGTTATATGTTGACCGCACCAATTCCAGCAACAAAGAAAGTGTTGGAGCGTGCAGGTCTCACCATGGATGACATCGATCTCGTTGAAATCAACGAAGCATTTGCATCAGTTGTTTTGGCTTGGGAAAAAGAATTGCACCCAGACATGAGCAAAGTAAACGTGAACGGTGGAGCAATTGCACTCGGTCACCCACTTGGCGCATCGGGCGCACGCCTCATGACCACATTGTTGAACGAACTTGAGCGCACCGGTGGTCGCTACGGTTTGCAAACCATGTGTGAAGGCGGCGGCATGGCCAACGCCACCATCATCGAACGCCTCTAAACAGGTTTACGTACATGTTCGGAACCCTCATCTGGTTCCTTATTGGCGTGTTCATGCTGCTGATCATTTGGCGCACTGGTATGGGCATGTTGCGCAGTATGACTTCGCCCTTACCTGCACCACCTCCAGCAGGAGAAATGCGCAGAATCAATGTGCGTTACCGCTGCGGAGTGTGTGGCGTGGAACTACGCATGGTGATGGCACCAGACCAAGACCCACCGCCACCGCGGCACTGCCTTGAAGATATGGACTTCGTTGCCCCTATTGATTGAGGGTTAGTGATATTTGGTGGCAGTAAACAGGCCACCAAGCACACAGGTAAGTCCGCCGAAGAGATACCAGTTGCTGCGTCCACCTGGCACAAAACCTAAGTAGTAAAACAAAATCACGAGTGCGCCAAGACCAAGCAGCACGAACATCACCACCGGTACCCATGGAGGGCTGACACGTACCTCGCGGGCAATTGGCGGCGTGTAACGCGACGAAGCTTCAGCAATGTTGTTGCCGTGCATTGATTTTGGGTCGGCATGATCAAGACGATGAGTCTCGTGCAAGCGATGGTTTGGTTGCGTTCCCTTTGGAGTGGTGCGTCCGCCGGTACGTCGTTTGTTTGGCGCCATGAGACTTTCAGTGTAGGGCAAAAATGAGGTTTGACCCGAGGCAATGTTCTGGCAGGCTTACTGCGTGACACGCATTCTGGTGATCGACAATTTCGACAGCTTCGTGTACAACCTCGTGCAGTACTTGGGTGAACTTGGTGCCGAACCTGTTGTCATTCGCAACAACGAAATGTCGGTGCATGATGCTGCTGCGTTACAACCAGATGGCGTGTTGTTGTCGCCTGGCCCAGGTCGTCCAGAAGATGCAGGAATACTGTGCGATGCCATTCGCGAGTTTGCGGGTCGAGTGCCCGTGTTTGGTGTGTGCCTTGGACATCAAGCGATTGGTCAGGTGTACGGCGGAAACGTGGTGCGTGCACCCGAGTTGCTACATGGTAAGACTTCGCCCATTCATCACTTCAACGAAGGTGTGTTTGCTGGTTTGCCAAACCCTATGCCTGCAACCAGGTATCACTCGTTGATTATTGAACGCGAAACTCTTCCCGAAACGTTGACCGTGACTGCGCAGACAGAATCAGGAATGATCATGGGTGTACGTCATCGCGATCTTGACATTGAGGGAGTGCAGTTTCATCCTGAAAGCATTCTTACTACTTCAGGTCACGACATGATTGGCAACTTTGTGCAGCGCGTTGCTGCATTCGCGCATTAATTCGATAACGCGCGACCCACGATCAGCATCACTTTTGATCCAGGGTTGACTTGGGTGTTTGGCTGCAAGCTTTGCGAAATAACCAAACCATCATTTTCATCACCTGCTGGAACGTTTTGATAACGAACTTCCCACACCAAACCAGCAGCGTTGAGTAATGATTTTGCGTCAGCTTCGGATTGACCAGCAACATCGGGAACCGTGGATTGATTGCCACCACCAGAAACAACAAGCGTGACGGTGCTTCCCGAAGCAACGGTGGTGCCAATTGCGGGGTCGGTGCGAATGACGCGGCCTTTAGCAATGGTGGAACTGAGTTCTTCTGCGAGCGTCACATTCAATAAAAACGGTGCACCCGCGAGTACTTGCTGTGCTGCTTCAGCTGTTTGACCTTCAACGTTGGGAATGGCGATTTCAGGTCCACCCTTAGAAACCACAACACGAATTGCGCTACCGGCAGGAAGGAGCACGGTTGCTGCAGGGTCTTGCGAAATGATTTGTCCAACTGGTGTTGTGGGGTCAACGCGCTCTTCAATGATTTCAATCGTTAAACCAACTGCAATTGCTTGGCTGACCGCAGCGTCGTACAACAGACCTTGAATTGGCGGCACCATGATGGTTCCCGCACGCGGTGTATAGGTGAGCGTGATTGAATCTCCAGTTTTATAGCTTTCTCCAGCAGATGGGCTCTGGTCGTACACGACACCTGGAGCAACGCCGTCTTTGGGAAGTTCGTTTTGCACCACGGTGAGGCCAAGTGCTGCGAGTTGTTCTTTTGCTGCATCAATGGACATGTTCACGACTGATGGAAGGGTTGCATCGCTGCCTCCTCCAATGAAACGAACTGCAAACACAGCAATTGCGAGTAACGCAATGACCAATACTGCGCCACCAAACACCATGGTTGCGGGCTTCTTCGGGTCAAGGGCTTCAAGACTGTCTTCAAGTGGAGGCAACACGACAACTGGAATCTCTGCGGTATCCGACAAAGCCGTTGAGTTTGCGGCACCACGTGCTTCGATGAGCGCCAAAGTTTCCTGCCCATCAAGAATGCGACGCACGTCCTCGCGCACAAGCACCGCGTTTTCGTAACGACGCTGTTCATTTTTCGCCATGCACTTGGCTACAACCGATTCAAAACCGCGCGGCAAATCGGCAATTAATTCACGAAGAGGTTGTGGGAAGTTGTGAACGTGTTGATACGCAACAGCAACTGCAGACTCACCAACAAAAGGTGGTCGTCCGGCAACGAGTTCGTACATCATTACGCCGAGTGAATAAATGTCGCTGCGTGGGTCGGGTTGTGCACCCTGTGCCTGTTCCGGAGACAAATAAGTTGCCGTTCCCATCACCGAACCAACTTCAGTCAGTGCTTCGTCGATATTGGACCCAAGTGCGCGTGCGATACCAAAGTCTGCAACTTTCACCTGACCGCCAAGGCCAATCAGAATGTTTCCTGGTTTGATATCGCGGTGAATCACACCGTTTTCATGAGCAAAACCAAGTGCTGCAGCCACTTCTGAAATGACGTCACAAGCGTGGGTTGGTGAAAGTGGGCCGCGTTCTTTCAACAACGTTGCAAGAGTTTTCCCCTCCACATATTCCATTGCGATGAAATAGGTGGCATTCACCTTTCCCCAGTCGTATACGGCGACGATGTTTGGGTGGGTGAGTGCCGCCGCAGATTGTGCTTCGCGACGAAAGCGTTCAACAAAAGTGGGGTCAACGGCATATTCAGGAAACAGCACCTTTAGAGCAACGGGGCGATCCAGCAAAATGTCGCGAGCGAGAAACACCTCCGCCATGCCACCACGACCAATACTTCGCTCTACGCGGTATCGGTCGTTGACCAAAGGAATATCTTCGTTAGTCATTAAGGGCCGATACTGCTTTCAACGCTTCTACGTGGCGCTGTGCATCAACGAATGACGAAAAGCGAATGTGCTCAGTGACTCGCTGTTGATGAACAGTTGAGAGATCACTGCGTTGTAGGTCGGTGCACAGTTCGCGAGTAGGCGCAAACCACAACACTTGGCCACTTGCGCCACGATCAATACATACGGACGAGTTTTGTGAAGAGTTTTCAAATGTAAGAAAGTAGCCGGACCGAGCATTGCGTCCTGTAGCAACCAATGAAAGAACAATTGCTAGCGCTACTCCAACACCCAAGAGCCACTTGTTCTTTGGTTGCTTTGCGGGAGTATCAACAACTGGTTCACTCACGATTGCTGGTGTTGACTCGCCTATCGCATCAACCACCACAACCGTGATGTTGTCTCTGCCACCATTGCGTTTTGCAAGTGCAACAAGTGCATCGGCAATGATTTGTGGCTCTCGTTGCTGTGCTGCAAGTTCGGCGATATCAGATGTAGGTACCTCGTCAACAAGTCCGTCACTACACAGAATGAAGCGATCGCCAGGAAACAGTGGTATCAGCCATGAGTCAACAGCAACGCGGTCATCAATACCAAGCGCGCGAGTCACAATGTTTCG
>JACCDI011205573.1_pt1 | contig 13855 bp, 13 predicted proteins | sample 7442791 | NCBI WGS metagenome assembly JACCDI01 (sample SAMN15323434, study PRJNA562643) | freshwater metagenome | isolation source: river surface water | place: USA:Blue River Watershed | collected 2017-08-15
CCACTCCGAGAAGTACAACGAGCGCAACACCGACGTCGACTCGGCCGCCAACCAGTACCTGCTCTCGGGCAAGCGCCACGCCACTGGCATGGAGTTCAACTTCGCCGGCCGCCTGACCCCCGCCTGGGACCTGTTCTACAACCACAGCTGGATCCCCGAGGCCAAGATCGACGTCTCCTCGGCCACCGGTAACGCGCAGCGCGAGGGCGACCGCCCCGGCCTCACCCCCCGGCACAGCGCCAGCCTCTGGAGCACCTACCGCCTCGCGCCCAAGTGGCGGGTCGGCGCGGGCGTGAACTACCGCGGCGAGCAGAGCCCCGACCAGAACCGCAACCTGGTGGCCTCGGCCTTCACCACCGCCGACGCGATGGTGGAGCACAACCTGGGCGCGAACATGATCGCCAAGCTCAACGTCACCAACTTGACCAACAAGTTGTACGCGGACCAGCTCTATCGCGGCTTCTACGTGCCGGGCGCCACCCGCCGGGTGGAGCTGAGCCTCAAGACCCTGTTCTGAAGCGGCCGCGCCCCCGTCTCCCGCCGAAGGAAAGGCCCGCCATGCTGCTGCACCTGAAGAACCTGCTCACCGCCGAGGAACTGAAGAGCGCCCGCGCGCTGCTCGGGCCCGAGGCGCCCTGGATCGACGGGCGCGGCACCGCCGGCGCGCAGGCCGCGACACAGAAGCACAACCAGCAGCTGGCGCAGGACAGCGAGGCCGCCCGCACCCTGGGGCCGCTGGTCAAGGCGGCCCTGCAGCGGGACCCCGTCTTCTTCTCGGCGGCCCTGCCGCGGCGGATCTACAACCCGCTGTTCAACCGCTATGGCGGCGAGGCCAACCATTTCGGCCCGCATGTGGACGGGGCCGTCATGCACTCGGCCAGCACCGGCGAATGGGTGCGCACCGACATCTCCTGCACCGTCTTCCTCAGCGACCCGGCCGACTACGACGGCGGCGAGCTGCTGGTGCAGGACACCTACGGCAGCCGCGGCGTCAAGCTCGCAGCGGGCGACGCGGTGCTGTACCCCGGCACCAGCGTCCACCAGGTCACCCCGGTCACGCGGGGCCTGCGGCTGGCGAGCTTCTTCTGGATCGAGAGCATGGTGCGCAGCGACGAGCAGCGCCGCCTGCTGTTCGACCTCGACATGAACCTGCTCAAGCTCCGCGCCCGGCAAGGGGAGAGCGAAGAGACCATCGCCCTCACCGGCGTGTACCACAACCTCCTGCGGCAGTGGGCCACGCCCTGAAGGGCAGGGGAGCGACCCGGCCTCAGCCCTCGCTGGCCGGGTCCATCTGGGTCTGCAGGTAGTTGGGCAGGCCGACCTTCCCGATCAGGTCGATCTGGGTCTCGAGGAAGTCGATGTGCGCCTCGGTGTCGTTGAGGATGTCCTGCAGCAGATCGCGCGAAACGTAGTCGCGCGCCGCCTCGCAGGCGGCCATGCCTTCCTTGATGGTCACCTGTGCGGCCCGCTCCAGGCGCAGGTCGCAGTCCAGGATTTCGGGCACGTCCTCGCCGATCAGCAGCTTGCCCAGGTCTTGCAGGTTGGGCAGGCCGTCCAGGGTGAAGATGCGGGCCATCAGCGTGTCGGCATGCTTCATCTCGCCGATGGACTCCTCGTACTCCTTCCTGGCCAGCTTGCCGAAGCCCCAGTGCTTGAGCATCCGGTAATGCAGGAAGTACTGGTTGGTGGCGGTCAGCTCGTTGCGCAGCTGCGCCTGGAGGTGGTGGATGATCTTCGGGTCGCCCTGCATGCCTGCTCTCCATCAGCCAAAAGGAAGGGGCCGCATTGTCACGCGATTTGCGTGGCATGCGGCCCCTTCTTTCGGGCCCGGCCGGACCTTGCCGGGCGCCCGACTCAGGCCGGCGCGCTGGTGCGGATCAGATGGTCAAAGGCCCCGAGAGCGGCCTTCGCGCCTTCGCCGGCGGCCACGATGATCTGCTTGAAGGGCACCGTGGTCGCGTCGCCGGCGGCGTACACCCCCGGGACCGAGGTCTGGCCCTTGGCGTCGATCACGATCTCGCCGTGCTTGGACAGTTCCACCGTGCCCTTGAGCCATTCGGTGTTGGGCACCAGGCCGATCTGCACGAACACGCCCGCCAGCTCGATTCGCTGCTCCTGGCCAGACGCGCGGTCCTTGTAGACGAGGCCGTTGACCTTCTGGCCGTCGCCGGTCACCTCGGTCGTCTGCGCGTTGGTGATGATGGTCACGTTGGACAGGCTGGCCGCCTTTCGCTGCAGCACCGCGTCGGCGCGCAGCTCGGTACCGAACTCGATCAGCGTCACGTGCTCCACGACGCCCGCGAGGTCAATGGCCGCCTCGACACCGGAGTTGCCGCCGCCGATCACCGCGACGCGCTTGCCCTTGAACAGGGGGCCGTCGCAGTGCGGGCAGTAGGCCACGCCCTTGTTCTTGTACTCGGCCTCGCCGGGCACGCCCAGGTTGCGCCAGCGCGCGCCGGTGGAGAGGATCACCGACCTGGCCTTGAGCGTGGCGCCGCTTTCCATCTGCACCTCGATCAGCTCGCCGGGCTGGCCGGTCTTGAGGGCCGTGGCGCGCTGCAGGTTCATGATGTCCACCTCATAGGCGCGCACATGCTGCTCCAGGGCGACCGCGAACTGCGGGCCTTCGGTGTGCTGCACCGAGATGAAGTTCTCGATGCCCAGGGTGTCCAGCACCTGACCGCCCACGCGCTCGGCGGCCACGCCGGTGCGCACGCCCTTGCGGGCGGCATACACCGCCGCCGCGGCGCCGGCTGGGCCGCCGCCCACCACCAGCACGTCGAAGGGCGCCTTGGCGCTGATCTTCTCGGCCTCGCGGGCCTGGCCGCCCTTGTCGATCTTGGCCAGGATCTCCTCGAGCGTCATGCGGCCGTTGCCGAACATGGTCCCGTTGAGGAAGACCGTCGGAACTGCCATGATCTGGCGCTCGGTGACCTCGGCCTGGAACAGGCTGCCCTCGATCATGGTCGCCTTGATGCGCGGGTTCTGCACCGCCATCAGGTTCAGCGCCTGGACCACGTCCGGGCAGTTGTGGCAGGTCAGGGAGACATAGACCTCGAACTCGAAGTCGCCGTCCAGCGCGCGGATCTGGTCCAGCACCGCCTGTTCGACCTTGGGCGGGTAGCCGCCCACCTGGAGCAGAGCCAGCACCAGGGAAGTGAATTCGTGCCCCATGGGCAGGCCGGCGAAGCGCGGGCCGTGTGTTTCGCCGGGACGGTGCACCGCGAAGGAGGGCGTGCGGTGCGGGCCGCCCTGGCTCTCGGTCACGGTGACCAGCTTGGAGGACTCGGCGATGTCGCGCAGCAGGGCCTGCATGTCACGCGAGGCCTGCGAGTCATCGAGCTGGGCGGTGATTTCCACCGGCTGGGTGATGCGTTCGAGGTAGCTGGCGAGTTGGGCTTTGAGTGCGGCGTCGAGCATGGTGTCCTCCGTGATGTGTCGTGTAGTCGTCGGATTTTCGAAAAACAAAAGGCCCGGGGCGGGGTGCACCCCGGGCCTCGTTCATCGGTCGCCGGGGCGGGTGGCCGCCGGCGCCGGGTGGTGAGTGCCGGTCCCTTCAGGGACGGGCGTGCCGTCTGGATTAGATCTTGCCGACCAGGTCCAGGGAGGGCTTGAGGGTGGCGGCGCCTTCTTCCCACTTGGCGGGGCAGACTTCGCCGGGGTGGGCGGCGACGTACTGGGCGGCCTTGACCTTGCGCAGCAGGTCGGCGGCGTTGCGGCCGATGCCTTCGGCGGTGATTTCCACGGCCTGGATCACGCCCTGGGGGTCGACGATGAAGGTGCCGCGGTCAGCCAGGCCCTGGTCTTCGCGCATGCAGTCGAAGGCACGGGTCAGGGCGCCGGTGGGGTCGCCGATCATCGTGTACTGGATCTTGCGGATGGTGTCCGAGGCGTCCTGCCAGGCCTTGTGCACGAAGTGGGTGTCGGTGGACACGGAGTAGACCTCCACGCCCATCTTCTGCAGTTCGGCGTACTTGTCGGCGACGTCGCCCAGCTCGGTGGGGCAGACGAAGGTGAAGTCGGCGGGGTAGAAGAAGAAGACGGACCACTTGCCCTTGATGTTGGCCTCGGTGACCTCGACGAACTTGCCCTGCTTGAGAGCCATGTTCTTGAAGGGCTTGACCTGGGTGTTGATGACGGACATCTGCTGTTTCCTATTGGTTGGGGTTGATGACAGGGAACGGGGTGAATCGTAGGCCCGGGAGGGTCATTTGTGAATTCGATTGATTCAATACCCCTCATTTGGTTTTTCTATTGATCGGGTTCTTCCCCTGTTTCCCCCTCGAAAGGCGGGGATCGGGCAGCGCCCGGGGTGGCTCCCGGCCGCGGGTTCCCCGCATCCTGAACCACCCCTGACGAAGGGTTACTGATGGGCAACCTATTCCCAGACAGGCCTGCGAGGAGGATTCATGCGAGCTGGAGGACCCCAGGGCAAGCTGCCCCATGCAACCATCAGCCAGAGCGTCGGTGCGGTCTCGCCTGGACGTCCCACGCCTCCCGCGGGTGCGGGAGCGGGAGGCGCCAAGGGACCGGACGCCGCCGGAGTGCGGCGGGCCCAGATCGGTCCACCCCTGAGGAGGGAAAGCCCCAGCTACCACCGCTTGCGCGAGCCCGCCGGTCAGGACCCGACCGAACGGTTCCTCAAGCGAACGCGAACGGAGGCCGACGAACCCCTCGCAGGCACCCGCCAGGCCGCGGGGCGAGGTCGGTCGGCAGCAGCGGGCCAGGGGGCGGTCGACAAGCCGATGCCCCAAGCCGAGCGGCGAGCACTTTGCGCCGAATTGCGCAGGCGAGTCGAAGACGCCCGGAGCGAAGGCGCTGCGTCCCGGGCGGTTGCGGAGTTCTGCCGCGACCTCCGACCGGATGACCTGGACAAGACGCTGATCCGGGACCTGTTCCATGAAATTTGCAAGCTGCGCGGGTCCGGTGATTCCGTCTACCAGATCAAGATCTCCGCGCCGCTGGCGGGACTGGTCGAAGGACTGGGCGGCGCCGGAATGGACCGGGCGCGCGCCGACGTCCTGGTCGAATTGCTTCGCGGCGGCACGATCGAGCCAGGCGAGCGTGCGTATGTCGTCAAGACCATCGCTCAATCGACCGCCCAGGTCGGCGCGCATTGCCCGCTCCACCGGGCGATGGAGGGGCGTCCCTACGGCGGCCTTTGTCGGCCCAGCTTCCTGGGCCGGATGTTCTCGGGTGACCTGCGAGCCGCGCGGAGGGACTACGACGAGTTGTTCTCAAAGCTCAATGGGCTACGCCGGGCGTCCGTCCGCGGATTCAGTGACCTCCGCGTGGGGGGCGGTGCTTTGCAACCTCTGGGAAAGCATTGGACGGGGCTGCTTCAGGGCGAGCCAAAGACCGCCATGCAAATGCGCATGGAGACAAGAAAATTGATCGCCGACCTGCGCAAAAATCAACCCCCGCCCGGGCCGCGCGACATCATGCAGGCAGCCATCAGCCAGTTCAGCGCGGGCAACTCCGAGCTCGCGCACACCAAGGAAGGTCGGAACCGGCTCGCCATGACGGTGGAGGCCATGACTGCGGGCTTGAGTGACGCACTGGGCTTTGACACGGTTGCAGCCTACGCCGTCCAGGCAGCCTCCCAGCTGCCCGGAGGCGACACCGGCGTGACGCCCCCATGGTTGACGGCCTCATTTGCCGGCTTGGGCTCCGTCTCACTGCAGCAGCCCCCAGCGGCCAAGGGGGGCGGAGACGTTGTCGGGAAGGCGCAGGCCGGGCAGGAACAATCGCCCAGCCAGTTTCAGCAGATCGTCGAGAAGGCCCGGCGTGGCCAGGAATCCGTCGCCGCCTCCCGTCTGCATCAGATCGAGGCGGCCTTCACGCGGGGCCAGAGCTATCGCCGATAGCCCGGTCGAGGGCCGGGCCCCGCCGGCCCCTCCCGCGTCAATACTCCAGCCGCTCGGGCCGCACTTCCTGCAGGATGGTGGTGGCGATTTCCTCGATCGACTTGGTCGTCGTCGACAGCCAGCGGATGCCGGCGCGCCGCATCATCGCCTCGGCTTCCGCCACCTCCATGCGGCAGTTCTCCAGCGAGGCGTAGCGGGAGTTGGGCCGCCGCTCATTGCGGATCTCCGAGAGGCGCTCGGGCTGGATGGTCAGGCCGAAGATCTTCTTCTTGAACGGCAGCAGGGCGACCGGCAGCTGCTGGCGCTCGAAGTCCTCCGGGATCAGCGGGTAGTTGGCGGCCTTGAGGCCGTACTGCATGGCCAGGTACAGCGAAGTCGGCGTCTTGCCGCTGCGGCTCACCCCCACCAGGATCACGTCGGCGCCTTCGAGGTCGCGGTTGCTCTGGCCGTCGTCGTGGGCGAGGCTGAAGTTGATCGCCTCGATCCGGTCATGGTAGGCCTGGCTCTTGCTTACGTCGGAGAAGCGGCCCACCCGGTGGTTGGACTTGATGCCCAGTTCGATTTCCAGCGGCCGCACAAAGGTGCCGAACATGTCCAGCAGCATCGCCTTGCAGCCCTGCTCGATCACATGGAGGACTTCCATGTTCACCAGGGTGGTGAAGACGATGGGGCGATGGCCCTCGACCTCGGCCGTGTGGTTGATCTGGCGTACCGCCTGGTGGGCCTTGTCCACCGAGTCCACGAAGGGCAGGCGCACATGGCGGGCCTGGATCTCGAATTGGGCCAGGATGGCGTTGCCGAAGGTCTCGGCGGTGATGCCGGTGCCGTCGGAGATGAAGAAAACGGTGCGTTGGGCCATGGCAGGTGGAGCGGGTGGGTCTGGGCGAAACGAGGCGTCGGGAACGGGGCGGAAAAGGAGTGGGCTGCGAGGGGTGGAAAACCGCCGGGGAGGGCGGTTCGGCCCCTACAATGGGTCACATTATCCGAACACCGCCTGCGTCCGCCCGTTCGATGACCGCCAGCCTCCCACACCAACAAGCACAAGCCTGGCTGGCCGTGTCTCCGTGTGCCCCCGCAGGCCCGTGTTCCGTGTCCGCCGCCAGCCCCCTCGCCACGAGGAGTGCCCTGCTCGCCGCCGACGCCCCCCGGTTTTTTACTTCTGGAGTCTTCCCATGTCTGCACGATTCGAGGCGACCGCACTGGTCGTACCCTTTGAAGATCTGAGAATGAGCGACGTCGAGGTGGTGGGCGGCAAGAACGCCAGCCTCGGCGAAATGATCTCCCAGCTGCCCGGCGGGGTGAAGGTGCCCACCGGCTTTGCCACGACGGCGCACGCTTTCCGCGAATTCCTGGCCGAGGGTGGCCTGGAAAAGCGCATCCAGGCCCGCCTGGACGCCCTGGACACCGAGGACGTGCGCGCGCTGGCCGCCGCCGGCGCCGAGATCCGCGGCTGGGTCGAGGCCCAGCCTTTCCCGGCCGACCTGGAGGCCGCCATCCGGGCCGCCTTCGACACGCTGTGCGCGGGCAACGCCCAGGCCAGCTTCGCGGTCCGGTCCTCCGCCACCGCGGAGGACCTGCCCGACGCGTCGTTTGCCGGCCAGCAGGAGACCTTCCTCAACGTGGTGGGCATCGAGCAGGTGCTGCACAAGATGAAGGAGGTCTTCGCCTCCCTCTACAACGACCGCGCCATCAGCTACCGCGTCCACAAGGGCTCCGCCCATGCCGACGTGGCCCTGTCCGCCGGCGTGCAGCGCATGGTCCGCTCCGACCTGGGCGCCGCGGGCGTGATGTTCACCATCGACACCGAGTCCGGCTTCGAGGACGTTGTCTTCATCACCGCCAGCTACGGCCTGGGCGAGACGGTGGTGCAGGGCGCGGTCAACCCCGACGAGTTCTACGTCCACAAGCCCATGCTGGCTGCGGGCAAGCAGTCGGTCATCCGCCGCAACCTGGGCTCCAAGCTGATCCAGATGGTGTTCGCCACGCCCGAGGAAAAGGCGGCCAGCGGCAAACTGATCAAGACCGTGGACGTGCCGCTGGAGCAGCGCAACCGCTATTGCCTGTCCGACGCCGACGTGCAGCAGCTGGCCCGGTACGCCGTGCTCATCGAGAAGCACTATGGCCGGCCGATGGACATCGAGTGGGGCAAGGACGGCCAGGACGGCCAGCTCTACATCCTGCAGGCCCGCCCGGAGACGGTGAAGAGCCAGGCCCAGGGCAAGGCCGAGCTGAAGTACAAGCTCAAGGGCAAGGGCGCGGTGCTGGCCGAGGGCCGGGCCATCGGCCAGAAGATCGGCACCGGCCCGGTGCGCATCGTCCACAACCTCTCCGAGATGGACAAGGTCCAGCCCGGCGACGTGCTGGTGGCCGACATGACCGACCCCAACTGGGAGCCGGTCATGAAGCGCGCCAGCGCCATCGTCACCAACCGCGGCGGGCGCACCTGCCACGCGGCCATCATCGCGCGCGAGCTGGGCATTCCGGCCGTCGTGGGCTGCGGCGACGCCACCGACCACCTCAAGGACGGCACCCTGGTCACCGTCTCCTGCGCCGAGGGCGACACCGGCTTCATCTACGACGGCCTGCTCGAGACCGAGGTGTCCGAGGTCCAGCGCGGCACCATGCCCCCCATCAAGACCAAGATCATGATGAACGTGGGCAACCCCCAGCTGGCGTTCGACTTCGCCCAGCTGCCCAACGAGGGCGTCGGCCTGGCGCGGCTGGAGTTCATCATCAACAACAACATCGGCGTGCATCCCAAGGCCATCCTCGACTACCCCAACGTCGACGCCGACCTGAAGAAGGCGGTGGAGTCGGTGGCCCGGGGCCACGCCTCGCCGCGCGCCTTCTATGTCGACAAGGTGGCCGAGGGCGTGGCCACCATCGCCGCGGCCTTCTGGCCCAAGCCGGTGATCGTGCGCCTGTCGGACTTCAAGTCCAACGAGTACCGCAAGCTGATCGGCGGCTCCCGCTACGAGCCCGAGGAAGAGAACCCGATGCTCGGCTTCCGCGGTGCGGCGCGTTACATCAGCCAGGACTTCGGCGAGGCCTTCGCCATGGAATGCGAGGCCCTGCGCCGCGTGCGCAACGACATGGGCCTGACCAACGTGCAGGTCATGGTGCCCTTCGTCCGCACCCTGGGGCAGGCCGAGCGCGTCACCCAGCTGCTGGCCCGCCACGGCCTGGAGCGCGGGAAGGACGACCTCAAGCTGATCATGATGTGCGAGGTGCCGAGCAACGCCATCCTGGCCGACGACTTCCTGAAGTTCTTCGACGGCTTCTCCATCGGCTCCAACGACCTGACCCAGCTCACCCTGGGCCTGGACCGCGACTCCGGCCTGGAACTGCTCGCTGCCGACTTCGACGAGCGGGACCCCGCCGTCAAGGCCATGCTCTCGCGCGCCATCGGCGCCTGCAAGGCCCAGGGCAAGTACGTCGGCATCTGCGGCCAGGGCCCCAGCGACCATCCCGACTTCGCGCAGTGGCTGGCCGCCGAGGGCATCGCCTCGATCTCGCTCAACCCCGACAGCGTGATCGACACCTGGCAGCGCCTGGCCCAGGCCTGAGGTCGGAAGGCGAGGCATGAGCGACCCGCGCCTTCGCCGCAACCTGCTGCTCTTCACCCTTGGCCTGCTGGCTGTGCTCTACGCACTGCTGCAGGCCGAGTACGCCGGCCTCTCGCGGCGCTGGCTGGGGCCGATGTTCCTCTTTGCCTCGGTGATGATGTACGCGGTCATCGGCATCTGGTGCCGTACCACCGACCCGCACGAGTACTACGTCGCCGGCCGCCGCATCCCGCCGTTCTACAACGGCATGGCCACCGCCGCCGACTGGATGAGCGCCGCCTCGTTCATCAGCCTGGCCGGCGCGCTCTACCTGCAGGGATTCTCCGGCGCGCCGGGCGCGCCGGGCGGCCTGGCCTATCTCATGGGGTGGAGCGGCGGCTTCTGCCTGATTGCGCTGCTGGTCGTGCCCTACCTGCGCAGCCTTGACCTCTACACCGTTCCCGACTATTTCCAGCTCCGGTACGGCGGGCGCTGGCCCCGCCGCATCGCCGCCCTCTCGGCCGTGCTGTGCTCCTTCGTCTACGTGGTGGCGCAGATCTATGGCGTGGGCCTGATCGCCTCCCGCCTGACCGGCGTGCAGTTCGAGATCGGCATCCTGCTCGGGCTGGGCGGCGTGCTGCTGTGCTCATTCCTGGGCGGCATGCGCGCCATCACCTGGACCCAGGTCGCGCAGTACGTCGTGCTGCTGCTGGCGTTCCTCATCCCGGTGTCCTGGCTCGCCTACAAGCAGCTGGGCAATCCCCTGGCGCCGCTGGTCTACGGGCAGCAGCTGGCCAAGATCACCGAAATCGAGCAGAAGCTCATCGCGTCGCCGGCCGAGGTCTCGGTGCAGGCAGCCTTCCAGCGGCGGGCCGAGGAGTACCGGCGCAAGCTCGAAGACGTCGAGCGCGCGCTCGAGGCCGAGCGCAGCCAGGCCCGCGAGAAGGTGCGCCTGCTCAAGGCCACCGGCGGCAGCTCCAACGAGATTTCCGAGGCCCAGCGGGACCTGGCGGCCCTGCCGAGGGACGTCGCCAGCGCACGGGAGCTGTGGACCCAGGTGGTCGTCGAGAGCGAGCAGCGCGCCCGTCCCCTGGGCGGCCTGCCGCCGCATGCCCAGCCCTTCGCCGGGGACCCGCGCGGCTCCGCCCAGGAACGGGCCGCCTTCGACGCCTCGCGCCTGAACTTCATGGCGCTGACCCTGTGCCTCATGCTCGGCACGCTGGGCCTGCCGCACCTGCTCACGCGGTTCTACACCACCCCCACCGTCGGCCAGGCCCGCATCTCGGTGGCCTGGGCGCTGTTCTTCATCGGCCTGCTGTACGTCAGCGCCCCGGCGCTGGCGGTGCTCGTCAAGTTCGAGGTGATGCAGGGCCTCACCGGCATCCGCTACGAGGCGCTGCCCCCGTGGATCGTGCAATGGGCCTGGGTGGACCCGACCCTGGTGTCGGTGCGCGACATCAACGGTGACGGCATCGTGCAGTTCGGCGAGATCCAGCTGGGCTCCGACATCATCATGCTGGCCACCCCCGAGATCGGCGGCCTGCCGTACGTCGTCTCGGCACTGGTCGCGGTCGGGGGCTTGGCCGCCGCGCTGTCCACCGCCGACGCCTTGCTGCTCACGCTCAGCAGCGCGCTGGTGCGCGACCTCTACGTGCCGGACGTCCGCAGCCGGGCCTCGCCGCAGCAGCGCGTCATCCTGTCCAAGTTCGCCCTCCTGGCGGTGGCGGTCCTGGCGGCCACGGTGGCCATGTTCAAGCCCTCGGACATCCTGTCGCTGGTCGCCGCCTCCTTCTCGCTGGCCGCCGCCGCCCTGGTGCCGGCCATGGTGCTGGGCATCTTCTGGCGGGGCGCCACCGCCCGCGGGGCCGCCTGCGGCATGCTCGCCGGGCTGGGCGTCACGGTGTACTACCTTATGGTCAATTCCACGGCTCTGCGCTCGGCGCTCGGCCTGCCGCCGGGGCAGTTGTGGTGGGGCATCCTGCCGGTGGCCGGCGGGGTGTTCGGGGTGGCGGTGGGCGTGCTCACCACCGTCCTGGTGAGCCTGGTCGACCGGCGCGGGTCGACCGTCGTGCCGCCGCCCGCCAGCCTGGGGCCGCGGCGCCCCGGCTGAGCCGCCAGCCCGCCGTTCCCGGGCGGACCCGCAGCGCAGTGCTACAATCGTGGGCTTTCCTTGCCACACCGCGTCCACCGGGAATCCTCCCGGCGGACACCAGGCGGGGCCCTTCGCGGGCCTGCCGGACGCAAGCGGGTGGCTGGCATCCACAAGGAGCTATGTTCAATGCGTCACTATGAGATCGTCTTGCTGATCCACCCGGCTCAGAGCGAGCAGGTCCCCGCCATGCTCGAGCGCTACAAGGGCATGATCACCGCCGGCGGCGGCAAGATCCACCGCGTCGAAGACTGGGGCCGTCGCCAGCTGGCCTACCAGATCAACAAGCTGGGCAAGGCCCACTACCTGTGCATCAACATCGAAGCCGACCAGGCCGTGATGGGTGAACTGGAGCACGCCTTCCGCTTCAACGACGCCGTGCTGCGCCACCTGACCGTCCTCAAGAAGAAGGCCGACACCGGCCCGTCTTCGATGATGAAGACCGTCGAGCGCGAAGAGGCCCGCAAGGCCCAGCAAGCGGAGTTCCAGCAAAACTGATGCGCCTGTCGCGCGCGTGAACCAGGTTGTCCTGAGCGCCTGTATCGCCGAGGTTCTTCCCCTGCGGTACACCCCGGCCGGACTGCCCGCCCTGGACCTGAGGCTCGAACACGAGTCCGAGGTGTCCGAAGCCGGTGGCAGAAGGCAGGTGAAGGTGGCGATCAAGGCCGTGGCCTTCGGGTCCCAGGCTGAAAACCTGGCCCGCCGACCGGTGGGCAGCCCCTGGCGGTTCACAGGCTTCCTGGCCACCCCGCGCAATGGCAAGCATCCGGTGCTCCATATCCAAGAGTTTCAACAAGACTGATTTTTCGAAAGGTCCACCATGGCCACGTTCAAGAAGTTCAACAAGGACAAGCGCCCGAAGCGCAACTCCCAGTCCCTGCTGTTCAAGCGCAAGCGCTTCTGCCGCTTCACCGTCGCCGGCGTCGAAGAGATCGACTACAAAGATGTCGACACCCTGCGTGACTTCGTCGCCGAGAACGGCAAGATCATCCCGGCCCGCCTGACCGGCACCCGCGCGATCTACCAGCGCCAGCTCAACACCGCCATCAAGCGCGCCCGCTTCCTGGCCCTGGTCCCGTACAGCGACCAGCATCGCATCTGAGGAGTACCACCATGGAAGTCATTCTGCTCGAGAAGGTGGTCAACCTCGGTGACCTGGGCTCCATCGTCAAGGTCAAGGACGGCTACGCCCGCAATTTCCTGATCCCCGCTGGCCGCGCCCGTCGCGCCACCGCCCAGAACAAGGCCGACTTCGAAGCCAAGCGCGCCGAGCTTGAAAAAGCCGCCGCTGCCAAGCTGGCCGAAGCCCAGGCCCAGGGCGAGAAGCTGTCCGGCACCAACGTCAAGCTGACCCAGAAGGCCGGCGTCGACGGTCGCCTGTTCGGCTCCGTGACCAACTTCGACATCGCCGAAGAGCTGGCCAAGATCGGCTACAAGGTCGCCAAGGCCCAGGTGCGCATGCCCAACGGCCCGATCAAGGCCGTCGGCGAGAGCTCCGTCTCGGTGGCCCTGCACACCGACGTGGTGGTCGACATCACCGTGACCGTGCTGGGCGAGACCGCCTGAGCGCCGTTCCCGGCTGATCGCGAAAGGCCGCCTTCGGGCGGCTTTTCTTTTGCCCGTATTCCGTCCACGGATTCCCCGTCCACAGGTTCCAGCCGGTTGTCCGCGGCTTGGACACCGCTTATCCACAGGGTTGTCCCGTGACCCGGCGGTGCCATCGGCCTACCATGGAGGGCTGGTGAGAAATACATGTCTGCAGTACTGACTTCCGTCGACGACGACTTCCCCCGCGACCGCGAGATCGCGCAGCTGCGGGTGCCCCCGCACTCCATCGAGGCCGAATCCAGCGTGCTGGGCGGCCTGCTGCTGGACAACAGCGCCTGGGACCGCATGGCCGACCTGCTCGCGGCCGGCGACTTCTACCGCTACGAGCACCGGCTGATCTACGAGTCGGTGCAGGGGCTGATCGACGCCAACCGCCCGGCCGACGTCATCACCGTCTACGAGGCCCTGCAGAACCAGGGCAAGGCGGAGGAGGTGGGGGGGCTGGCCTACCTGAACTCGCTGGCGCAGTACGTGCCCAGCGCCGGCAACATCCGCCGCTACGCGGAGATCGTCCGGGAGCGCGCCATCCTGCGCAAGCTGGCCGGGGCGGCCGACGAGATTTCCACCGCCGTCTTCAGCCCCCAGGGCAAGTCGGTGGACCAGATCCTGGACGAGGCCGAGCAACGCGTCTTCAACATCGGCGAGGAAGGCTCGCGGATGAAGGAGGGCTTCCAGGACATGGGCTC
>JACCDI011776151.1_pt1 | contig 13848 bp, 12 predicted proteins | sample 7442791 | NCBI WGS metagenome assembly JACCDI01 (sample SAMN15323434, study PRJNA562643) | freshwater metagenome | isolation source: river surface water | place: USA:Blue River Watershed | collected 2017-08-15
GGGCCTTGATACCCGTTAAATTTTCAAGATCTTTGATGGTGAATGCGTTCATGAATGCTATAACAAGGATTTAGGTCAATTGTTGTGTAAATAGTTGTTGGCACTGCAAATGAGCTATACTACCTACTCATTTGAGTTGATGCAAATTTATAAAACTGAGCGAATTGGCATAATTAGAGGCTATTTTTTTGATTTTGTTTAATCAATTTGAGGATATTCATTACTAGAATGAACAAAACCCCCGGAAATTGGGGGTTTTGATGTGAAAATATATTTAAAATAAATATTTAGTTTTCGATGTTTCCCATCAACTTTTGCAGTGATTTTGAGTAATGAAGGTTCTGTAACCCTTCCAAATGTCTTTGGTGATGAAGGTCGGTTCCGAGCAAGCTGATAAGCTGTTGGTCCACCAAACGCTCTGCGAAGCGCAAAACTTCCTTTCCATAGTAGCCTGAAAAGGAGAGCAAGTTGGATTGAAGTTTACAGCCCATGTCTTTTAGCGCTACCAATTCCTTTATGTTGTTTGCATAATAAAGATAACGTTCAGGATGAGCTAGAATGGGTTGGTATCCTTGCAACTGCATTTCAAACAAGATATTGTTCAATTGCAAGGGTGCTTGTAAAAAAGAAATTTCGATCAAGACCCATTTATCGCGAATGGTCCTCAATGGCAATTTGTTTTTTACTAATTGTTCCAGGTTTTCATCAACCATGTATTCTGCTGCAGCAACGAGCGGACAATTGATGTTATTTTCATCAAAAGCAGCTCTAAGAAAAGAGTAAGACTGTGCTATACTTTCATCTGTGTTTTTCCAGATATCCTGCATCACATGAGGTGTTGCAGTAAATTGCTGAAACCCCAAATCAATCATGCTTTTGATTAGATGAAGAGAAGTAGAAAGATCTGGAGACCCATCATCTATGCCTGGCAGTAAATGTGAGTGGACATCAGTTTTTAATTGATGGAATGGAAAAATTTCTTTTTGTTTTCGTTGAAAAAAAGAAAACATAAAGTCAGTTGTTCAATCTGTTGTTTTGATGATTATTGTCGCGACTGGTATTCCTGATAGACCATTTCCAGTCCTTTCTTAAGCGATATAGTATAGTTCCAACCCAATTTCGATAGTTTGGAAACATCCATCAATTTTCTTGGCGTTCCATCTGGTTTAGATGCATCATAAACAATTGCACCTTCGTAACCTACTACCTCTTTGATCATCAATGCAAGATCACTGATTGAGATGTCTTCTCCTGTTCCGATGTTCACCAAACCCTCATCGCTATAGGTGTTCATGAGAAACACACAAGCATCTGCAAGGTCATCTGCATGCAAAAATTCGCGCTTAGGTGAACCTGAGCCCCATATGCTTACTTCCGGTGCATTATTGATTTTAGCTTCATGAAACTTCCTTACTAAAGAAGGAAGTACGTGTGCATTTTGAAGATCGTAATTGTCGTTTGGACCATAGAGGTTGGTTGGCATAACAGAGATGAAATCACAACCATACTGACTTCTATAGGCATCACACATTTTGATACCTGCAATTTTTGCGATTGCATAAGGTTCATTGGTAGGCTCCAATAAACCTGTTAGCAAATAATCTTCTTTAAGCGGTTGAGGGGCAAGTTTGGGATAGATGCAAGAAGATCCAAGGAACATCAACTTTTTTACGCCAGTCGCGTAGGAAGAATGGATGATATTGCTCTGTATCATGATGTTTTCGTAAATAAAATCAGCACGATACGTATTATTGGCAAGTATTCCACCAACTTTTGCTGCTGCTAAAAAAACATAAGCTGGACGTTCTGCCTCAAAAAATTCATTCACTCTTTCTTGAATGCGCAGATCCAATTCAGCAGAGGTACGCGTAACAATATTCGAATACCCCAATGAGGTCAGCTTTCTGTGGATGGCAGATCCCACCATACCACGGTGTCCAGCAATATATATTTTAGCCTCTTTATTCATGAGCATCATTCACTGCGTATCCTGAATCCTTCAATAACTTTTCTCTGCGGAACAATTCAACATCACTGGTCACCATATCATTCACCAACATCGGCAAATCATATTTAGGTTTCCATCCTAATTTAGTCATGGCTTTGGTAGGATCACCAATCAACAAATCCACTTCAGTTGGACGATAATATTTAGGATCAACGGCTATTACTTCTTTTCCAATTTCAACTTGGAAATCAGGATGATTGGAAGCAACAACATAGCCACGTTCACTTGATCCTTCACCTTTGAACTCAAGTTCAACACCCACTTCAGCAAATGCCATCCTCACAAAATCTCTAACTGGAGTAGTGATTCCCGTCGCGATAACATAATCCTCTGGAACAGGTTGTTGCAAAATCAACCACATCGCTTCAACATAGTCTTTTGCATGGCCCCAATCTCTTTTTGCATCTAGGTTTCCGAGGTAAATCTTGTCTTGCATACCCAAGGCAATTTTTGCAACGCCTCTGGTAATCTTACGTGTTACGAAAGTTTCTCCACGCAATGGACTTTCATGGTTGAACAGAATACCATTGACAGCAAACATATTGTATGCTTCACGATAATTGACTGTAATCCAGTAGCCATAGAGCTTTGCAACAGCATATGGAGAGCGAGGATAAAAAGGAGTAGTTTCCTTTTGAGGAACTTCCTGAACGAGACCGTATAATTCAGAAGTAGAAGCCTGATATACTTTTGTCTTTTGTGTTAGTCCCAATAAACGCACAGCCTCCAATATTCTCAAAGTACCGATACCATCAGCATTTGCTGTATATTCTGGTGTATCAAAACTCACTTTAACGTGACTCATCGCTGCCAGGTTATAGATTTCATCTGGCTGAGTCTCTTGTATGATTCTAATTAAATTAGTAGAGTCGGTAAGATCTCCATAATGAAGGGTGAGCTTGATACCCTTTTCATGTGGATCTTGGTAAAGATGGTCGATACGAGCGGTATTGAACAAAGATGATCTTCTCTTGATACCATGCACGGTATATCCCTTACTCAATAGTAATTCAGTCAGATAAGCACCATCCTGACCATTTACACCTGTTACTAAAGCAACTTTACTCATAGGTTAATGTATTGCGTTAATTTTCTTAGTGGCTTCAAAATTAGCGTAAAAAGATGAGGCTGCAAATGATTGATGGTCCATGCTCTTCTATCTTCTCTATTAATATAGTATCTATTGAGCAGTGAAGAATTGCTTTTACCACCACTCTTCATGATTACCAAGGTTTCAGGCAAATAAAAATTTGTAATATGATGCTTGAACATGAACCTCAACATCAGCTCGTAGTCGGCTGCATACTTCAATGAAGTATCAAAATACCCTAATTGTTGATAGCATTCTCGTTTAACAAAAAAGGTAGGATGCGGAACCATCCATCCTTGGTAAAATTTATTGCGATGAAATTGACCTGCTTTCCAATTGCGAATAATCTTGCTATAATCTGCGTTTACATAGACAAGATCGCCATATACAGCATCAACCTCTTGTTGTTTAAAACACGAAACCACTTTATCGATGATGCCCGCATGGGCATAAAAATCATCTGCATTGAGAATGACTACAATTTCACCTGTGGAAATGGCCAATCCTTTATTCATTGCATCATATAAGCCATTGTCTGGCTCTGAAATAAACTTTGCTACGTGTTGATATTCCTTCACAACTTCCTGTGTACCATCAGTTGATCCTCCATCTACAACAATATGTTCAATGTGAGGATAGGTTTGTGAGGCTACGCTGGAAAGGGTGGCTGAAATGGTTTTAGCCGCATTGAAGGAGACAGTGATGATAGATACTTTCATGAGAAAGAACGAAGAACTCTTTTTCGTTTCAATTGAGCTGGGTTGCCTTGGTATACGCCGAATGCTTCCATGTTGATATTGGCAACGGAGCCAACGGTGAGCATGGCATGGGTGTGGGCGGTAACACCCGGACAAACAACAGCTTTAGCGCCAATCCATACCGCATCTTCCAAAATGATGGGCTTGGTTATCAACTCAAATCTGGGTGAATGGTAATTGTGATTTCCCGTGCACAACATGGCACCTTGAGAAATACAGGTATGATCGCCAATTTCAACTTGCGCCAGGTTATCAATCCAGCAGTTTTCACCTAGCCAAACATGGTTTCCTACTTTCAATTTCCAGGGATATTTAACCTGAACTCCAGGTCGGATGATAGTAGCTTCGCCAATTGTAGCTCCAAAAAGTTGGAGTGTCCATTTACGCACGCAGCTGAAGGGGTGCATTGGATTACGTACCAACAATACACTGCAGATGAACCAAAGTATTTGCTTCAGTTTTGAAGCACCAATACCTTGACCATATGCTTTGTTATGTTCGTCATAATGTTGGAGGTTGGTTGTCATAGTCGTTCAAGGGGTTGAAATTAAATCTATTTTCAAAAAGGATACTGTACTCTTTATCAACATTTAGTCGGTTAACATAGTTTTCCGCTAAGTTTAACGAACCGATTCTATAAGATTGCCACTCTTGATCATCCATATCAATCATCTTCTGTAAGGTGGCGGTTATTGCCTGGAGCTTTGAAATGGGTAAATCCCATCCCGCTTTTTTTTCCTGTAAATTTTTCCAAGGTGTTTGGTCGCTGATTAAAACGGGACAACCAACAGCGAGTGCTTCGAAGATGGCATGTCCAAAACTTTCTACCTCAGATAGCAAGGCAAAAAAATGAGCCGATTGAAGTTGTGCTTTAATCTGGTGGTGTGGCAAATCAAGGAGCCAGTTCACTTGTATATGCTTGCCTAATTCGCTTGCGAGCTTTTTGCATTTATCCAGATAAGCATCATCCTCTCTGCTAGCAATAATATTCAAGATTATATGTCCCTTTACATGTTGTAAAGCCTGTAGCAAATAATGCAAATTTTTAATAGGATGCATCCTTCCCGTGAAGACCAATTGAATACTATTTGGAGATTTTATGAGTTGGGAAACTGTTGCCTCTACCCTTCCAGGTATATTCCCAGCAACTGTAATACTTTTTGCATTGGGGAATATGCGTTGGATATCTTTTACCTCCTTTTCACTGGTTGCATGGAAGTGAAGGTATTTTGCAAATCCGAAAGTCCGCAAGAACCAGAGATAGAGAAATTTTCTAATCGGTTTTACCGCAAGTGCTGATGCACTCAACATACCCCGAGGAGCTATGATTATTTTTTCAGATTGATACCCTGCCAAGATCGGTTTGATCATGTTGGAAAACATAGAATTTAGGTAAATACGGTGAGGATGAATTTCCTTGATGACCGACTTTACCTTTTTATATGTCATTGCACCTTTTGAATGATAATATACATGAACGCCATCTTGAACTAACCATTCATTCACCTTGATATCGGGCATTGGAGATATCTCGCCAAAGTCGGTATCCGCCGTAAAAACATAGAAATCATATTCCTGTTTCACCGCTTCCACCAAATTCACTATTGACCTGATTGGACCGCCTCCCTTAAAGGCAGGCGCATACCAATCTGAGAAGATGAGGATTTTAGTTTTGATAGTCAACCCCATTTTTATTCATCCAATAATTCAATACAACCAGTTGCCAAATACTAATCCAACTAACTTGATTATCACCTTTAAGAAACTGAGACCACATCTTAGCTAAATATGATTTATTGATAAACGCTCGTTCACCACATTCCTTTAATTGTGATTCACAGAAGGACCTTAATTCATTTTTCATCCAAACTTTCCAAGGAAGCACAAAACCTTTTTTTAATCTACTGACTGTTGATTTTGGCAATAATGGGTCTAGCGCATCAGATAACAGTTGTTTAGGTGACACCCCTAGCTTGACTTCATCTGGAAGCGACAACACATATTCAATAAGTTGATAATCAAAAAATGGTTCTCGAACCTCGAGTCCGAATGCCATTGACATTTGATCTACATCTTTCAGAATGGTATTTTTTGCATACCCAGTATACTCAGCAATACTGTACTGCGATAACAAGTCAAACTTATTGAGCTCTGAATTTGCAGGCAGATTGATATCTAAAGCACAAATTGAATCAGTATCTTCTAATATTTTTTTTATATCAGTTCTTGAAAGTGTTCTTCTCAAAGCAGGGTAGGCTGTTGCAAGTGACAACTCCCTTAATTGAAGGATTTCTGTGAATTTATTCAAGTTTGCTTGAGGTATACTTTTAAGTAAAGAGGAAAAAACATACCTAGATGGATAGGTAGTATTAAATAGTGATTTCCATTTATTCAACTTTAAGTAATATTTAAAACTGGGATAGCCAGCAAATAACTCATCACCACCTATACCAGATAAAGCAACTTTGATACCAGCTTTTGTTATTGCATCTGCTAAAAGAAAAGTATTGATACCATCAGCACTGGGACTATCCATCACATCCAAACCAGCAACTATTTTATGCAATAATTCATTTTTATCTAAAACAACCGATGTGTGATTGGTATTAAAACGATTTACGATTTCAGTTGCATATTCAGTTTCATCAAACTCGTTTTCAGTAAATCCAAGTGTAAAAGTATTTATAGACTGATCTGAACCCAAGCTCATCAAAGCAACAATTGCTGAAGAATCGATACCACCAGAAAGATATGCTGCGAGAGGCACATCACTCGTCATCCTTTTATGGACAGCTTTATTTAATAACTTGAAGACTTCAATATTGATTTCATCTCTTTTCAAATTTGTCTTCAAAGGAGAGTTCACCGGTGTCCAATATGTAATATACTCTTGACTTGTAGCAGTTATTTTAAGATGAGTGCCTGGCGCAAGTTCTGTTACCTCATTTAAAATAGCACTATCAGATGATACACTGTGAAATGCCAAATAATGATTAAGTCCCTTTGAATTAACCGTTGGCATTATCAATCCTGCATGAATGAATGAACGCATTTCAGAAGCGAATGCAACTATATTATCCTTTTTAAATAGATAAAGGGGTTTTACCCCTAAGCGATCACGGACTAGCCATAAAGTCTGGGTTTCTTTATCCCACAAAGAGAAGGCAAATATGCCATCCAACTTATGCAAGCAATCAATACCCCAAGTAGAAAATGCTGCAACCAAAACTTCAGTGTCACTTTGGGTAGTGAATGGATAATTAGAAAGACTAGACTTTAATGATTGATAATTATAAATTTCACCATTGAAGGATAAAACATATCTACCTGTATAATCAGAAAAAGGCTGGTTTGATCTTTCCTCTAAATCAATAATTGAAAGTCGTCTATGCCCAAGTGATATAGATTCATCATGATAAAAACCACAGGCATCTGGACCACGATGAGCAAGAACATTGGTCATTGATACCACAAAACCAGGAGCTTCACTTTTTTGACTAAAATGTACTAATCCAGCTATGCCACACATAAGTAATTTCTAAGAAGCAATTGATTTACTAGTCTGTACTTGCTTCCAGAGGTTTTCATACTCGGAGTAAATTTTTTTTGACTGATATGACTGAGCAATCAATCTTCCTTTTTCAACTTTGGATTGTCTTAATTCAAAATTGTTTATCACCGCCTTTACTCCATCCCTAATTGATAAAATAGAATGAGGATCAACAAGAAAAGCAGCATCTTCTGCTATATCTTTCATTGGCGATAAATCGCTAGTGATTACAGGTTTACCAGCACAGAATCCTTCAATCACAGGTAAACCGAAGCCTTCATACAAGGAAGGAAATAAGACTATATCTGCACTTTGATATTCATCCGATAATTCATCATTAGTCAGATGAAAGGAATTAGAATATTTTATTTCAAATTTTTTTAACAATAAAACTTGTTTATGAGTGAGCTCACCGATGATTCGCAAATGGATATTAAACCCAAATAGTGCTGGAATAACATTCTCCAAATTCTTATTTGGTTTGGTACCAACAAAAAGCAATCGAGGTTCGTCGGGAATTGAAGCATTTAAATTAATGCTACAATTTTCAGCTAGTGGATTTGCAATAACAAAGATTTTATTTGGATCACAATTGGTGAATTTGATTATTTCTTCTTTCGATTTATTTGAGACTGTAGTAATCCATTTTGCTTTTCGTACTGGTAAATCAAGAAACAGCCATTTCATTACTCTTCGTCTCAAACCTTGGTAGGTTTGCAAAAAAACCAAATCGTGAATTGTTAATATAGTAGAAGCACTAGGTAAGGCCAAAACAGCATAATGAACGTGACCTGTGATATGAAATACACCACTTCTAAACCTAAATAAATAGCATAAATTAAAAAAGATAAAAACAATATTGCTACTTGGAAACGGAAGCTTTATCTGCTTATAGTTGGAGTTCTCCATTTCATTGATTAGCGTTCCAAATACCTTTTCGATGCTATAAAAGCCTTGAATAGGATGGCGAGAAATGAAATGTATTTTTATTGGTTAGAAATTTATGTTTTCTTAAGTAACCAGTTATCGAGATACTTGATTATGTATTTATTCAAAAACCAAAATCCTATAAAATAAGTAACTGACCAACCAAAGAATTTGGCTGTAGGGACAGGAAAGCTCCATGCAAATTGAAATATTGGTGCAGAGTAGCACATACCCCAGATGATATTATATCCATTCACAATAAAATATTTGTACATCCACCCAATCCATAACCCGAAGAAAAAAATGGGTATAAACATATAATACTTTCCAAAATCAACATAAGACTCCGCAACGGTCCCTAATGAAAAAGATGTTCCCTGTTCAGCTCCAGCAAACTGAACCCCAGTATATTTTGAAGTAAGTTCAGAATCATAAATTGGTTTTTTATCTGGAAAGAGTATACGGGGTTTTAAAATGTGCTCTAATGCGTTAATCAACAAATTCCCATTTTCATGAGGTATATAAGTAGGAACTTGCTTCATGGTCAATGCAAGAAATTCAACATAAGACACACGATAAACAAGGTTTTCCAAACCTATTAAAAAGTTTTCTTTAAAATTTTCACTTGAAAAATCACGCTGCGCTATCTCATAAAACTTTTGAATATTTGTGAGGTTATCTTGTTCAACTATAAGTTGTGTGCGCTCACCTCCTGTCAAGTACTTCCTATATTCCCCCTTACTATATGTCCATACTACTGCAAGAAACAGAGAAATTAAAAAAACAAAAGAGAGAATAAAATAGGTCTTTAAAGACAACCGGGGACTAAACATCAAATATGCACCAATTGCAACAAGAATATAGTCTTTAAAAGCGGCCCAAAATCCACTAAAGCTGAGTAATACTTCAACAATAACCAATACAATAACCAAATTTCGGTTGGTTTGAACAACTAATGTTTGCACAATTAACAATGTCAACAAAACCCATTTCAGATAACTTATTGCTAATAATAATTGTCCACCTGGAACGTTGATGATTGAAGAATTGAATAAGGCTGCAGACAAAGAAACAATTACATAAAGCAAAATAAGTCGGGCACTATCATATCTATGCAAAATACTATACAAAGTTTCTTGTCGAACACTTTTTATTTTTTGTATCATAATACGAATCCCAAAAAGATAAAAGGTTAAAGCAAAAAGACCCAACCAACTAGCTAAATTTAAGTCCGATTTCCCATAGCGAGTTAAATCATTCAAAGACTTGTTTGCTAATTCGGAATAAGGAATTAAGATTGAAACCACCGACCAATATAGTAGCAAATTGACCAATAAATGTTTTGATTCATTTACCCGCCAAAATGTTTTAAGAATATATAAAAGGAGGCCGCCAGCGTAAAAGAAAAGCAATGGCTCTTTAGACAAGATGGATAAGACAATAAGAATGAATATATGAAGGGAACTAATTTTCACCTTTAAGGAATATCTGATCTAAAGCAGTTTTATAGGATTGATAAGTATACTTTTCCAGGGAATCTGTCGCTTTTGCCGCTAGCCTTTTTCGAAACTCATCATTGCATATCCTTTCCATTTTTTGAATCAAATCTTGGCAATCGTCAGATTTAAAAACTAAACCATTTTCTTCATGTTTAACCAAATCCTTTGATGACCCACATTTATCACTTACTATGACAGGTGTGCCGCAGGCTAATGCTTCATTTACTGAAAGTCCCCATGTTTCTTGTGGACCCTTTGAAGACAAGACAAATACATTGGATACTCTATATAGCAATTTTATTTGATGTTGATCCTGGAAAGGTAAAACTGTAATTGAAGAAGAAATTTGAAGAGGAAGTCTATTTATACGTTCTTTTATTTGTTTTTCTAGTATTCCGTTTCCAACTAGAAGCAAACGTACATTATCTTTAATTTTCTTTAATTTTTGAAATGCTTCTATTAAAAGTAATGGATTTTTTTTGGCAATGAATTTACCTGCAAAAAGAAAGACGACTTGATTTTCTTTTATTGAAAAAGAAGATTTAAGATTCAATAATTCTTTCTCTTCTGTTTCAGACATAGACATAAACCGCTCATTATCTATAGCATGTTCAGCCCTTATAATTTGATTTTGCTTAAAACCTGATTTCAAAAAATATTGATCGGATGCAGTTCCTGGACTAAGTACATAATCTACTCTAGCATAAACCCTTTTTAAGAAAAAATACCTGTAATGAGAAAGCAATGAAAAACCCGAACAATCATCTAGCGTAGTCGAATCTCCTCTAAATATTATAGGTACTTTTCCATGAAAATAATTTAGTACCGAAAAATGACTTTGATGTTTCCAGCCGTAGACTATAATACCATCAGGTTTGTATGCTTTAATATTTTTAATCAAGGATGGATTCTTAATACCCAGGTATTTTATTGAAGACGGATGATAAGAAGTGTTTTCAATAAATTCATAATCATAACCATCTAGTAAATCAATATTCCAATTCTCGTATACTCCAAAGCTATTATCAACTAGTGTATTAGTATTAACACCTAAAGTATAAATTACTTTGATTGAATAATGTGAATGCTTTGTCAAATACGAAAATAATGGTGCATTATACTGTATTGGATGGGATGTAATTATTAAAAGTCTCAAAACTTAGACATTAAACTAAAAATTAAAGAACAGCACTTATTGATTCATTAAGTTTACTGGTGAGTGAGACAATAGAATATTCATTTGCTATTTTATCGTCAAAGTTCCATTGAACATGTTTATTACAGTACATCCAATTTTTAAAGTTTTCAAGAATATTTTCTTCAAATTTTTTTTCTGTAGTATCCTCATTATATGATGATACAACACCCCATCTTGAAGTTTCAATAATTTTCTTTCCGGAACTCTTATGATGCAGAATAGCAAAGATGGGCTTTCGGGCTATGAAAGCGTTAAATAATTTACTTGGTGTGTAATGCTCTTCATTGCTTCCTAATATAAACAACCCATCAGCCTTTGCAATATGAAATAGCGTATTTAAATAAGTTATTCTTTGGGGAAATTCAAAAATCACCTCCCCGTATATATGATATCTTTCAGCAATTTCTTTAATTGGTGAAGTCAATGCAGAATCAACTAGTTTCCCTGTTCCAATAAAATAAAATTCAACCCCATTGAACAAATCTCTATTAAGTGAAATCACATTAAAAAAAGATTCAAGAAATTCTTTTGACTGTGGTAAAAATGCACCTGGGTAGACCAATTTAATTTTTTCATTCTTGCTAAATAGCAATTTTCCTTTGTCAATTATTGGATCTAGCCTTAAATCATCCTTATCCCAACCATAAGGAATTGCTGCGGTTACAACTTTCCCGTATAATGAGGAGTTTCTTTCTAATACAGGCAGGTAATAGCGTTCAGATACCCCTGTTATTAATGAAACATGCTTTACAGCGATTGGCTCTAAGATTCTTGAAAAAAAAGTACTCCACCAATGTCTGCTTAATTTTTTTTCGGAGCCTGGGAAGAAATGAACCCATGGATCGATATAATCGATACCGAATTTAATGCCAAACCGTCTATGAAGCAATGGACCTAAAAGAGATAAATAAAAAGAGGGAATAAAAATATAGACAAAGTCGATTTTCTCTTTGGAAATAATTTCAATTGCTCTTTTCTTTAGTTGAAAAAAAGCTCTTAAGCCTACATCACCTATTACTCTTGGTTTTGTAAGTTTATATGCATCTACCCGCTCTAAACGCTGACCTTGAGGAATTAAATTGGTTAAATCTAAATCTGGTTTTTCCTCATAAAACTTTTCGTCTACAGTCAAAACAATTGGATTCCAACCAAACATTGGCAAATGTTTTGCAAACATTCTAACCCGATGAGTTGCAGTAAGATTTGATGGTGGATAATGAGAAGAAATTAATAAAATGTTAGGCATTCTCCTCAATTAAATTCAAATGTTTCATCAACTTAGTCTGCTCAATTTCCCAATTATAAACTTGTTTAGCTAATCGTTGAGCATTTTGTTTGCACGAAAGTATCTCGAGAGGATTACTTTTGATTTGCTTTAACACCAATTCTAATCTGGCTATATCTCCACTAGGATAAATCCAGCCAATATTGCTGTGTTGATTAAAAAATGATTGTTGTGCAGTTGTTGAAGTAAATAAAATTGCATTACCTGATAACAAGTAAGTAAAAAGTTTATTCGTATAAATCAAATTATTATTTTCATTTATCTCCACTGGTTCAATGGCTAAACCAATATCAAAAGTAGATGCAAGTTCAAAAATTTTATCCGGCTCAACTGGACCAATAAAGTTTAAATCAACTTTTATTTCATTGTTTTCTGTTATTAGCCTACTTAAATACTTTTCCATGTTTCTACTTAAATCACCCATGATTGTTATTGAAAAAGATGTTAGTGGAAATTTTTTCAATACAATTAGAATATCTTCTAGACCACGTCCCTTCCCCACTGTTTGCGAAAACCAAAATAGTTTAATTGGCGGGGCTATATTGACGTTGATCTCTGGGGCCATTTCTATATTAAAAACATTATTGATCACAAGGCTTTCGATACCAAGTATAAACTTGTATCGCTCAGTAATAAATGGACTAGCTGTTGTAATCAGTTTAGCTTTTGGCATCCAATAATTTTCAATAAGTGAAGTCTGAATGTAGTTAACTGAACCATTCAAAGATTGACCACGATGAAAATCCTCTGCATCAAAAACAAATGGCTTCTTATAAAGAGAGGCAATTTTTCCAATAATGGGCAAAGCTCCTAAATTGTGTGCTATATATAATGAAGCATCAATTGCAATGGCTGAATTATACAATTCATTGAAACAACGACACACTGAACGTTCAGCCCAAAATAATGAAGAAGGAAATCTGTAAGCAAGAGTTCTTAAAATCTTATACCGAAATCTGGTAAAAAAATAAATTGACTTATTAAAATAGGGATTTCCACCAATCTCCTTCCATTTTATATCAGGATTATTGGCAATTATATTTTTATCTGCGCAATAACCCCATTTTGACCAAAAACAATATAGAACGTACACTTCATGCCCATTATCACTAAACCACAATGCTTCTTTTAAAAGCCTTGGGTTAGTTGAGGGCTGTCCAAGGGTCATTAAAACAACCTTACTTTTTTGCTTCAACGTATAACGCGTTTTGCCTATGGTATTCCCTATCTATTGGTCCATATGGAAAATCTCCAATCCCAAAATCAACAAAATTAATTGATGTAAAACCTGATTTACTCAATACATTTAACAATCGTTCTTTATCCCAACCTCCATAATGTTCATACCCTTGTAAAAAAACATGATTTAGGGCTTCTATCTTAGAAGAATATTTTTTTGACCAATCATCTAGACCATAACTAATTTTATTTAATTCATTCCACCCATTATCTATATAGGCCTTTATGAATTTATGTGCATCTGGAACAATAATTCTTAAAATCCCATTTGGCTGCAATGAATGATAACAAGAA
>JACCDI010819257.1_pt1 | contig 13845 bp, 11 predicted proteins | sample 7442791 | NCBI WGS metagenome assembly JACCDI01 (sample SAMN15323434, study PRJNA562643) | freshwater metagenome | isolation source: river surface water | place: USA:Blue River Watershed | collected 2017-08-15
ACCTTTGCCCTCCAAACATCGCGAGGTAGAGCAGCGGTAGCTCGTCGGGCTCATAACCCGAAGGTCGGAGGTTCGATCCCTTCCCTCGCAACATAATCCCGCTCCCGATTTCCATATCGAGAGCGGATTTTTTTTGTAGTAGCTTTGTATTTATAGTAAAGCGTAATATTTGATCAATGAAAGTAGGGTTTGTCAACATATTTGGAAAGCCAAACGCAGGTAAGAGTACCTTACTGAACGCCATCATGGGCGAAAAGATGGCTATTGTTTCATCCAAAGTTCAAACCACCAGGCATAGAATTAAGGCTTTCTTGAATAAGCAGGACGAATATCAAATCATATTTTCTGACACACCAGGTATCATTGATCCTAAGTACAAGCTTCATGAAAAAATGATGGGTGCGGTTAAAAGTGCATTAGAGGATGCAGATGTGGCCATATTAATGGTGGATGTGCGTGATGATTTCGATGAAATAGATCAAATGTTTACTGCGTTAAAACTTAAAGTACCCTGTATTGTAGTAATGAACAAGTCTGATTTGGCTGTTGGTGGAAGGGTGAAGGAAGCGAATGCCTACTTTAGTGCAAAACCTTATTGTTCCAAAATTATTTCAATTAGTGCATTAAATATCATTGATATAGACAGACTATTGAAAGTTATACTTGAATTAATACCAGATGGTGGTCATCCTTTCTTTGATCAGGAAGACTTAAGCGATATGCCTACCAAGTTTTTTGTTAGTGAGATTATTCGTGAAAAAATTTACCAGTTGTTTGGTGAAGAAATTCCATATCATACTGCTGTTTTGGTTAACTCTTTCAAGGAGCAGCCCTTATTGGTGAAAATTCAGGCTGATATTATAGTCAATAGAGAAACCCAAAAGTCAATCATTATAGGTCAAGGTGGTAAAATGATAAAAGAGATAGGTACTTTGGCAAGAAAGGACATTGAAGACTTTATCGGTTCAAAAGTGTATTTGGAGTTATTTGTGAAAGTCAAACCAAAGTGGAGGGACAATGACACGAAATTAAAAGAATTTGGATATCAATAATAATTGATAATAAAACATTGAAATACAATTATTTAAGATAGTTTATTTGAATATTAAAATGAAATAAAATGAGTTACACAGTTGCGATAGTAGGAAGGCCTAATGTGGGCAAGAGTACATTGTTTAATCGTTTGTTGGAAGAACGTAAAGCCATTGTTGATGACATAAGTGGAGTTACCAGAGACCGTCAATACGGCGAAACAGAATGGGGTGGAAAGCATTTTAATGTGATTGATACGGGTGGATTTGTTCCAGATTCCAAGGATATGTTTGAAACTGAAATTCGTAAGCAAGTAAAAATTGCCATTGAAGAAGCTAATGCTATGATTTTTATGGTGGACGCTGCAGTTGGACTGACCGATTTAGATTCAGCTATGGCTGATTTATTAAGGAGAACAACTAAGCCGGTTTATGTTTGTGTGAATAAGGTTGACAACTCGGCTAGAGCATTAGAAGGAACAGAATTTTACGGAATGGGGTTTGAGCATAATTATTTTGTAAGTGCCATTTCCGGAAGTGGAACAGGTGAATTATTGGATGCGGTTATTGCTAATATGAAGGAAGAGCCAAATCGAAAGGCAATTGCTGATGCAGCCGAATTACCAGAGGGCGAGGAGCCTGAAGAAGCACCAGCCATTCCAAAAATTGCCATTGTTGGACAACCTAATGTTGGTAAATCAAGTTTATTGAACGCAATGATTGGGCAGGATCGAACCATTGTAAGTGATATCGCAGGTACAACTCGTGACACGATTCATACACATTATAATATGTTCCAAAAGGAGTTTATTTTAATTGATACTGCTGGAATAAGACGAAAGAATAAAGAAAAGGACGATTTGGAGTTCTATTCAGTAATTCGTGCTATCAAAGCAATGGATGAGGCCGATGTTTGCTTAATGGTGATTGATGCTGTTAAAGGAATTACTGCTCAAGACCTTAGCATTTTCAGTTTGGCGGCAAAAAAAGGAAAGGGATTAGTTGTACTAGTGAATAAATGGGATCTAATTACCAAAGAAACCAACACGGCTCGTGATTATGAAAAGGTATTAAGAGACAAACTGGCACCATTTACCGATGTGCCTATTTTATTTATATCTGCAGTGGAAAAAACAAGAATTTTCAAAGCAATTGAAATCGCTTTGGATGTTTTTGAAAATAAACACCGAAAAATTGCCACTTCTAAGCTTAATGAGGTGATGCTCAAGGCAATAGGAAATTATCAAGCTCCAGTTGTAAGGGGTCATGTTATTAAAATCAAATTTGTACAACAATTGCCAACGAGGGTGCCAAGTTTTGCCTTTTTTACCAATTTTCCAGACGATATTAAGACGCCGTATCGTAACTATTTAGAGAACCAGGTAAGGGCTAACTTTAAGTTCACGGGAGTACCAGTCCGTATATATTTTAGAAAAAAGTAGGGATTTAACTATAAAATACTACTTTTTTTAAAAAAAATATTGTTAAAATTTGGCTCATTTGTTCAATAATCATATCTTCGCAAACGTATTTTTATACCAAACTTAAAAAACCTTGAAAATGAAAAAAGTATTCGCAATTTTCGCTATCGCTGCATTAGCTGCTTGTGGTGGTGCTTCTACTGAGCCTGCTGCTGATTCAGCTGCTACAACTGTTGACACAGCTGCTGTTGCTGTTGACACTGCTGCTGCTGCTACAGATTCAACTGCTAAAGTTGATACTGCTGCTACAAAGTAATTAGAAGTATAAAACTTCTTGCAAGAAGGTCCCTCCAATAGGAGGGATTTTTTTTGTGTATATATTAATGAGCGAAAAATAATATTATTAAGTGTTTGGCACTAATATTGTTTATAGAAGGATACCCAGTAGTATTTTAATGGGTTCAGTGGCATATGCCAATTTGACTATTTTTATAAATTGAATAAGCGTGAATAAGTTTTTATTAAAAGGCGAGGATGAAAATGATTTAATCCCCATTTTCTCATTTAATGAACAGGATATTGAGAATGAGGATCCAATAGAAATTGACAATTTAATTCCTATTTTACCACTTAGGAATACCGTTTTGTTTCCAGGGGTGGTTATTCCCATAACAGTAGGAAGGGATAAAAGTATACAAGCTGTTAAGGCAGCCTATAATAAAGATAAGTTTATTGGTGTTGTTGCTCAAAAGGATGGTAATGTTGAAGATCCTTCACCTGCTGATTTGTGTCAAATTGGAACGGTTGCCAAAATCATGAAAATGATCAAAATGCAGGACGGTGGGACTACTATTATCATACAAGGTAAAAGTAGATTCGAATTATTGGAAATGAAAGAGGAAGACCCATTTTTCAAGGCGGAAGTTAAAGTGTTAGTGGAGGAGAAAATGGGTGTCGATGATCAAAATTTTCAAGCACACCTTTCAACGATTAAAGATTTAGCTACTCAAATCATTCAATTATCTCCAAATTTTCCGTCGGAAGCGGCCCTCATTTTAAAAAATATTGAAAGTCCTTTATTCTTAATCAATTTTGTAAGTTCAAATTTAAACGTTGAGCTTCCTGAAAAACAAGGATTGTTAGCTGAAAATAATATCACCTTAAAAGCTGAAAAATTAATTCAATTCCTACAACAGGAATTACAATTTGTTGAGTTAAAAAATAAAGTAACTAATAAAACTAGGACAGAAATTGACAAACAACAAAGAGATTATTTTTTACAACAGCAATTAAAAAGTATCAAAGATGAATTAGGGGGGGATCCTAATGATCGCGAGGTAGCCGAAATGAAAAAAAAGGCAGACGGGAAAAAATGGCCTGATACTGCAAAAAAGTTATTTCAAACAGGGTTAGAAAAGCTGGAAAGAATGCATCCAAGCACGCCTGATTATTCGGTAGTATACAATCATTTGGATTTATTGTTGGATTTGCCATGGAATGAGTTTACCGATGACAACTATGACTTAAAAAATGCAAAAAAGGTTTTAGATGCGGATCATTATGGGATGGGTAAAATCAAAAATAGAATTCTTGAATATTTAGCGGTTTTAAAGTTAAAAGGGGATATGAAGAGCCCCATTTTATGTTTTTTAGGCCCTCCGGGAATTGGAAAAACTTCATTGGGTAAATCAATCGCCCATGCTATTGGACGTAAATATGTTCGTGTAAGCTTAGGAGGCTTACATGATGAAAGTGAAATTAGAGGACATCGTAAAACCTATATAGGCGCGATGCCTGGTAGAATCATACAAAGTCTTCGTAAAGTAAAAACGTCTAATCCAGTGATGATTTTAGATGAGATTGATAAAATCGGAAGTGATCATAGAGGTGATCCTTCAAGTGCTTTATTAGAAGTGTTAGATCCAGAACAAAATAATAGTTTTTATGATAATTATTTAGAGTCAGAATATGATTTAAGTAAAACCTTATTTATTGCAACAGCAAACGACATTAGTCATATTCAACCTGCATTAAGGGATCGTTTAGAAATTATTGATTTAAGCGGTTATGCAGTTGAGGAAAAAGTTGAAATTGCAAAAAGACATTTATTCCCAAAGCAAAAAGAGGCACATGGATTGAGTAAAGTTAATTTTAAGGTTCAGGATAATGTGCTAGAAAAAGTAATTGAAGACTATACAAGAGAAAGTGGAGTTCGTGAGTTGGATCGTCAATTGGCCTCTATTATGCGTTATCAAGCTAAGGAGCTTGCGTATAAACATAAAGTAAAACCTACCGTTAGTAAAACTGATTTACACAAAATTTTAGGTCAGCCTAGATATAGCAATGAAATTTATAAAACGGTTAATATGCCTGGAGTTGCCGTAGGTCTTGCTTGGACTTATGTGGGTGGTGATATTTTATTTATTGAGGTATTGTTATCGGATGGTAAGGGCGAAATGAAATTAACAGGTAATCTGGGAAATGTAATGAAAGAAAGTGCATCTACTGCCTTGACATACTTACAAGCTAATGCTAAAAAAATAGGGGTCGATGCCGAATTGTTTAATACAAAATCAATTCACGTTCATGTTCCTGAAGGAGCTGTGCCAAAGGATGGTCCGAGTGCTGGCATCACCATGCTAACTGCGCTGACCTCTGCATTTACTGGACGAAAAGTGAAGCCCTATTTAGCGATGACAGGTGAAATTACTTTACGTGGACAAGTATTGCCCGTAGGCGGTATTAAAGAAAAGATTTTAGCTGCTAAAAGAGCAGGTATGAAGGAAATCATTTTATGTTGGCAGAATGAAAAAGATGTTAATGAAATTGACCAAAGCTTTATTAAAGGTTTACAGTTTCATTATGTCAAAAACATGCTTCAAGTATTAGAGTTAGCTTTAGTATAAATCATTTTTTAATTTGATTTTTTGTTTTGAAACCCTAGCTTTGTTGAATGAGTAATTATATTCATAATACAAAAAAGCTAGGGTTATTAATGTATATGACATGCATTGTAACTGTATTGAATATGAATAGGGTCAATGCTCAGACAACTGCGGGAAATGCTATTTACAATTTTTTGTCATTGCCGTATAGTGCAAAAATCACTTCATTAGGAGGCGTTAATATTAGTTCAATGGGAAATGATGTTGGCTTGGCAATGTACAATCCATCATTACTCTTACCAACGATGGATAAAACGTTGACTTTAAGTGTTAAGCCATATTTTGCCGGAATTCAACAGTATGATTTTATCAACGTCAATTATTGGGAAAAGAAAAAAATTACTTGGGGGACAGGGGTTCATTATATGAACTATGGTAATATTAATATGACAGATTTTGCCGGTAATCAAATTGGCACTATGCGTCCGACTGATTATGCCATTCAGCTTTCAGCTGCAAGTGACTATATTAAACACTTTACTATTGGGGCAAGTGTAAAGTTTATTCATTCTAATTATGGAATGTATAAATCTAGTGGTATTGCTATGGATATTGGATTAAAATATCTTTCTGAAAACCAATTAAATCAAGGAAGTATTTTAGTAAGTAATATGGGCGCGCAATTTAGTAATGGGAATAGTCAACAAGAATTACCATTTAATATAATTTTGGGCTGGTCAAGAAAATTAGAAAATGCACCAATTCAGTTTTCGTTGACAGCCGATCGAATGTCGGTATGGAATAATGTTTATTATGATCCGGTATACGCACAAGCGCAAGGTGAAACGGCTCCCAATAATTTACAAAATTTAATTAATCATTTAACGGTTGCAGCTGAGTTGTATATTGGACAACAAATTGATTTTGATTTAGGCTATAATTTTATAAGACGTTATGATTTAAATGTACAAAATCAATCAAATGGGTTGAATGGATTTGCAACAGGGTTGGGCATTAAACTAGAAAGAGTGAATTTCCAATATGGAACCTCATTCTTTCAACAAAATATTTACCATCATTTTACCATTACTTATAAAAGCAAAAAGTAGGTAAATTTATTTTATCATTTACTTAGTTTTTTTCGGCGGTAAAACTGCCTTTGGCTTTTGTGCTTCCTTGTTTGCTTTTATTTCTTGTTTTTTGGGAGCTTGTTTATTAGAAGCTTCCTTTGACGTTTGTTTTTGAGCAGGAGCTTGCTGGCTTGCTGGTATTGCGTAATCTGATTCTGCGGCAATTTCTTCCATATTATCTAAGGAACCAAGATCATCATCAATGGCAGTTGTGTCTTTTGAAATAAAATTCACATCAAAGTCATTTAATAAATTAGCAGGTTTGACAAAATTTGCATTTTGATCTAAATTACAAGCAGGGTCATTGGAAACCTTTTCCATAAAATAACCCCAAATTGGTAAAGAAGCATGGGCACCTTGTCCAAAGTAATTATCTGTGAACCTTATATATCTATCGTCGCAACCTACCCATGCACCTGCAAGAATTTGTGGGGTATATCCCATAAACCATAAATCACTATTGTCATTTGTGGTTCCAGTTTTCCCAGCTATGGATTGAGCCTTAACGCCATAAGAATACATGGATCTGCCAGTTCCTTTGGTCATTACACCTTGCATCATACTGACTACTGAATAGGCAGTTATTTCATCAATTATTTTTTTTCTTTTTGGAGAGAAACTTTCTAACACATTTCCGTTTTTATCTTCAATACGATTAATAAAAAAGGGTTGTGCATTATAACCTCCACCAGGGAACATTGTATACGCCTGAACCATTTCAAATAATGAAATTTCGCAGGCACCTAATGCAATAGAGGGGTAGGGTTGAATTTCTGCCTGAACGTTACATTTTTTTAAATAGTCCACTAATTCTTTTGCTGCATCATTTCCATTGCCATTTATTTGCTTCATGATATAAGCAGATGCACAGTTTCTTGATTCAGCAAGCGCCTGGGCCATTGGCATGGATCCGCCAGTACATGTTTTAGGAGTATTAGGCACCATACCATAACCATCGAACATTTGTTGCTGGTCCTGAACAATTGTATTTGGTGTGAAACCAGATTTTTCAATTGCTAAAGAGTACAATAATGGCTTCATTGTGCTACCAACTTGTCTTTTAGTATTGATATTGACATGGTCGTATTTAAAGGTTTTAAAGTCAACTCCACCTACCCAAGCTTTTACTTCACCCGTGAATGGGTCGACCGCTAAGAAACCTGTTTGTAGTATTTGTTTATGGTACTTTAAGGAATCGAGCGGCGTCATTGTAGTGTCTAAGAATCTATTTTTATTCCAAGCAAATACACGCATTGGAACAATTTGGTCAAAAGTTTTCCTGATTACATCGTCACTTAGATCTTCTTTTTTTAAATTTCTCCAGCGATCAGTTTGTTTGATGGCTAGTTCAAGTTGGGTATTAAAATCTTTCCATACTTGGCCAGACTTGATTTTAGGTTGTAAATTAAATTCTTTTTGTAAATAGGCCATATGCCTTGCTACCGCTTCCTCGGCATATAGTTGCATTCTTGGATTTATGGTTGTATATATTTTTAATCCATCCTTGTACAAATTATAAGGGTCCCCATTACTTTTTTTATGTTCTTTGCACCATTTTTTCATAAACTCCCCCAGGTTCATTCTAAAATAGGGGCCTAATCCATTGTTTTCATCTAATTTTTTGAAGTTGGTGACTACAGGTAAATTTTTTAATTGTGTTGCTTGATCTGTTGAAATATATTTTTGACCAGCCATACGGTTGATCACCAGATTTCTTCGTTCTAAAGCCAATTTAGGATTTCTATTTGGATTAAATTTAGTAGGAGCATTGATCATACCAATCAATAAAGCAGCTTCTTCGATCGTTAATCTATCAGGCTCTTTTTGAAAGAAACTTCTTGATGCATTACTTACACCAAATAAGTTTTCACTGAATGGTACGGTATTTAAATATAATGTAATAATTTCTTGCTTTGTAAATTTGCGTTCCAATTTAACGGCTATAATACTTTCCTTAATTTTTTGAATGATACGTAATAACTTATTTCGTGTACCCCAATTATCCGTAAAAATATTTTTAGCGGTTTGCATTGTTATTGTCGAAGCTCCACCTTTGCTACCTAAAAAGGTAATTGCCCGAATCAACCCTTCTCCATCAATTCCATAATGGTCATAAAAACGTTTGTCTTCGGTGGCAACCAATGCTTGAATTAAATAAGGGCTAATGTCGCGATATTTTACACTGATTCTGTCCTCTAAATAATATTTGCCCATGGGTGTTCCATCCTGTGCATATACTTGACTAGCTAATGATGCAGTTGGGTTTTCAATATCATTCAAGTCAGGCATATCTCCAATTAATCCCCAATTTAACATGAGTAAAAAAAGCACAAATACCCCAATACCAATGAAATAGTATTTCCAAAAAATACGTACCCAGTTTTTTGTAGTTTTTACAGCTTGGTTCACTTATAATTAATTATTATTTTAAAATATTGTTTAACATGAAAATTTTATATTTCTTAAAATCATTTAAAGTTTTTATTTGAATGATATTAGATTTTCCAATCGTGAAAATTTCATATTGTTTTTCATTTAATATGCTCGTCATATTCTTTTTAATTCTTGCATCCATCAACAGTAAAAACTTCAAAGACGTACTTGTGTTTTGGAAGGGACCTACCCATATAACATATACATCATTATCAATTTGAGAGATAGTTGCGCCAATTTTTTGCTTTGTATTATCTAAGTTAATAATATTTGTAACACTATCTTTCAATTTATCGGTAGTAAAGGCATTTATTTTATTGGCAACAATAGCAATATAATGCAATTCAGTTGTATCCTTTTTATAGATCGAATTTTCATGGTTACTAGCATTTACCTCAGCCATTATGGGTAAACTCGTATTGGAAGCCAAAGTGTCTACTGAATTTTCGATTATTAAGCTGTCCTTTCCAATTTGCAAGGTTGACAAGTACCTTTCAGTATCTTTTCTATTTTTGATATCATTTAATATATTTTTTGCTTTGTCACGAATAAGATCATTTTTATTTTTTAAAATAATCGAATCTAAAATAACAATTGCTTTGTCGTCTTGTTTTTGTTGTGCGTACATTTTTACTTTAACAAATTCAAATGGGGTAGACCACCTTGTGTTTCTTAATATTGCATTAGTATTTGGTAGTATTTTTTCTAATTCAACCCAGTCTCCAATTTGACTAAGAAAATAGGCATCCTTATATATGTTTTCAACTTCTTTGTTTTTATTTTTTTCATTTACCTGTGCTTGTTTCTTTTTTATATAACTGCCATTGGGATATTGATTTGTGACAATATTAATAATACTGTCAGAGATACTTTTTTTACCATCATGTAAATATTGGCTAGCTAAATCAAGTAAAGCACGTTCGGTCGTAATGGGATCTATATTTTTTTGTATAATTTTATAATATATTTCTTTTGCTTTATTAAAATCGTTCAACTTCAATAAAAAAGTTTGAGCTACTGTGAGCGCAGCATTATTCCATTTAATTTCAGAAGCTTTATATTCGTCAATATTTTCAATTAATTTTATACTATTAGTATCTACATCAGATTTTATATTTTCAATTTTCTTTAAAGAGGTATCATTATTTGCATTTTGTGTTAATTGCTTAGATAATTTATTTACAATGGCAGTACTGGTTTTTCTTCGCCACATATCTACATTTGGCCTTTCACCCCATTTTTGAATGAAATTTTGTTTCCCTTGTGCTATGGTAGCATTATTTTCAAAGTAAAAATCAGTGCCTGAATTTTTATTAAGAATATTGACATTGTTATTACTTGATGTTGTACTAATGTAATTCAGGTTGTTTAACACGCTAATTTTGTCGTTAAATATTGTTTTTAAGCTGTTTGATTTAGCTATTATATTTTTGTTCCATTTCTCAGCATATTCTTTTTGTAACCCTATAGGTAATGAATAAATATATTGAAGACTATCTTCCTTTTGATATGCATTCATTTCCTGTTCAATGGTTGCTAGCCATTTTTTTCTAAGTGTTATTTGCTCAAATTGAGGGTTGGTTTTAATAACATTAGTGATACTGTCATATGCCATTTTTGCTAATCCATATCGATCATTATTGTAATTTATTTCACCAAGTAATTCAAATGATTTTTGCTTTTGTTGTTGGTTGGTTAAATTATAATTAACTGATGTGATTAACCATTCATTAGCTTTTTGAATTTGATTATATTGTATGGCTATTTTGGCCATTTCAAAATATATAATATCCTTAAATGGCTTATATTTTTCTCTTTTTGTAATACGCTCTAAATTCTTAGCTAATACCTGCCAATCACTATTTGCATTATTAGCTTGTATACGAACTAAATTAATAATTGCATATACACCAATTATGGGGTTGGGTGAATTATTACTTGCTTTATTAAACCAATAATATGCCTTATTGATATTGTTTGCTTTTTGCCATAATTGACCTATCAAAAAATACCACCTACTTTTTGCATTTGCGTCAATTGCATTGGGGATAGCTTCAATTAGATTTGTTGCTGCTTTATCATACATTTCCATCAAGTAATAGCCATAAGCAAATTGTTCATGTAAAAATGGCTGAAGTCGCTTAGGGAAATTACCGTCTGCTTTTAATAACTCTAATAAGCTTATTCCATCATTAATTTGGTTTGATTCCAAATAATTTCGCGCTTGCCAAATCATACTCTCATTTCTAACATTCGCATTTTCCCAAATTCGATTGTTTTCCTTTGTAGCGATTGAGAACTTGCCATTTGAATTCCGAAGATTACTTCCCATAGGTAAATCAACGCCATCTTCTTGATTGTCAAATGAGTAATTGATGAATTGTAAAATGCTCCCCGCAGTATCAAAGTTTTTATGGTATAAGTAAGCTTTTGCTAATAGTAAATAGGCGTCGTCAACCCAGTTGCTCCTTAAATCATGTAATACGATATTTGCATTACAACGATATATGATCGAATCAATACTGCTTTTTGAAATATTTGCTAAATCATAATCATAAAAACTGAGCAAGTTGCTATAATCTTCTTCATACTGAAATCTAGCATTTTGAATAATTTCTTTTAATTCCTCTTCGGCATTAAACAGATAGTTATATTGAGAAACAGTATTTTGATATGCTCTTCGACTTAGGGTATATTTCTTATTTAATAAAATTTCATAGGGGAGTGGTCTTTCTTCTTCCTGTGGAACTAATTTTTCAACGGTTTTATTTAGTTTGTCATTTGCTGCCTGTTTCACAACATTTGCCTTATTTAGAATGTCTCCTTTTACCTTTTTTTGTGTTGAATCTAATATGGCATTTACTTTTTTTACAATTTTTAATTGATTAAGATTAAAAATGCTATTTGAAGTGTCCTGAGCCTGAAGATGCATCGGAAATATTATCATTAACATAATAATTCCGTATCCTAGATAACAATATTTTGAAATTGGTTTACTGGCAAACATAATATGACTAAAAACTCCTTAAAAGTACAATTTATATGCTTTATTTTGACAAAAATTGCAATACCATCGTATCTTTAACAGGTATTTATCCCTATGCCAAATTTAGACATCAATAATACCTTTAAAAGGACCAGTAACACATACCGTTTAGTGGTGATGAATGATGATACCTATGATGAAGTAGCAGCCATTAGATTTTCCAGAAATTCGGTATATATTGGTTTTAGCATTTGCTTTATTTTATTAGTAGGGTTGACAATTGGTCTAATTGCCTTCACTCCCCTCAAGTATTATATACCTGGGTATGGTTCAAAAGAGAGTAGAACAACATTACAGCTTCTGAAAATCAAAACCGATTCTTTGGAACAATCCATGCACGATAAAGACATTTATTTGGAAAGCTTAAAGAAAGTGCTGAATACAAATACACCTCAGCAATTGGATACCATGCCGCTTCAAATAAGTGACGGTAAAAAAATCACTGATTAATTTTTATAAATTGAAGAATATTCCTTCTGCAGATAAAAAAATTGTTTGGTCAAAATTTGCAGGTTTAGCATCACAATGGGCCGTTGCTATCTTTGTATTATTATTTTTTGGGAAGTATTTGGATTCGCTTCATTTATTTGAACTTAAAGCGCCCATATTTATATGGTTACTTCCTTTCATTTTTATCATTTTTTCACTGATCCGAATTATTAAAGAAACAAGTACTTCAAATGTTGATAAAAATAAGCACTGATCAATTTTTGTATTAAAATTTTAACATAATGACACGTAAGCAAATCATTCCCATACTATTTATTTTTGTTTTGATAAATGCTTTATCATTATTTGGTAATGCTTATTTTTCGGAACCCACCTTTTTGAAATTCAAATTTGTAATGGTGGTAAATTTAATGTTGTTTGGCATGTCTATATTTAATTTTATGAGGTTAAAAAAAATGGATGCTACAAATCCCCATGCCATGGTAAGATCAGTAATGGTAGGGACATTATTGAAAATGCTGATTTTCGCAGGAGCCGCTTTGGCTTATGCTACTCAAACAAAAACGCCTGTTGGAATGTCAACCCTGCTGGTTAGTATGGGATTATATTTAGTTTATACTTGGCTTGAAATTAGATGGACACAAATAAAAAAATCCTAATTTAGGGTTTATTAAATGGCAAAAATTGAACATCCATTAGGAGCCCTTCGTCATTATTTACCTGAAGGAGCATTTGAACCTGTTGTTCATTTAATTAATTTATATAAAGTTCATTTAACAGTTACTAAGGAACGAAAATCTGTATTAGGTGATTATCGACATGCAGGTATGGGGTCTAATCATAAAATTTCAGTGAACGGCAACCTTAATAAGTATGAATTTTTAATTACACTATTACATGAACTTGCACATTTACTTTGTTTTGAGCAATATAAAAACAGGGTAGAAGCGCATGGAAAAGAGTGGAAAAATATTTATAGTACTTTATTAACTGAGTTTATCAGACTAAATATTTTTCCATCAGATATTCAAAAAAGTTTGCAAAAAACATTACTTAATCCAGCAGCGACTGCTAATGGTGAAACCGCATTATTATTGGTTTTGCGTAAATATAACGATGTTAAAAAGGATGGACATTCATTTGTCGCACATTTGCCAGAAGGGACATTATTTGAGTCCTTGAAGGGTCGCATTTTTCGTCGTGGTAAAAAAAGACGTATTAGAATAGAATGTGTTGAAGTAGCCACCGGTCAGTTGTATTCATTTAGTGCACTCACAGAAGTAAAAGTAATCCAAGGGTAGCTGGTTAAAAAAAACAAAAAGGCCTCGATATTCGAGGCCTTTTTAAAATCATAAGAGTAATTTAATTCGCATTTTATATTTTATAAAAATGCGTAATTAAACAAATAATAACGCCCCTAAAAAGGGGCGTTATTAAAATCATTAGAGG
>JACCDI010067772.1_pt1 | contig 13843 bp, 16 predicted proteins | sample 7442791 | NCBI WGS metagenome assembly JACCDI01 (sample SAMN15323434, study PRJNA562643) | freshwater metagenome | isolation source: river surface water | place: USA:Blue River Watershed | collected 2017-08-15
GACCGAATCAAAGGCCACCAACTGAGGGGCCGGGATGGCGAAGACCACGGCCTGAACGGCGGGCAGGGCAACATCTTGTTCCTTTGAGTAGAGCAGCCAGCCCTCTTCTGCCCGCTCGATGCGCGTGATGGTGGTGTTGATCTTCAGATTCAGTTGACTGGCCAAGGATCTCACCAGGCTGTTCATGCCAGGGTTGGCGACGTAGCGTGTTGGCCCCTGCTTGGCCGTCCACTCAAAGGGTTGGGTAGAGATGATTTCACCGATCCGTGCGTTCCATGGCGAGACTAGGCCAGCTGCCGTCCACTGGCTCACCTGGGTCTGAAAGGCGTCGCCTCTGGCGGTGAAGTATTGGGCGCCGTGATCGGCCTGCCAATCATCGCTCCGTCGGGTGCTCATGCGGCCAGCCGCGCCACGGCTTTTTTCGTAGAGCACAACGGAATAGCCGGCTGATTGCAGTTGAAGGGCGCAGGTCACGCCGGCCAGGCCAGCGCCAACAATGGCAATGGATCGTTTGGTTTGGGTCATGGGCAACAGTCTATTCGTTGGGGTTTGCGGCCTCAGGCTATAATCCGCCCTTCGCGGAGAGGTGGCAGAGTGGTCGAATGTACCTGACTCGAAATCAGGCGTGCGGGTAACCGTACCGTGGGTTCGAATCCCACCCTCTCCGCCACTCCTCCTCAGTTACGACCGCTAGCCTGCACCTGCAGGTGGGTATGGGCCAGCATCATCAGTGGGCTCAGGCAATTAAGCGCGAGGCCCCTTCGAACCATTGCACCCAAAATGTGGTCGTGCTCGGTGGGCTGCCCTGCTTGAAGGTCTCTTAGCATGGAGGCTGTGAAGCTCGATCCTTTGGCTGTGAGGATTGCCAGGGCCTTGTCAGAGGTCTCGGCCGCAATCGCGTGGCCAGAGCGCTTCGCAATGGCCAGACATTCCTGATAAAGACTGGTTGTTACCTGTAGGCCATAGTCGGTGGCGACGATCTGCCCAACGGAGCCCCGACAGAGCGTTGTCATACCGGCGAGAGTGGCCAAGAACACCCACTTGTCCCAGAGTGCCTGCTCAATGTCATCCGTTAGCACGCTCTCAAAGGGCGTTTTCTGACAGAGGCTCCAGAACGCATGGGCGATGTCACGCTGCAAGTTATGCCGTGGCCCGACGGTCAGGCGATGCAGGTCAGTCAGCCTGCGAACACTGCCATCTGCAGACATGGTGGCGGCAATATGGGCCACCCCGCCTAGGACCCGCTCACGTCCAAGCTGACGATCCAGCAGATCTAGATGGTCAAGCCCATTGAGCAAGGGCAAGACCAGCCCATGTCCGAGTGCGCCTTGCAACGAGCGCAGGGCATCCTCAAGGTCGTATGACTTTGGCGCCAAAATGATGAGGTCATAGATTGGCTGGGCTGACGAAGCTGTGATGGTCTGAGGCTGAACCACAAAGGCCTCGGTCGGCGTCTGAATGGTCAGCCCATTGGCGTCCAGCAGTGCCTTACGCTTGTCGCGGACCAGGTAGGTGATGTCGGCACCGGCTCGAATGAGATGGGCGCCAAAATAACCGCCAATTCCGCCGGCTCCGAGGATCAGGATCTTCATGGTTATGACCGCTCAGTAGGAAGAAGGCCTGTGTATTCGCCGCGAGCCGGATAGTCCTTGGCGATGGCGAAGTCAATGGCACCGAGCAGATCCTGGAAAGAGGGGCGGGCGAAGGGCATGGTCTGTGTGGAACCGTAGTAAAGCGTGCCATCCGGTCGAACAATAAACACGCCTGGCTCACTAAAGAGTGCGGGCTCTTCGATGCCGATGGAGGTCTGCCCACGGGTTGTGCTGATGTAGAGGCCCCACTGTCGGGCTATCTGCAAACTCAGGCCGTAGCCAAGCCGAAGGTGGGTCGCACCAATCTTGTCAGCCATGGCCTTGGCCCGCTCAGCCGTGTCACTGCTAAGGGCCAGCACCTCTACGCCGCGGCTCTTAAACTCGGGCACCAGACGCTCCAGTTCAATGAGGTACTTCGCGCAAATGGGGCAGTGCAGGCCGCGGTAGGCCACGATCAGATCGAAGCGTTGGCCTGGGTTTTCTCCCAAGACGAATGTCTGCCCATTGACCGTGGGAACGCTAAGGGCTGGGACGGGCAGACGGGGTGTGAGTGCTGAGGTGGTCATGCGAGCTCCAAATAGAAATAATTTTTGAGGTGGTGACGTTGAGGCATGAGTATGTCGTACTATTGGCAAACAAAAATCCATAAATATTTGCTATTCGTTCAAAATGACTGACACCAAACTCGATCGCCTGTCCGCACTTCTGGAGGGTTTGGCGCCCTTGGTAAGCCTGGGTCTGGTCTCAGAGCCCCGCATAGAGGGAGCACCCAGCGGGGATAACCACACCGATCTACAACTGTTCTTTCTGACGCGCGGATGCGCAGAGCTCAAGGTCGACGGCGTGCAGCAAAAGATTCACTCCCCGGCGCTGCTCGCCATTCATGCCAGCCGGCCCTATGTCTTTCACCGATTCACCAGCAAGGATCCCCGTCGTCTGTTGGCCGCACGGGTGCAATTGACAGGACCGGTCGCCGCCTTGTTTTTGGAGGAGTTCTCACAGCCACGAATCGTCTCACTCGCCGACGATGAGCCCTCGCTCAGACTGGCGGTGGCGATGATTGAATCGGAATTGGATGCGCCGCGCTGCGGGCGTCCAGCATTGCTGAACCGCGCAGGCGACATCCTGTTTATTGGTTTATTGCGCTACCTCGTAGCGCATCCCAATACGCAGGGCGGTGGCCTCTTTAATGGTCTGGCTGATCCCCGGATCGCCAAGGCACTGGTGGCGATGCACCAGTGTCCGGCCTTTAAGTGGGACCTAGAGCTCCTCGCCAAAGAGGCCGGTATGTCGCGAACGGCCTTTGCCACCAAGTTTCATCAGACGATGCGCAAGCCGCCAGGAAAGTATTTGGCAGCCATCCGACTGGCCTTGGCCAGGCGAGCTGTGGAGTTGGGGCGAGGACTCAAGGAGGCAGCCCGGGTGGCCGGATACGAAAACAGCTCCGCCTTGTCTCGTGCACTGGCCAGGGTGCAATCAGCGTAGTGTCCAATTAATGGTCGCTGCGCTTGAGGTCCCGATAGAAGTTTTCGTGGGGACCGACCATGAGGAGCTTGATGGTGGCCCCATCCAACATCCGATAGGCCAGCAGACACAGCAGTTGGCCCATGCGAAATTTGTAAACTCGGATGCCGACCAGATCGCCGACCTTGGCGTCCCCAATGCTGGGTTGGCTTGCCACCCTAGGCACGGTCTCATCCAGCTCTGCTTTCTGCGGGGTGCAGAGCTTTTTGACGGTGCGAACATTTGTGACGCGTTAAGCTATCTAGTAGTTAAACCTCGACACCACGTAGAACTGCGGCATCGCAGATTTGCCGGAGCGTTACCCAACTGCTTGAATAGAAGAGAAGAGACTAAAACAATGATGAGTATGAAGCGCACCTACTTGAAGCTGGCTTTGCTGACGCCCTTCCTAGCTCTTCAGGTGACTCAGGCCAATGAGCCTACCTATCGACCCAAGGCCCAGCTGGTGACTGAGAGCGTCTACGCCATCGTCGGACCCTTGGGGCAGCGAAGCGAGGCCAATGCTGGTCTCAATGCCAACTACGGATTCATCGTCACACCGACTGGTGTGATCTTGATTGACAGTGGCGCGAGCGCTCACAGCGCGGCCATGCTGGAGAAGGCCGTGAGAGACGTCACGCCCAAGCCCATTCGTTGGGTACTCAACACCGGGTCACAGGACCACCGCTGGCTGGGCAATAGTTACTTTGCTAAGCGAGGGGCCGAGGTTCAGGCCATGGCCAATACGGTTGAGACTCAGAAGGCGGTCTTTCAGCAGCAGCTTCAGGGCCTTGAGCGGTTTATTGGGCAGCAGTTGAAGGGCACGGGTGCCTTGCAGGCCGACCAGGTTCACCCTGCACCAGAGAAGGCCTTGACGATTGATGGGGTTCGGATTCAGTGGATTGAGACCAACGCTCATTACCCAGGTGACACGATGATCTATCTGCCAGACGCTTCGGTCGTGTTTACCGGCGACCTTGTCTACGTCGACCGAGTCCTGGGTGTCTTACCTCAATCCAATGTTCGTAAGGCGCAGGCTGCCTTTCAACGGTTGGTCAGTCTTAGCCCCAAGTACATCGTTCCTGGTCACGGACGGGTGACCGATCTGGCTCATGCCAAGCTTGAGACTGGTGATTACTACGATTTCTTGATCAAGAATGTCGGGGCAGCTGCTCGCAACATGGATTCCATTGGCGAGACCTTGGACAAGTTCGCCAAGCCCAAGCAATTTATGCATCTCCAGAATTTTTCTGAGCTGCACCGGGCCAATATGAACCGTGTGTTTGTAGACTTCGAAGCCAACCCGTAAGATTGGGATATGAAATTCGTACAAGTATTAGTGGCGGCGGCCATGGCGATCAGTACCCCCGCGATGGCGGATTCCAAGGCCGTCCTGATCGACGAGATCTCTGGGTATCTAGAATTTATTGACTACGGTGGTGCGGTGATCTTTGCAGAGCAGATTCCCCGCGCTGAGTATTCCAAGATGATGGTGATCGACGCCCGGGATGCAGGTCAGTTCTCCAAGGCTCACATTCCTGGTGCCGTCAACATTGAATGGCGCAAGGTGCTCGAGCAGCGTTCCAAGATCCCCAAAGACAAGATGGTCTTGATCTACTGCAACACCGGCAGTCTGAGTGCCCAGGCCGGCCTTGCGCTGCGCCTCGCTGGATACGACAACGTCAAAATTCTGCAGGGTGGCTTTGAGGAGTGGAAGGCCAAGGGCGGTCTGGACGCGAATGCACGGGCAGCGGGTGCCCAGTCAAAGCACTAACGGGACTTGATCATGCCTAATTCGATATTTGCCTTTGGTGAGAAACGGCCCGAATTCTCGGTGCCAGTTTTGAATGAGAGAGCCGTCAGAGCCGGTGCTGGTCTTCTGTTCCTCTTTGCCATGATTGCCTTTATGAATGCCTGGTTAACAGGCAACTTCGGTCCGACGCGTGTTTTTGTAGTCGCCTTTCTGACGGACTTTATCGTACGACTTCTGTTGAATCCAAGGCTTGCACCGAGCCTGGTGATGGGCCAGTGGTTGGTTCGTCATCAGCAGCCTGAGTGGGTAGGTGCGCCTCAGAAGCGTTTTGCCTGGTCAATTGGGCTTGGTTTGGCCTTGGTGGTGACATACCTCGTGGTTTTCAAGGGAGTCGTGGGGCCTCTGAACCTTTTGACCTGTCTTCTGTGTCTGATCTTTTTGTTTTTTGAGACAGCCTTCGGCATCTGTATAGGCTGTTGGATTTACAACCGAATTTCCCCACAAAAGGCTCAGTTGTGTCCCGGCCAGGCTTGTGAGCGGCAGCAGTTCAATCCACCGTCACTCTTCGAGGCAATTCCCCTCGTCGCACTACTCTTAGGGTTGGTGCTGCTGGGTCCTCATCTATACGGCGTTCGCATCGCACCTATAGAGAATGCTGTTTTACAGGCTGAGTCTGCTGTGGTTGTTACACCGACAAAGTCCGCGGCCGAGCAGGCCCGTTGTGTCGTTCCCGAATTTGCGAAGGCGATGGGGCACCAAGAAATCTGGAAGAAGCACAACAACTGCTTGTAGGGTTAGCGTTCAGTTTTTGCCCCGCCTAAACTAGCTTTGGTATGGCGAGGGTCGTGATACCCAGTACCAAAAATACGCCTGCTGCAATAACGTGAACCAGCCGCATCGGGATTTTGTTGGCGAGTTTGTCCCCAGCAAATACCGCCGGCACGTCTGCAATCAGCATCCCCAGGGTTGTTCCGATCACCACCATGATGGGCGCGGTGTAATGCGCAGCCAATGCAACTGTGGCGATCTGAGTTTTGTCTCCCATCTCCGCCAGAAAAAAGGTGATGAGTGTCGCACCAAAGACCCCAAATCGCTTGGCAATCTGGGTTTCCTCTTCCCCAATCTTGTCCGGAATCAGCGTCCAGATGGCCATGCCAATAAAGGACAAGCCCAAGACCCAACGAAGAACGTCGGGACTGATGGTGGCGGTGATCCAGGCGCCGAGTGCCCCAGCCAGACCGTGGTTCAGGATGGTCGCTACCAAGATGCCCATGATGATGGGAAGGGGCTTCTTGAATCGAGAGGCCAGTATGAAGGCCAACAATTGAGTCTTATCGCCAATTTCGGCAAGGGCAACCACACCAGTGGACACGAGTAAAGCTTCCATCTGGTTAGGGTGCCTTTTTCCGAATCGCCGTAACGATGTACTTGGTTCCCTCGGCTGTCGCCTGAAACTCCACTGCATCCTGTACTTGGAGCCCCCCAAGAAGAGAGGGCTCCTTGACATAAAACACCATGGTCATGGGGGGCATATCAATCGATTTGATATCGCCGTGTTTAATCGTTAGCCGCTTGTTTTCTGGGTCGAGCCGGCGGATCTCACCGCTAGCCCACTCTGCCATGGCGGAGGAACAGACGCCAACCAGAAGTAGGCCGGTCATCACCTTAACCAGGGTCTTCATGGTTGCCCCCCTCTTCTGGGGCGGTAGGAAGCGAAGACCTTTACCCGGCCAGTACCGCTCACCAGCAGAACATCATACGGATCGACCTGACCGCCGTATTCGGGACCGTCCATTCCCGGTGATCCGATTGGCATCTCTGGGACCGATAGCCCGATGGCCTTTGGACGCTCTCTCAGGAGACGTTGAATCTCTCTTGCGGGAACATGCCCCTCAATCACATATCCATTTATTAAAGCTGTATGACATGAGGCGTATTCCCTGGGCATACCAAGTTCACTGCGCTTTGCACTGCTGCCAGTGTCGTATCCCCTCACTCGAAATCCATTGACTTCGAGGTACCGCATCCATTCCAAACAGCAACCACAGGTCGGTGACTTCCAGACTTCGATGAGCGGCTTGGTGACTTGAGCCCGCCCCAGGGAGGGCATCGTCGCAACACCCAAGATGGTCAAGCCGAGGGCTCTTACCAGGCGGCGCCTATCCAATTTGCTGCTCATGGACTCACCCGAATCTTTCCGACCATTCCGGCTTCATAGTGGCCCGCAATCAGGCAGGCAAAATCAAAGTCACCCTCGCGGTTGAACTGCCAGATCAATTGGCCGGCCTTTTTGGGTCCCACGTGCGCCATATAGGGCTCGTCATGTTCCATGTTGGGGTGCTTCTTCATCATGGCTGCGTGTTGATCAAGTTCCTGTTTGGTCCCGATAACCATCTCATGCATAACCGCGCCTGCATTTTTGACTTCGAAGCGGATCGTTTCGCCCTTTTTAACCGTGAGCTGATTTGGCGTGAAGCGCATGTTATCGGTCATCTGGATGGTAATGACTCGGTCAACTTTCTTGGGGTCACCAGCGATTCCCCAAGCCTTTTGCTCGGCGGGCATTATCATTGCGCCGTGAGCGCCATGAGCCCCGGCGTTATGTTGATTGTTGCCATGGGCGTGAGCGGCAGTGACCAAGCCACTGACCATGGCAGCTAGCAAAGCTATTTTCGTTGCGTTGTAGCTAGACATTTTTGATTTCTCCTATTGGGAAAACTGTTCTCTAGTGTTGGTGGCCGTGATGGGCCTTGTTGGGCTTGCGGACTTGAACCTCGACCTCTGTGGCGTCAGACCTGGGCATGGCCCCCTGGCCACTTGACTTGGATCGGGGGGCAGTTGACAACTGCGGCCCCTTCCATTCAAACGCCTGTGTCCCTCTCGGTTGCTTGTACCAGCCTGGGTTTGAATAGTCTCCGGGTTTTTGATTATTGCGGACCTTGAGCACGCTAAACATACCGCCCATTTCAACTGATCCATAGGGACCCTCACCGGTCATCATCGGGATGGTGTTTTCTGGTAGCGGCATCTCCATTTCCGCCATATCCGCCATGCCACGCTCGCCCATGACCATGTAGTCTGGGATGACCCGCTTGATTCGACCTGCCAGCCCGGTGTGATCAACACCAATCAGGGTGGGCACAGCGTGACCCATGGCGTTCATCGTGTGATGCGACTTGTGGCAATGAAAAGCCCAGTCGCCCTCTTCACTTGCGATGAATTCAACCTGACGCATCTGCCCCACCGCTACATCGGTCGTGACCTCTGGCCAGCGACTCTGCTTTGGTGTCGGACCACCGTCTGTGCCGGTCACCTCGAACTCGTGACCATGAAGGTGGATGGGGTGGTTTGTCATGGTGAGGTTGCCAACTCGAATGCGCACCCGATCATTAAGGCGAACATTGAGTGAGTCGATGCCCGGAAAGACGCGGCTGTTCCAAGACCAGATGTTGAAATCCAGCATGGTCATGATCTTTGGAGTGTAACTGCCTGGGTCAATGTCGTAAGCATTCAAGAGAAAGCAGAAATCGCGGTCAACCTCTGCGATGAGCGGGTGTTTCTTTCGAGGGTGTGTGACCCAGAACCCCATCATGCCCATGGCCATTTGCGTCATCTCATCCGCATGAGGGTGGTACATAAATGTTCCAGGGCGGCGGGCGGTGAATTCGTAGACAAATGTCTTACCAGAGGGGATGCCTGGTTGGTTGAGTCCCGTAACGCCATCCATGCCGCTCGGCAGCCGTTGCCCATGCCAGTGAATCGAGGTGTGCTCTGGCAGGCGATTGGTGACGAAGATGCGGACTTTATCGCCTTCAACGACCTCGATGGTCGGTCCGGGTGATTGTCCGTTGTATCCCCACAGGTGAGCCTTGAATCCTGGTGCCATCTCCCGAACGACTGGTTCGGCCACCAGATGAAACTCTTTCACACCATTGTTCATCCGCCATGGGAGTGTCCAGCCATTCAGGGTGACCACGGGGTTGTAGGGACGGCCAGACTCCGGTGTAAGAGGGGGTTGTGTGGTGGGGCTCGTTTGTAAAACCGGCTCAGGCAATCTCGCCAGAGCGACACGGCTGACGGCGGTTGCAGCCAAGGTGGTCGATGCAGCGAATCCAGCGAACAAGGCTTGGCGTCGGCTCAGTTCCATGCGTCTCTCCCAATATTGATCAGTTCCTCGCGTAGCGCGGCAAGCTTGGTTTGCAGCGCTGACTCGAGACTCCAGAACTTCAAGAGTTGTGAAAGGTATTGACTCTGGAGTTTGGTGTGATTTTCGGCATCTTTGAGCAGCTCGAATATGCCCAGAATCATGCCGTTGTAATGCAAAAGCGTCTCCTCAGACACCTTTTTCTGTGCGGGAAGCAGTCGGGTCCGGTAGATTTGAACGATCTTGTGGCTCTCCTGGCGGGCCAATAGCGCCAGCCTGACCTCTGACTGGATTCGCAATACAGCTGGGTTGTTTGATGTGATCAACAACAGCCTTTCGTCCACCTCACTCAGGCTTTGCAGGCGGGCAGGAGGATCCGGTAGGCCATCACTGAGGGAGAGCGCTGGTACCGCTGCGCCCAGTTGTAGTCTGAGCTTTACTGCCTCTATCGACTCCTCATACTCGAGAAGAGCCGCTGATAAATCTTCAAGTGAATGTCCGGCGTCTAAGTCTTTCTCAAGGGCGTGCAGATCATTTGTATTGCCCGCCTTGCGCATACGTCTGATGAGTTCAGCAGCGATGTCCCGTATTTCGGAGATGTCTCTCTGAAGCGTCAGTCGCTGCTGGGCCGCCACCGCTCCATAGTAGAGCGTTGTGATGTCAGCCGTCAGCCTCTGATCCTTGATAAGGGCCTCTCGCTGTGCATGGTTGAGGCGTGGGTAGTCGGCCAATCGATGGCTGGTAATCGCCAGCGTCTGGGTGAGCCCAGGCTCAAGCCCACGGGCTTGTTTCAAGGCCTCTGCCAGAGAGAGCGGGGTGGTCGCCTTTGGTTTGGATTCGGCTGGGGCTTGGCCAGACCGCTCGCGGGCATAGGCTTTCCATCCGCCTGCCTCTCGTACGCGGTCATTTAGTTGCAGCCAGTCGTGAGTGGGCTGAGCCCGGACTGGTGTCATAAGCTGGGTGAACCCCAGCATTAGCAGTAAAAGAGAACGTTTCATGAATGCTCCTGGTGATCGATCAGGACTGAACCCACGGGACGCCTGTGGCCCCGGGGGCTAACGTACCGAAGGAGATCAGGAGCGGGGTGGTCTTAGTAACCCGTCTAGGTAGACGCTGGCATGCGGCCTCGCTGAGACAACGACAACTTTTGGAGAATCGAAGTCTAGGGCTTGATGGACCGACGGGTAAATCAGTCCCAATGGCATGGTGCAGAAACCATTGCAGACCGAGCAACTGGCTTTGGCTACTTTTGATGTAGCCGGGACGGCCTGGTTGTCGGTCACACCGTCGGGGGCCGCCGATTCGTGGGCATGGTACTGGGCCTTTTGATGAGCCTCTTGGTGATCATGTCGCGAATCCTGATTGCTTACATGCCCGGAAAACTGGGTGAGGTGCTCTGGCGCCATCGTGGCATGACAGTTAGATGCTGCCGCAGCCTGCCCTTGGAGAGGCAGGCTGATCATCAAGAAAACGGTCAGGATGATGCGAGCGATGGGGTTCAATTGCGAGCCGTGTGTTGGAAAACAGTGTCCTGACTATAACCAATTTCGACTGTCAGGGCTCTAAAAAGCCCTCTTGATATCCCGCCAAAGGGTTCCCACTCGGCCGGGATCGTTCTGAAGAGGCTGGCTGGTCTGACTCCAGGCCACCATCGACTCGGGAAACATCTTCGCACCCTTTTGACCCAGGACCTCGGACAAAATGAACCAGTTGGTAGCGGCCCAATGTCCGGTGTTGCAAAACGAGACCGTCTCCTGGTCTTGGACCAGTCCAGCCGCCTTGGCGATGGTTTCAATCTCTGCCTTTGTTTTGAGCTGCCCCGTCTTGGGTGTGAACCACTGGTCATGGCTTAGATTGGTGGCGGTGGGCAGGGTGCCATATCGGCTGGCGGCATCGTGGCGAACGTCACCTTTGAAGAAGCCAGCCGGACGGGCGTCAATCAATTTGGGACGATTTGAGCTCGTTGAGTCGGTCAACTTGGCGACTTCTTGAATGTCGACGATGGCCGACTGATCATATTGAACACTGATCTGGGTAGGATTGATTTTGGGTTTGTCTGTGGCTAGAGGCTGACCACTGGCGCTCCAGGCCTTGAGACCCCCATCGAGGACAGCCAGGTGTTTGAAGCCTGCGACCTTCAACGTCCAGTAGACCCTGGCAGCTGCGCCAAAGTCGGTTGCATCGGTTCCTCGGTTCGCAATCACGACCTTGGTCTCAGGCGTCAGGCCCAGGGCTGAGACGACCGCCGACAGTTTGGGTTCCGGGACAGGACGCCCCGGATTGGATTTGTCGCCTCTGAATTGCGAGTAGGGGGCAGACAGGGATCCTGGAATGTGACCGGCATCGTAGTTGGGTGCTTCTGGTGACCCCTTGGCCTCCCGAATGTCCAAGACTTTGACCTCGCCTTTCTCGAGGGATGCCTTCAGCGAACCGGCAGAGATCACTGGGCCAAACGCAAAGGCTGGGCCCATCGCCAGAAGAAATCCCAGTGTTGCCAGTGCCTTGCTGGTCTTTTGAAAAACGAGGTGATGTTGAGAAGGTTGTGTCATGAGTCGAACTCCTAAAAAGAAGACCAAAGCTTGATGGCTAGAGTGCAAGATGACCAAGTCCTAAATTTCATAAGCTTTTTCTGGTTAATGCCCCTAGTCCATCGCTTTACTTGGAAGTTTTTCTCTAAAATATGGGTGCCTCTCAAAGGGAGTAGTTCACACGGCCTTTGTTAGCCGTGCGGCGGTATCGTCAATACAGCGTCTGGTGGCGGCCCCACCATCGCTCGGTACCGCCAACCGTCACTCAGCACGGGGAACAAGACTGGCGAGGAGTTTTCAATACACCACCAGATCTGGCCAGTCTGGGTAGAGAGGCTTCTCACATGATCTCCATCGGTACGCCGTTGCTGTGGACGTTGTTCGTCGTATTCGTCTTGATCGCCTTGGCGATTGATTTCTTGGCCCTGAACAAGCAGGGCGCTCATGCCGTCACCATGAAAGAGGCCACCATCTGGTCTCTGATCTGGGTGGCAGTTTCGTTCTTGTTTGTCGGCTGGCTCTGGTGGCACCTGGGAGGCCTGGGCGAAGACGTCACGGCCAAGGCCCTGGCCGATGCCAAGGCCTTGGAGTTCATCACCGGCTATGTCGTTGAAAAGGCGCTGGCAGTTGACAACATCTTTGTCTTCCTGATGCTGTTTACGTATTTTGCTGTGCCGGCCGAATTTCAGAAGCGGGTCCTGATGTTCGGTATCTTGGGAGCACTGGTTCTGCGGGCCGTCATGATCCTGGTGGGTGCCTGGCTGATCGTGAAGTTTCATTGGGTGATGTATGTCTTTGGTGCCTTCCTGGTGATCACGGGTGTCAAGATGTGGTGGGCCGCTGGGCAGGAACCTGACCTGGATAACAACCCGGCACTCAAATGGATTCGTGGTCGCATGAAAATCTCGCCTGACTACGATGGCGAGAAGTTTTTCACGGTGGTCAATGGCGTGAAGATGGCCACACCTTTGTTTGTGGTGATTCTGCTGATTGGCTTTGTGGACCTAGTCTTTGCGGTGGATTCTATTCCAGCCATCTTTGCCATCACCACGGATCCCTTCATTGTGCTGACCTCGAACGTCTTTGCGATCCTGGGACTGCGCGCCATGTACTTCTTGCTGGCAGGCATGCACGAGCGTTTTCACTTGCTGTCATACGGCCTGGCCATTGTCTTGGTCTTTATCGGCACCAAGATGCTGCTGATCGACCTCTACAAGATACCCATTGCCTGGTCTCTGGGCTTTACCGTCCTGACGCTGGCTGTGACCATGGTCTTGTCTCTGCGCATTCCGGCCAAACCGGGGCATGCTGGAACGGCCTTCCCCTTCAAGCCCAAAGACAGCAGCGACCAGCGCTGACCTGGGCCCAGTGGTCTACTGGGGGTGAGTCTTGAGTCGGCTGGATTCCCATAGGTCGAACTGCCGTTGCATGTCGGCGGCCTCGGCCTCTAGGGAATCCTCCGGCGCATCGGGGCACTCGGTTGGCGTGGGCTGATTCGGATCCGGTCTTGCTGGTGGTGGCTTGGGGACAAAGGTCGAACGGCCATCCCAGCCAAACGGGTTGCTGTAGCGAGGCGGATCGGGCAGGCAGTCAAACTTATAAATCGGCGGCCAGCCATCGTCAAAGGGCTGAAAAGAGATGGTCTTCTCAAAGACCAGTGGCTGCCCCGTTGGGGTAGGGGGCAGCGGCGGCAGGTTGGCAATTGCCTGACGGGCCAGTTGCTCGGCTTTGTCCGAGGTAGACCAGATGGTCTGCAATTTGGCGAGTCTGCCGTCTGGCGCAATCTCAATGGCAAACCGCACCGCACCCTGGTCGGGGCCCTCTACAGCCGTGCCCATCATGCTGCGAACCTGCTGCCCCCAGGTGTTGCGGTAACGCTTGCTGTTCTTAAGCGTATAGGTCGAGGCCAAGGCCCAGTCCTCGGCGGTGGGTGCCGGCGGGGCTGCCTTGCTGGCTGGTCCAGGGGCTGGTGGGCTGGGCGAGGTCGATGGCGCGAGACGAATGACCTCGATTTTGAGTGGGTCGAGGGCCGGTGGTTTGGCCTTTGGCCATACCAGCTGCCCCGTCAGCACAAGAACCAAGAGCAGGATGGCCAGATGAACACCCAGCGCCAAGGCTAGGTTGACTGGGATGGTTGGATTTTTGACAAAGATCAAAACGGGGCGCCGGGAACTCATTAATCTCAGGAACGATTCACAACCAGACCACTGGCCAAGAACCATGGTCGAACTCTACACCCTAGTCTGAGGAGACTTGTTTTGAAAAAGATGATGTCCGTAGTAGTAGGCCTAGCCGGCCTGCTGGTGAGCCAGTGGGCCTTTGC
>JACCDI011478026.1_pt1 | contig 13842 bp, 9 predicted proteins | sample 7442791 | NCBI WGS metagenome assembly JACCDI01 (sample SAMN15323434, study PRJNA562643) | freshwater metagenome | isolation source: river surface water | place: USA:Blue River Watershed | collected 2017-08-15
CACAGTGGTTCAGGCGATCCTTGAGGGATCGCACCCTGCTTGGCTGACCATGAAGGACCTACTTGAGCCGTTCCCTATGGACTGGAAACAGCAGGAGAAGAAGCTCCTGGCTCAATTCCGGCTGGATGCCTCAAGGGCGGCATCGAGTGCGGTCTGAAACACTGCTTTTATCTGATCATCACCGACGCAGATCCGTACGAGGGTGATGTCGGCATGTTCGGCGGCACGACTTAGCAGGGCCTTCACGATGATCTCGGCCGCAAGTTCAGGCGGGAACTTGAAAACACCTGTCCCGATGGCAGGCATTGCCATCGTCTTGATACCTGCTTCCTTTGCCACTCGTAGTGTTTGAGCGACGGCAAGGTCAAGATACCGCTCGGGGTGATCGTCATTGATGTAGCTGGCCGCCCGTGCATGAATGATGTACGGGTTCGGAAGCTCAAATCCAGGGGTTACTACCGCATCACCCAGAGCGATGGGCGAATATCGGCGGCAGTACTGCTCCAGTTCGGTTCCTGCAGCCGTGTGGATGGCACCGGCAACACCAGACCCGAAGCGCAGATTCGCATTGGCTGAATTTACCAGCGCGTCCACATCCGGCTGGCGGACGATGTTCCCTATAACAATTTCAACGCGCACGCGCTCCCCCTCTTTTACAGCATACGTACCCCGCTCCGGCACAAGGCACCAAGAAAGATCGTATAGCCTGGCTCACTGGATGAGTCTGTCGATCAGCACAATATTTCAATCTTTCAACCACAGATTGAAAATTTTGCACTATGCTGGTGTTTTCTACCACCAATCTGGCCCAGACCATGCCATCCAGCACTGCTGACAACGCCATCATGACCATCGGGGAAGTCGCCGACTACCTCAAGGTCACCGAGCGAACAATCTACCGGCTGGCAGGTGCAAAGAAGATCCCATCCTTCAAAGTGGGGGGTAGCTGGCGCTTCTCTAAGGCGGATATTGATCGGTGGATTCGTGAGCAATCGTCCGGCTCTGCTGATGAGAATGGGGATTAGGCCGGTGGAAATGCTCGCAAAACTCGAACGACTCATCGGCGAAATCAGCGACCTCAACAGCAAGTTGATCCTGCTGGTCGGTCCCAGCCGCAGTGGCAAGACCCAGCTGCTGCGCCAACTCAGCGCCAAGCTCAACATCGAGCCGCTCAACGTCGGCCTGGAGTTGGGGCGCCGTTTGGCCGCCACGCCGAACAACAAGCGCGGCTTCTCGGCAGGCGAACTGCTGCGGGAGATCGCGGACAAGGAACGAACTGAAGACCCGCTGCTGCTCGACAACCTCGAGTTGCTGTTCCAGCCGGGCCTGCAGATCAACCCGCTTGACCTCGTCAGGCGGCTGGCTCACTCCAAGCGCGTCGTGGCCGTCTGGCCTGGCGAGCTGCGCGGTGATCGCTTGGTGTACGCCGACATGAGCCATCCAGAACATCGTGACTACAGCCGTGACGGCGTGGTCGTACTCGAAATTTGACGCTACGGGGAAGAGAGAACCATATGGCCAAGAACATGAAATACGGAGATCTGATCCAGTTCGAGCAGATCGAGTCAGTCATTCAGCTGCTCGATGCCGGACGCCCGGACGAGGCCAAGAAGCTCGTCGCGACCTACGTCATCTCCGACGACATGGCCGAGCGGATCTCCAAGCTCATGGTTCCCCAGCTCAGTTTCGACGACTCAGTCGACCACAAGGGCGTGCTGATCGTCGGCAACTACGGCACCGGTAAGTCGCACTTGATGTCGGTGCTGTCGCTGGTGGCCGAGGATGCGGCCTACGCGCCGATGATCCGGCACCCCAAGGTCGCCGAGGCGGTTGCCCCGATTGCTGGCCGCTTCAAGGTGCTGCGCATCGAGGTGGGCGGGCTGCAGATGCCGCTGCGCCAGATCATCACCCTGCAGCTTGAGCGCTTCCTGGAAAAGATCGGCGTCGACTACACCTTCCCGACCGCCGACAAGGAGCTCAACAACAAGGACTCCTTCGAGGAGATGATGGCCGCGTTCGCGGAGAAATTCCCGGACCAGGGTGTGCTGCTGGTGGTCGACGAGTTCCTCGAGTACCTGCAGTCCCGTCGCGACCACGAGCTGGTGCAGGACCTGGCCATCCTGCGTCAGATTGGCGAAGTCACCAAGCACTTGAAGTTCCGCTTCGTGGCCGGCGTGCAGGAAGCCATCTTCGACAGCGTTCGCTTCCAGCACGTTGCCGACAGCATGCGCCGCGTCAACGAGCGCTTCACCCAGATCCTGATCGACCGCCAGGACGTCAGCTTCGTCGTCTCCGCGCGCCTGCTCAAGAAAACGGCTGACCAGCAGAACAAGATCCGCGAATACCTCACGCCGTTCGCTAAGTTCTACGGCTCCATGAACGAGCGCATGGACGAGTACGTGCGGCTGTTCCCGGTTCACCCGGACTACCTGAAAACCTTCGAGCAGATCCACTTCACCGAGAAGCGCGGCGCGCTCAAGACCATCGAGTCCGCCATGCTGGCGATCCTCGACCAGGACGTGCCCACCGATCGGCCGCTGTTCATCAGCTACGAGAGCTTCTGGAACACCATCAAGACCAACTCGGTCTTGCGCGCCGACCCCAACATCAAGGAAGTGATGCGCGTCTCCGAGGTATTGGAGTCGCGGGTCCAGCAAGCCTTCACGCGTCCGGCGTACAAGCCGATGGCGCTGCGCGTCATCAACGCGCTGGCCGTGCATCGCCTGACCACGGGTGGCGACATCCACATCCCCATCGGGCCCACCGCCGCCGAGCTGCGCGACGCTCTGTGCCTGTTCCAGCCGGGCGTGGAGGACATGCCGGGCGATCCGGCCGAGAACCTGCTGTCGATGGTCCAGACCGTCATGCGGGAAGTGCTGAAGACCGTCAACGGCCAGTTCATCTCCAAGGCGCCGGACACCGAGCAGTACTACCTCGACCTCAAGAAGGACATCGACTACGACGCCCAGATCGAAAAGCGCGCCGAAGCCCTGTCCGACGACGCGCTGGACCGTGCCTACTACAGCGCCGTCAAGGCGCTGATGGAGTGCAGCGACGACCTGCGTTACCCCGGCTTCCAGATCTGGCAGTACCAGCTGGAGTGGCAGGAGCGTCGTGTCGAGCGCATGGGCTACCTGTTCTTCGGGGCGCCGAACGATCGGCCCACGGCCCAGCCCGAGCGCGACTTCTACGTCTACTTCATCCAGCCCTTCGACAAGCCGAAGTTCGCCGACAACAACCTGTCGGACGAGGTCTTCTTCCGCCTCACCGGGCTGGACGACGATCTCAAGCGACACCTGTCGTCCTACGCGGCGGCACTCGATCTGGCATCGACTGCCAGCGGCGGCGCAAAGGCCATCTATCTTTCCAAGGCACAGGACTTCCTGCGGGCCATGAGCAAGTGGCTGCAGGAAAAGCAGATGACCGCCTTCGAGGTCACCTACCAGGGCAAGAAAAAGAACCTGCAGGAGTGGGCCAAAGGCGTGTCGCTGCGTGACCGGGCGCGGCTGGGTGCGGACGAGCGCATCAACTTCCGCGACGTGGTGAACGTCATTTCGGGCCTGGTGCTGGGCCAGCGTTTCGTCGATCTCTCACCGGAATACCCCACCTTCTCGGTGCTGGTCACCGAGGCCAACCGCAAGCAACTGATCGGCAACGCGCTGCGCGCACTGGCCGGTGGTACTCGCACCAAGGACGCGCTCGCCGTGCTCGATGCGCTGGAGTTGCTTGATGGCGACCGTGTCGACCCGGCCAACTCCCGCTACGCGCAGGAGGTGTTGAATCGCCTCAAGGCCAAGGGCCACGGTCAAGTGCTCAACCGCAGCGAACTGCTGTCGGGTACCTCGGACGTCGAGTATTTCGCGCCGATCAAGTACCGACTGGAACCCGACCTGCTGGTCACCGTGCTGGGCGGCCTCGTCTACTCCGGCGACATCGTGCTGTCGATCACCGGCGACAAGATCGACTCCGGCAAACTGACCCAGCTGGCAGAACGCTCGCTGGAGGAACTCAAGCAGTTCAAGCACGTCGAGGCGCCCAAGGAGATCAACCTCGCGGTGCTGCGTGCCTTGTTCGAATTGTTCGACCTGCCTTCTGGCCTGGCCCAGAAGGCCAGTCAGGGTGATACCGAGCCGGTCATCAAACTGCAGGAGAAAGTCAGTGCGCTGGTGCCGCGTGTGCTCAAGGCCGGCTCCGACCTGCAGCAAGGCAAGCTCGGTTTTTGGGGCCAGAACCTGCTGCGCGAAGAAGAATCCAAAGACTGGCACGCCCGGCTCGATTCGCTGAAGAAGTTCACCGAGTCGCTGGCGCCTTACAACACCGTCGGCAAGCTCAAGAATCTGCGCGTCACACAGGAAGACCTGGACGGCCAGAAGAAGAATCTGGAGATCCTGGCCGCCGTCGAGCGTCTGCTCGAACTGGTGGTGGAGTTGGGCAGCACGGCGTCCTACCTCTCGCAGGCCGAGATGGTGTTGCCCGCCGAGCACCCGTGGGTGAAGCAGGCCGAGACCGCCCGCAAGGCGCTACAGGAGAAGCTGAGCCAGGACCGCACAGCCGAGCACGGCGCCGAATACCGGCAGACGCTCAACCAGCTCAAGAAGGACTACATCACCGCCTACATCGCCAGCCACAGCAAGGCGCGGCTGGGCGTGGCCGAGGACAAGACCCGCAACGCCTTGCGCAAAGACGACCGCCTGCTGGCGCTACGCGTGTTGGCCGGCGTGTCGCTGATGCCCACCAGCCAACTCACTGCCTTCGAGGAGTCACTCAACGGCCTCAAGAGCTGTTCGTCGCTGGACGAGCCCACGCTGACGACAGCGGCGGTATGCCCGCACTGCCAGTTCCGCCCGTCCGCCGAGCAGTTGGAGCTGATCCCGGCGGCCAACCGTCTGCACAAGCTGGACGACGACCTGGATCAGTTGGTGGCCAACTGGCAGCAGACCCTGCTGGAGAACCTGGAAGACCCGTTCACGCAGGACAGCCTGGGCCTGTTGCCGCCCGCGTCCAAGAAACTGATCGACGCCTTCCTGGCCTCGCGCAAGCTGCCGGACCCGATGACCACCGAGTTCGCCAATGCCGTGCAAGAGGCGCTGTCGGGGCTGGAGAAGATCGCGGTCAAGGGCGACGAGATCAAACATGCGCTGCTGCAAGGCGGCTCGCCGGCGACGCCGGACGACCTGCGCAAGCGCTTCGACACGTTCATGAACGAGCGCTGCAAGGGCAAAGACGCCACCAAGCTGCGCTTCGTGATCGAGTGACACGACGTGATCGCCCGACCATGAAAAGAAGAATTTGAGGAACGAACGGATGAACGACTTACTGCACGGCCAAAAGACTGGCTCGACCGGCCCGGTGGAATGCTTTGGCCAGACATTCCCCAGCGAACACGCGCGGCGCGAGCACTTCACCAAGCTGCTGGCCGAGAAGCTGAGAGATCCGGCGTTCCGCAAGATCGAAGGCTTCCCGCAGGGTACGGACGAGGCCATCTTGGCGATGTCGGACCCGCCGTACTACACCGCGTGCCCGAATCCCTTCCTCGAAGACTTCGTGCGTCACTACGGCAAGCCATACGACCCGAGCGTGAAGTACAGCCGCGAGCCGCAGACGATCGACGTCTCGGTCGGCAAGACCGATCCGCTCTACAAGGCGCACTCGTATCACACCAAGGTTCCACATCTTGCGATCGTGCCGTCCATCCTGCACTACACGGAACCGGGCGACGTCGTGCTCGACGGCTTTGGCGGCTCCGGGATGACCGGTGTTGCGGCTCAGTGGTGCGGATCGGCGCCCTCAGCCTATCGGCATGAGCTGGAAACCGAATGGAAGAAGCAAGGCAAAGCCGCGCCAAAGTGGGGATCTCGGCGCGTCATTCTTAACGACCTGTCTCCAGCCGCCACCTTCATCGCAGCCAACTACAACCTGCCGTTTGACATCGAAGCATTCGCAAAAGCGGGGCAGGACCTGCTCAAGGAGGTCGAACGTGAAATTGGATGGATGTACGAGACCATTCACACGGATGGCAAGACAAAGGGGCTGATCGAATACACCGTCTGGAGTCAGATTTATACATGCCCCGAATGCACGGGCGAGGTTAATTTTCTCGACGAGGCTCTTGATGAGGAGAGTAAGCGGGTAAGGGAATCATTCCCGTGCCCTCATTGTGCAACAGAGCTAACCAAGCAACGAATGGAGCGCCTCTTCGTCTCGCAGATTGATCCCGCCACAGGGGAGGCTATCAAGACGCCGAAACGAAAGCCTGTACTTATTAGTTATCGCGTTGGTAAGTCGAGGCACGAGAAATCGCCCGACAAGAGTGATCTCGATGTGCTGGAAAAAATCGAGAAAATGGGCATTCCTTCTGATCTCCCGACGATGGTGCTTCCCACCATGCACATGACGCATGAGCGGGCTCGGATGGACTACTCCGGGATTACTCACATGCACCACTTTTTCCTCCCCCGGGCTGCTTTCGCAATGTCGCTGCTTTGGCGGAAGGCAAAGAGTCATCACGACGGTCGTATTCGTGGAATGCTTTTGTTCTTCGTCGAACAGGCTGTGTGGGGCCTTTCTGTTCTGAATCGGTATCAACCAATTCAACAGGGTCGACCCGGCGGATCGCAAGTTAATCGGCAGTTGACTGGGGTCTATTACGTAGCCGCTCAGCACGCCGAATGCAGTCCTCAATACAACCTCGGCGGCAAACTTGATCGTCTCGTAAAGGCTTTTCGCAACTATCGAACCGGAACCGGAAACGCAGTTATTAATCTCGGCTCTGCTGCCTCAATTCCGCTGTCCGCGTCCTCGGTTGACTACATTTTTACTGATCCACCCTTTGGCGAGAATATCTACTACGCCGATTTGAACTACATGATTGAGTCATGGCATCAGGTGACTACTGATGCCCGGCCGGAAGCGATCATCGACAGGCATAAGAAAAAGGGCCTACCCGAATATCAGCATTTGATGCAGCGCTGCTTTGCCGAGTACTACCGTGTCTTGAAGCCTGGTCGTTGGATGACCGTAGTGTTCTCGAATAGCAAGGCTGCGGTGTGGAATGCCATCCAGGTGGCATTACAGCAGGCCGGATTTGTGGTGGCCGAGGTAACGGCACTCGATAAGGTGCAAGGCAGCTACCGCCAAGTGACTTCAGCTACCGCGGTGAAGCAAGACCTGGTGATCTCTGCATACAAGCCAAATGGAGGCTTGGAGGACCGGTTCAATCGTGATGGCCCGACCGTGGATTCGGCATGGGACTTCGTGCAAACCCACTTAAGGCAATTACCGGCTGTCAAAGTTACCTCGGGCTATCCGCAGGAGCTGTTGAACATCGTAGAGCGCGATCCACGTCGCATCTACGACCGCATGGCGTCGTGGTTCATCCGACACGGCACGATGGTGCCGATCTCGACGCCGGAGTTTCTGGCTGAGTTGCCTGTTCGTTTCCGCGAGATGGATGGCATGGTGTTCCTGCCCGACCAACTGGTCGAGTACGAGAAGGCGCGGTCGCGCATACCGCAGGTGAAGCAGGCAGAGTTGTTCGTTTCCGATGAGCGCAGTGCCATCGACTGGCTGACCAACTTCCTGCTCAAGCGCCCATCAACTCGGTCGGAGATTCACCCCGAGTACATCCCGCAGATCGGTTCGGCCAAGCGAAAGGGCGAGATCATTCCGGAGTTGGACCAGCTGCTTGAGGACAACTTCTTGCGCTACGACGGTACCGGCGAGGTGCCGAGCCAAATTCACAGCTATCTCTCGACCAACCACAAGGATCTGCGCGGGCTGGAGAAGAACAGTCCAGCGCTTGTAGCCAAGGCGAAAGATCGCTGGTACGTGCCCGACCCGAACAAGGCGCAGGACCTGGAGAAAAAGCGCGAGAAGGCGCTGCTCAAGGAATTCGAGGCCTATCGGTCGTTCACCGGTCGCAAGATTAAGGAGTCGCGTCTGGAGGTGCTGCGTGCTGGCTTCCGCGCTGCGTGGGCCGCTAAGGATTACAAGTCCATCATCAGTATCGCCAACAAGCTGCCAGAGGAAACGCTGCAAGAGGACGAGAAACTGCTCACCCTCTATGACCTCGCGCTGACCCGTACCGAAGACGGGATCTGAGCATGGCCGGCGGCGGGTTCACCATTGGCGACTGGTGTTGGTTTATCCGGCAGGCATCGCCCTGCCGGGTGATCGAGCGCCAGGACGTGTGGGGCGAGGTGGCCTACCGCGTTTGGCTGCCAGCCAAGGACGCTGTTGTGCGCGCTCGGGCGGTGGACTTGGCCTCGCTGGAGAGTGTGCGCCCGAGCGTGGAGCAGATCTTGCACACCACGGCAGCTGCCAAGCTACTGGATGCGCTGGAGGACAACCTGCTGTTGGCGCCCATCCAGTCCAGCGTGGTGCCGCTGCCGCACCAGCTTTATGCACTGAACCGCGCCATCAGTCGCGACCGTATCCGCTACCTGCTGGCCGATGAGGTGGGTCTCGGCAAGACCATCGAGGCCGGCTTGGTGCTGCGCGAATTGAAATTGCGCGGCCGAGTGAAGCGCATCCTGGTGGTGGCGCCCAAGGGTCTCGTGCGCCAGTGGCAGGCCGAAATGCGCCTGCACTTCGGCGAGAAGTTCCAGTTCATCGAACCGTCCGAACTGGCTGCCTTCCGGCAGTGGCGTAGTGGCGGCGCGGGCGAGGAAGAGAACCTGTGGCGCATGCACGACCAGGTGATCTGCTCGCTGGATTCGGTGAAGCCGCTGGAAGGCCGGCGCGGCTGGAGCCTGGAGCAACTCTACACCTACTACCGCGAGCGCTTCGAGGACCTGATCTCAGCGTCGTGGGATCTGGTCATCATCGACGAAGCCCACCGCATGGGCGGCAGCACCGAGCAGGTGGCCCGCTATAAGCTGGGCGCGGCGCTGGCCGAAGCGTCGCCCTATCTCTTACTGCTGTCGGCCACGCCGCACCAAGGCAAGACCGACCAGTTCATGCGCTTGATGCAGTTGCTGGATCGGGAAGCCTTTCCGGACGAAGGCAGCGTCAGCCGCGACCGAGTGCGGCCCTTCGTGATCCGCACCGAGAAGCGCGCATCGATCAACGCCGAAGGTCAGCCGCTGTTCAAGCCGCGTGTCACCCGGCTGCAAGCTGTGGCATGGCAAGCGCGGCACGGGTCGCAGCAGCGCCTGTACGAGGCGGTGACCGACTATGTGCGCCACGGCTACAACCAGGCATTGGCATCCAAGCAGCGCCACATCGGTTTCTTGATGATCCTGATGCAGCGGCTGGTGACGTCCAGTACGGCAGCCATCCGCACCACGCTGGAGAAGCGCCAGGCCATGCTTGATGCGCCACAGCCCCAAGCGAATCTCTTTGAGAACACCAGCCAGGACGAGTGGGCCGACCTCGATGGCCAGTCCCAGGTGGATCTGGCCATGCAGTCCAGTGGCTGGGAGCTGGAGAAGTCCGAAGTCGAGATGTTGCTTGAGCTGGCACGGGAAACCGAGGCCGCCGGCACCGATGCCAAGGCCGAGGCACTGCTGGAGCTGATCTACAAGCTGCAGCAAGAGGAAGGCGACCCGGCGCTGAAGGTACTGATCTTCACCGAGTTCGTGCCGACACAAGCGATGCTGGCCGACTACTTGGAGAGCCGTGGTTTCTCGGTAGCGACGCTCAACGGCAGCATGGACCTGGAAGCGCGCACGCGGGCACAACAGGTGTTCTCCAAGGATGTGCGCGTGCTGATTTCGACGGATGCCGGTGGTGAAGGTCTGAACCTGCAGTTCTGCCATGTCATCGTCAACTTCGACATGCCGTGGAACCCGATGCGGATCGAGCAGCGCATTGGCCGGGTGGACCGCATCGGACAGAAGCACGTTGTTCGCGCCATCAACTTCGTGCTCGAAGACACTGTGGAGCATCGAGTGCGCCAGGTGTTGGAGGCAAAGCTCGATGTCATCGCGCAGGAGTTTGGCGTCGACAAGGCGGCTGACGTGATGGATTCGGTCGAGGCCGACCCGATCTTCGACGAGCTGTTCGTGCATGGTCTGCAGAACCCGGATGCCATCGAACAGGAGTGCGACTCGGTGGTGTCGCAGCTGCGAACCACCTTGGCGGAGTCGAAGAAGAACAGCGATCTGCTCACCACAGAGCACGATTTGGACGCCGACGATGCCCGCAAGTGGCGCGACCACCCGGCGCAGTTTTGGCTGGAGCGCGCCATCACCAGCGGGTTGGCTGCGCGCGGTGGCTCGGCAGCGAAAGTTGGCAAGGCGTGGCGAGTGAAGTGGGCGGACGGCAGCGAGTCAGCACAAGCCTGTTTTGACGCCCGCACGGCGGACGAGAACCCGGAGTTGGAATGGGTCACGATGGAAGACCCGCGCGCCCGCGCCATCATCAGCGAACTGCCGCGCTTTGTTGCCGGCCAGCCGCTGCCTGTGATCCGAGTAACCGGCTTGCCGGAGTCGGTTCGCGGCATCTGGTCGCTATGGGAAATCAGCCTGGCGGCAGAAGGTTTGAGCCGGAAGCGTTTTCTGCCGGTGTTCATCAACGAGGAAGGTCGCCCCTTCGTACCAACCGCGAAACGCGTATGGGACCTGCTGCTAACCGAAACCGTGGATGTGCATGCCGTGACCGGCGCCGAGGAGTCGGTGAAGTGGTTCGAGGCATCGCATGCGGCTGCCAGCACCCAGGGTGAACGGATCTTCACCGAATTGCAGACAGAACACCGCGCCCGGCTGAAGGAAGAACGCGAACGTGCGGTGTATGCGTTCGAGGCCCGAGGCCAGGCCATTGGACGAATCGGCCTGCCCGCCGTGCGTGAGCATCGGCGCAAGCGACTCCAGCAGGAACACGACGCACGCATGGCCGCTCTGGACGACATGGAGGCCAGCGTGCCGGATTTGAATGCCGTGATGATGGTGCGCGTCTCCGGCGATGTGATGCCCGGAGGACAGGTGGGATGAGCCAGTGGTCAGAACGCATTCTCAGCCACTTCACGGCCGATCTCACCCGGCTGTGGGTGGCGTGCGACCCCGACGATGTGCTGCTGGACGAAAAGCTCTTGTCCGAACTGCGCAGCCGGGGTTTCGAAGTCATGCTGTACGAAGACCCATTCGCCTTTCGGGCGGAATACGAGGAACGCTATCGCGCAGCCTGGGATCGCGGTGAGGCGGGGCCAGCGCCCTCGCTGGTTCTACATCTGCGCAGCGCCGACGCGAATGAATTGCCGTGGGACATCGTGCACCACGGACGTGTGGTCCGGCTCAGTCTTGCGGAGCTTTTCCCCAGGCTGGCATACAGCGCGGTACAGCAAGTCGAGCCGGATCACTTTGCCGGGCTGTTTCATGCCCACCAGACCGAATTGCAGTCAGCGCGCGGCGAGAACGAGTCCAAGGACTTCATTCTCGAGCACGTCTACCAACTGACGCCGAGATCCATTCGCAACCTGGTCGACTTCTGGCGCGAGCTGCTGCGCATGCACTTTGCCAACCGCTCGTTGCCACCGCTGTTTGCCGAGCACGCGGCAGGCATCATCCAGGGTAAAGGCTTGTTCGCGGGCCTGCCCGTCGCCACATGGCTGGCATCCAAGAGCGCGCTGCTGCGCGTGGTGCAGGATGCGTGGTATCGCTACCTGACGACTCTGGGGCTGGATGGCACGCGTACAGGGGAGCCGCCACCACCAGACTACGTCGCCAAGATCGAGATTCCGTTCGACCACTCCGATGTGCAGGTGCTGGTCGATTCCATGTTCCTCGACGGCAGCTTGCATCCGCTGGCGGTCCACAGCGTTCCGGCGCGGATGCCGAGTTGGATCAAGGCCGGCATTGTCCAGGACCCGGCGGCATTGCAGGCTTTGGTGCTCAAAGGCATCGATGGCTTGATCGAGACGACCCCAACGGCGGCCTCTTCGCACAAGGACTGGAGCGAGTTCGCCAAACGCTACGGTGAGATTCTGGCCCGCACGCATGGTCTGCCAGGCACGGAAGGCAGCGAACACCTGCCGGTGATTCGAGAGCGGATCAAGACCTTGCAGGCGCAATCAGACGAGGGTCTGCGAGCCTGGGTCGCGGCCAAGCATTACGCCGACCTGATCCTGCAGCCGGTGACCAAAGGTCCGGTGATGGTGCACCACGTGCCGCGCTTTCTGCGCCATCGTCGATCCGTAGGGGAAACGAAGGTGGCTCTGCTGGTCTTCGACGGGCTGGCCTTCGACCAGTGGGTGCAGATCCGCGAGCGCCTGATTGCTACCACAAAACGCTTCGCGTTCGACGAGGGAACCGCGTTTGCATGGCTGCCGACCGTGACATCGGTGTCGCGCCAGGCGCTGTTCTCCGGCCTGAAGCCGCGAGAGTTCGACGACTCCATCGACAGGACGGACAAGGAGGAATCCTTGTGGAAGACGTTTTGGCAGAACGAAGGCGTCAACTCGAATGAGGTGATGTATCGACGTGCGCTGCGTCAGACCCATCAGCTCGACGCACTGGAAGCGGATTTGATCGCGCGGCGCCCGAAGGTAGTGGGCCTGGTCATCGATGAGGTGGACGATCGGCTCCACAAGGAGCGGTCCAAGAAGGACGTGGCGATGTGGATCGGGAACTGGTTGACGACCGGTTTCGTCGACCGGCTGTTCTCGCTGCTGCTGGACAAGGGATACCACATCTATCTCACGGCGGACCACGGCAACGTTGAGTCCACCGGCGTCGGCAGGCCCAGCCAGGGCGTGATTGCAGAGACGCGCGGCGAGCGTGTTCGGGTCTACCGCAGTGAGCCATTGCTGGCCGATTCCGCTGCGGCCTATCCCACCACAGTCAGGTTGGACATCGCTGGACTACCCGCGAACTTTATGCCCTTATTCGCAGGTGGGCGGACCGCATTTGTGCCGGATGGCGAGCAGGTGGTGGTCCACGGTGGGGTATCGATCGAAGAGTTGATCGTGCCCTTTGTGAAAGTAAGTTACACAGGAGATGTGGCATGACCGCAAAAGTGCCACTGATTGGCTTTGATAGGTATGTGGACTTGGAGTGGTGTCGAAGAGCCATGGATGCCGCTGCGACTGAAAGCTCCATTGAAGTTGTCAGGGATCAGGTTGCTACGACGTTGCCAGGTATCGAGTCACAGAGAAAGACACTGGATGTTCTCAAGCGCTTGAGTACCAAGCCGTTTGAGCACTTGGCTGATTTCATCGGCAGAGGCATCGCCATTTACAAGAGGCTGGGACAAGACATGGTGCTGCCGCTGGTTTGGGGTGCGTCCATCGCTAGCTATCCGTTTTTTGGAAAAACCTCTGAAACGGCAGGTCGGCTACTTGCGTTGCAGGGAGATTGTTCGATCAAAGAGCTTCAGCGTCGGATGGCAGAGCAGTACGGCGATCGCAGTGGGATCGAGAGGGCAGTAACAAGGGTTTTACAGTCGCAGGCGAGTTGGCAAGCCTTAACTCGGGATGAAACGGCCAAACGTGTCATCAAACGTCAAGCGGTCTTGATTCAGGACGACGAACTCACGGCGTGGTTGATCGAAGCTGCGGTGCGCTACGCCGGCAAGCCCGTTTCAGTGCCCAGCCTGCAGTCGCTGCCCGTGTTGTTCCCGTTCGCCCTGACGCAGCCCCTGGCCTACGTGGTTTCGAACAGTGCAAACTTGATGCTGCGGTCGGAAGGACCAAGTAACCAGTTTGTTGCCTTGAAGGATAGGTAGTCATTGCTTATGTCCTGGCGATCAAACATCGACGCAGCTGTAAAGCGCATGCGGAAAGCGGTCGCAAGACGAATCGCAGCGTTGTGGCAGCACATCTACAGAGTCCAATACCAGCTTGGAGTTTGGAGACTTCGATACGGCAATATCGCTTCTTATGCCGTACTTATCCTGCTCGTATCTGCA
>JACCDI010632287.1_pt1 | contig 13839 bp, 9 predicted proteins | sample 7442791 | NCBI WGS metagenome assembly JACCDI01 (sample SAMN15323434, study PRJNA562643) | freshwater metagenome | isolation source: river surface water | place: USA:Blue River Watershed | collected 2017-08-15
CGACGCTTGCCAATCGTCATCGTCTTGATCAGTCCTGTCGTTGAGTTGTTTTCGGTTCATACGCTTCCTTACTCTTTGATATCGCACCGTGTGAATCCGAACACCAATTGCTTTAAGGAAAGGAAGACCGTTTGGGGCCATTGGTTTTCCCCAGGGAATAGTTCTAGAGACGACACAGCTTGGATTGGTAAGACCTCTAACGGTTTGTTTAAATAATTTGATAAAGAGAATGACTCACCTTGCAGGTCTACACCTTGCTTCTATCACACCTAAATCAAGATACTTTGTGGTTGACCCAATTCCATCAGTTGTTTTTGCAATGAAGCCTAAGGCCCCAACAAATGGCGCTACGATAAGGCCGGTTGTGCCACTCGCAACACCTTTCGCTAAACCTGATATACCTCCTGTTTTTGCTCCTCGATAAGGATTTCCGATCAAGCCTTACGGTTGAATTGACAAAGATGAAATTGTATGAGATACATAATCGCAGAAGTCATTATAAGTGACTTGACATTCTTTTCAAAGAAACAAATTACCTGCGAAACCGTGGACAACTGTTTGTCCAAGAAATGTTGTTCCCTCCAAGACGCCGTCAACAACGTGTTCGGGTTTTTCCGCATTTACGAGTGACTTAGGTTTCAAATGGTTTGACGTCATTTCATTGGAAGTCACGGAATCAATTGTGTCGGCGACACCACCTGAAAAGCGAGAAGAAATGCAAATTTTTCACGAATGGAAACAAAGTAGGATAGAAAAAAATCAAATTGAGTTACATACCTGTTACTTTCCCGACCGCAAAGAATGTACCACCAATAACATTTTGTAAGAACGAAGTTGCTCCCTTTCCTACGCCATCCTTCCCTCCTGACAACACCTCGTCGCCTTTAATTTCAAAAATGGTAGAGAAATCAGCGAGACAGGAAAAATGTCGAAACACAAATCCATCGGGTTCAGTATTGGTCAGTATAGACTTACGTGATTTCAGAACCAAGTCGGTAATGCCTGCTTTGTACTGATGCGCAAGTAATTTAGGATCGCCTAATAATGACATAGAAAAAATGACCTTGTAGCTGGAGTGCAAAAGGACAGAGTGATAGTAAATCATCTCATTCAGAGTTGGTTGCAAGCAACAGTGAATGCAGAAACAGCAGAAACAGCATAAACAATGTACCTTTGCTTGATAGTCTGGATTATATAGGAGATGGCTAGCTCTGTAATGAGGTCTAGGATATCACAATACCGATCAGTTTGTTTAACCCCTTTATATTTGAATGACGGTGATACGTGAGCGAAGTTTGCACCGACATTTATTACCCAGCTAATAACTCCGGCAGCAACAGCTATTAGTAACAATATTCAAAAGTAATGTGAGTGACTACTACCGCAATCATAGAAAATAGAAATAATGAATTACTCACGAGATGTGGTCGATCGAGCAATGGCATTCAATGTTAAATCAGATTCTTCAACTTCTTCTTCGCGATTGCGATCATCAGATTTAATGTTCATTTCAATTTCAAACCAAACTGGAGAAATGTTCAACTTCTCTATGTAAGTCAATAATGCGCTCATTTGATTCCGTGTTGTGTATTTGAGTTTGTTGTAGGCATGACTCGTAGCTGTATTACTCGTCCCAATATATTTTGAGACGGAGTGAATGATCATTCCCACGACGCGAAGAATGTAATCGACATCAAGTTGAAGCTTCATAGGAGAAATATTAACATCGACTCTGGGCACCCAAACCATGTTGCTCTATTGAAAAAGAAAAGCAGTTATTCAGAAAAGAAAAGAACTCATCTTGCAGATTGAACTGACCCACACTGACCTGTGGAACATAACAAAAAGATAACTCGAAGATAGGAACTGGTTTTTCGTCGTTTTTCAACCAGTAGCAGTCGTTACGAATAACGCTGCCGGGAAGAGGCTCGCGTCTATCCACCCCTAGAGGGAGAGGTTGCATAATGATAGGGTAACGCGCATCAGGCAACATAGCATCGACTTGAAGATGTCTCACCATAGCAGTAGAATCGATTGAGCCCCTCGGCTTGTGAATTTGAATATCTCTAATAACGACACCTATGACTTCCCTTGGGAAATCGTCCATAACAGAAATGCTCACTCCAGCAAAATCAATGTGGCACAATGCACTTTTGAAATTACCACCCTTGCGAGTTGTTCCCAGTTCAACTTGCTCTGCAAGAAAAGGAGAATCATTGAACGATAATATTTTGGTTCCTGCTGTTATACGAATGTGGGCAAAAAGATTGGAGTTCATTGTTGCCCCATCCAATAAATTATGAGTGTCAAGCAGTGATTTCATATCCGGACATGGCAAATCTTTCTTCCTGCCAACTTTGCTCATGCTATAGCTTCTTGAGTTTACATTGTATAAATTTCTGTAAGTCAGGGCTGTGGTTCTCTTCAACTCCACGGCCGAATCTGGTTTTGCTCTGGTTCCTTTTTTTATTGCAAAGATTATTGGCTCAACATCCGTGTCCCCCACAGAATCATCATCGCTCGAAGCCGAATCTTTCGCTTTCGATGTGTCGTTACCTTCAATATTGTTTGCTCTTTCAATATTGAGGGCCAATTTTAACCTGTAGTGTTTACTTTTCTCCTTAGGAACAACAACAGCTCTCAACCTTTTCTTTCCCAGTGGGGAGTCCCAGCAGTAACCGCAACTATGCATTGGAGGCAACTCAAACACAACTCCATCGCTGTCATCTTGTACAAATTGTATGTAGTGCGTATTACTACGGTTCTCAATCCTAAACGGTGGTACCGGCGCGTGCGCCACACTAACAACAATCGAACCCCCGTTGGACTCATGCACTTTTCCCTCCAGAATTCCGCACAGGGTATCATTAATACCATCGTGTTCTCCGAAATAAGTAGTTGCCATCACTTCGACAGGAACGAGATGCCATTTGCTCCTATATGTCCCCCCAAATCGAGATGCATTGACACAAAATGCAATCCATCTATATGTCTTCTCGACACTTTGGCCATAAGAGATATCATGGAAATTATACACGACAGTTGAATTATTGGGAAGAAGGTCAAATGAACAGCAACTGTCTACATGCCCTTGGTTCTTTCTCAGATGCCGAGACTGCGCGATTGCCTCATACAAAGATCCAAGCAATGGGATGAATGTGATGGACATATGCAACATGTTTTTCAAAATAAACCGAGGAGAAAGTGCAATCAAATTAGTGCTATGAAATGCACCGACAAGTGATTCGATCGATGAATTCAGCACATATTCTTTGCAGTGCACTTCTCCAGATGTCCCTGCTGCATTGAGCTCAATTTTTTCGGACCATTCAACAATGGGGTTGCCTCTTCTTTGGAGAGCATATTTCGCCATGGCCAATTCCCCATTACTGGAGCAGTCCCACCACGGCTGGAGTACTGACTTTGCCGGGGGTTCAAGAGGGATGGCGTATATCTCTCTAGAAGCATTTTTATATGCTTTGTTTGTTTCCTCCGATTTACCACAGTGAATCATCACTGGCAACCCTCCTACACCACTATCCACATAACGCTTCGTTTGATTCGAGACACGATACTGTAATTTCATCCCTTGTAAGGTTGTAAAGAATAAACATGAGGAGACGGTCGGGGGGGCAAGGTGGTAGAAGGGTTAGGGTACTCACCAGTCTTATTCATTACCCAAAATGGGGAATAAACAGTACAAATAGGCATCCTTATTCTCTCCTCAACTGAAACATCAACCAACGCGTCACAATCGTCTCCAAGATCTATGACAAGTTTTGGCAATGAAAGCGCCCCTTTTCTGTTATTAATTCCAGTGCGCAATTTGAATAAATTCAGTTGAAGGGGGCTCGTCCACATTAATTCTGCGTCTCTTTGGTCAGCAGTGGTGACATATTGAGATACTTGGATGAATAATGGTTGTCTTAAATTGATTCCGCTCAGTCGAAGAGTCTTGCCTCTATCGACACAATCCAACGTGAAATAATCGTTGTGCCCGATATCCGATGAGTAGTGGAGTTGACTCGATACCAATCCTTTCAATTTTGGAGTCGCGAATGATGTGTCGTCGTCGCTACTCGAGTCCCATTCATTCGATTCCCCTGACTCTCCAACGGGAAAGTCATTCCACAGGCCATCGTCGTCATCTTCAGAATACGCCCACGTCCGAACCATCAATGGAAACGGTAGAGAATTCAGGAGAAGAAAGAAAGGAACGCAAAGGATGGTCGTATCCCATGCAGTTCTGCGCAAAATACTTCTAGGATTGTCGACAGAAGATATTTTTTTTGCGTCGGAATTTTTCACGTTAAGGCGCTCTTTTTGAACAAGAATACCACTCATCGCATGACACCTCGTTACTTCTGCAACATGCATGGGATTCAACAAAAAGTCTTTTGTCAACAAAACGGGATCTCGCCACGAATTATTAGGTTCGCTATTTGTGGCATCCTGAATGAGTAAGCAGTGAAAATGGGACGAATCAAGAACATCAAGAGGTATAGGGGATGAATAGTCCATCTTATTCATTGATTCGCTGATTCCTTTCTTTTCATAAACAATGGGCGCTCCTTCGACAAGCTGCCTCAATGCTGCAATGACATTTTTCTTCGTCAGGTCTATAAGATGCTTTGATCCTCGCTTACGTAAATTATGAACGGATGACAATCGGACAATTCTAATATTCACAGGGATTTCTGTTCTGAAGGTGACACATGTTCTAATGTGCAATGAAATGGCATCTAGTTGAGCTGATTTCGGCACAATCGTAAGGTATGGTGAAAACCCGGATGCATTTTGTGCTCGTCGATTGAACCGTCTCTTCCCGTGCTTTCGCTTTAGACGTTTCAGAGAAAACATTGTAGATTGATATGGTGATACAGTGACGTTATCTAGTCTCTTGTACCCAGGTGTAAAGAGTGACAATTTTCCTCTTAAAGAATGGATTCGAAAGTTCGTTTCTTCTTGCAATGGGATTGCAGCGGAGTTCCCTGCATTTATGACATGGTAGTGCCCGATATTGGCGTGAGATAACGATTGAAATGAAGGATGTTTCTTAATAATATTGTTGCTAGAGACCTGTAACTCCCTCGCTATATTGTTTTTGACCAAAATTTCTCTGGATCCAGAAAAGTTTGACCTTCGTGAGAAGACCCTTAGCGCATGTTCAATAGCGGCGAAATGAATGCGGTCGTTGCGGCTTCCTTCATATTTGCGTGCTCTGTTGAAAAAAGCCAATATCATGTTTTCTTTCTCTTCTAAGGAAAGCCCATCACTTTCGTCTTTCCAATGTGTATCTGCTGCTAACCGGAGCACATTCAATGCATCCTTCGCCTTCAAAGGTCCAGCCGGTTCTCCATGAGATTGAGCATCCCAAATATTTCGCACAAAGTCTACATCGCGATCGAGAACACACTTGCGATATGAGTCAGGATGGGATTCAGAAACTGTTTTGGCGAATATAGATGCAGTCTCGAAAAATGGAGGTGATACATTGATATTCAAAAACCTCGGACAATGTAAATTTATCGAGAATGAAAATTCTGTCGATAATCGTATGGCAGGAAAAAAGGCGTTAGCAATTCTTCAAAACGGTGATATCAAATTGAAAACGAAAAGGGATTACACCTTCGCTGTCATCTCCAATACTGTCGTTAGTGTCGTGTTTGACAATTTTGTAGCTTGCATCTCCAAAGCACGGATATGGTTCGATGAAACAATCCATGTGATTGTGTTTTGTGTTTAGAAACATGACGCTCACAGTGCTTCTAAACTGGACAACATTGTTGTTGGAATCCATGTAATCATCTCTGTCCGATTCCACGGTATGATTTCCAGTAGAGGGTCCTCTTTGGACGACAAAGCCGCCATTACCAGACAATAAAGAAAATAATCGAAGACTAATGGATGAGAAAGCTGCTTCGACCAAAGGTTCAGCGAAAGTGTGGGCACTTCCAAAGCGTAATACAATTGAGTCAAACGCTGCAGCGATAGACACGTCAATATGAAGTTTGTCACCAAACGTTGTGTGTCTATGTTGCTTTTCCAAGTTAAGTTTGCTCATTTTGTCCACATGCATTAATAATCGCTCGATGACTCCAGTGGATATTCTGACCCTTGGGTCTTGGTCTATTACCCAACGGGACGTAATATGTCTCATGGCACCGGTGTCATCAGCATCAAGTCGCAATTGAGGCTGCACCAATGACTTCCAACAAAATTTGGCGAAGTTGTAGTTGCTTAAACACCGAAGAAAAAATTAGTTACAATAACGCTGTTTTCGTCGACCGGCATTAGATCAAAGAATATTATTATCTCACCAGAGTACGCGAACTAGCTTTCTTTGGACCGCAAATATATCCCGACCATTAAGGGAGTCGGGAAGGCAACCAGTCTCCCGTGTATACAACTCCCAAAACAACTCGATTCCTTGAGACTGCCACAAAGTAGGAGCGGGAAATGACGAAACATTGCTCAAGTCTGAATGCCCCGTTAAGCGGTAAACTTCGTGCATTGCAGCATATTCTCGCAAGTCGTCGTAGTATACTAATTTTTGTAGCGCGATTGAGGAGAGAAAAGTATCAGAATCGCTGAAATCACCAAGGTAATTCACACCTGTCACTTCGATTTTCGGAATTAGATTGTTGTCGTTGATGTTGTTCGCTACTCGAAAGAGAAATGCATCTACTTCGGGGAAGGAAACGTCATTAGACCTGTTCGGATCAATGAAAGATATCAGGCGATTACGTTCCCGTGCAATCTCTTCCGCTGTAGGTTGCTGTTCGGAATCTAAAATGTGTGATTCGTTAGTTCCAAATGTCCCTTCTTCAAACAACATACTTACGACCTTCTGAAGCTCTTCTTCTTGCAGTGATCCGGATCCATCTACATCAACCGAATTAAATATCCTTAGCAATGCATCACGTTGGTATTGGAGCTTAGTTTTTTCCTCCATTAGTTGTTTTTGCTGCTCAATCTTGATTCGTTCTTCTTCTTTGGCCTTTCTGAATTCTTTGGATCCTCCCCAGAGAGGGTCTAATGATTCTAGTGTTGAAAGCAAGGCCACAACATTTGACGGAGAACCATTAAGAGTAAATTTCTCAGTGCCTACTTTCATATCTACGCCAAATCTAATCACACCGGACTCTTTGCCCTCGTTATGCATTTCTCTCAAAGACGCACGCAATCTTGCACCATCGACTGTCATCAATGGTTTGAACGGCAACACGTTCCACTCAAGTGAGCCATTTTTTAGATTTGGTTGGTAAGAACGAATTTGCCCGGCGCGCAGCGCCATTGTATCAGGCATGATAACTAAGTCCCCAGAGATTCCGATGGTTTCGATTTTCATTTGAATGGTATGTTTCAACTCGAGAATCCCACGTCTCACTTTCGACCGATCTAACATCAATATGATCGTCATATTATCGATTGTGACGATAGTTTGAGTGTTCAAATTGATTTTTGTATCAACTGGATCCTCGGTAACAGACACCGCATTATCATCGGTGAAGTTTGTCATCGCGTAGATAGGTAAAGATGAGCTGGGTTGATCGAGTGTTCTAAACGGAAGGTCGAAAAGATCTAAGAGGGTGGCGATAGATGAAAGCAGTGGGAATGGGTTGACAATCAAGACCAAATCACTTGTTTTGCAGTCAACTGAGAGGTGAGGTGTCATTACTTCTGTGGGAGCAACAGACATATTGAACCCAATGGAGAGTATTGGCCCTCGAGTTCCTCTGTATCGGTGCTGATGGTGAAAAAGGTGAAGGAAAAAACATTAATTCTGGAGAAGGAGAATTGTATTAACATAGTGTCAAAGGTTACCTTATAAATAATGCCAACGAGTTGTCCATCACGAAGAGCAGGAAGCGAAGGAAAGTCTGTCATTGTCCCAGCAACTTCCCACTCGGCTTCTTCGATATTTAAGGACATGTTCAACACATGTCGAGACTTATTTTCAAAGCCATGTTTTCCTGAAAAGAGAGGATCCGTTAACCTCAATTTAAAAGAAACACCGCATGCAGCCATCAAAGTTGGAATTGGTGGAATCGGTTCGATGTTTTTTCTACTAGTATTTCCATTCGTGACAGGGAAGTCAAGTAGAAGAGCTTTTGCTTGTAATGTTACGCTCAAGGGTGGCGCAAAGAGTGCAGATTTGTATCGCACTAAGGAAGTTAGCGCATCGAGCGGTGAGGAATAAAATCTGTTGAAAGGAGATGATGCTTCTGGTGAAGAAGCGTTACTATCATTGTCGCGGTCGAGAACTATAGATCGACTGCACAACAAGAATGAGAGAAATTCTTGATTCTCTTTTGGTATTCTCCATACCTTTCTCATCGCCTTGCACCGTAATGATAAAATATCCTTACTCGTCATTCTCTTTTCCATTTCTATCATCGCAGAAGAAGTGAGGTCTCGTCCGCGGCTGTTGCTGACGTTTCCCCCGTTAATCTTAGCATAGTTTTCGCAATAAATTGACATTTCATCATCAGTGATACATTTTGTTTCTTGCAAGTTAGAAGCGAGCCATGTCATCCACTCGTTGAACGGAGACTGAGCGTCTGAAAAATCGTCAAGGTGCAAAAGTACAGTGTGGATATGTTGTGGCGACAAAACTACAGCAACTTGGGTCGCTGACATGTTCACCCCGATGTTCTTTTTCTCCCATTCGTGGTCATAATTCAATGTCCAGACTAAGAAATCAAGAACGCCTACAACTTCCGAAACAACATGAAATGGATTAGCGATCGTGTGCCAGGAGTATGGAGTTTGCTCAGTTGTTGATGAATTTTGCACGCTTTGATTTGATTCGTCCGAATTCCGGGTTTTCAATACATCGAAGAGTTCCTCAATCTTTGGACGTAGTTTATTCTTTGAATCCGAAGGTCTAATCTTATTACTTAGATTGTTCTCAGCATTCAAAGGTTCACCTACTTTGAGATTCAGCCCCACACAACAGATGATCAAGTTGCATTGCGAATCCGGACTAAAGGTAAAAGACAGTGTATCTGCAGATAAAATTGTTTGAGCACGGCTGTTCCGTGGTAATCGTGCAAATATTATGTTCGTTTCACGCGGATTATATTTCGTCCTCATTTCCTCTACTAACTTCGATCCTGCCCCAGAGATAACGACAGAAACATTGCTGACGCGGATCGAGAGTGAGTGACAGAGCAGCCTTCCGACTGAATGTATGAGGTCGTTGAGTCTTTCATCATACGTTCGCGCGGCTGCTTTGGCTTCGACGCCCTGTTTATCCTCTGCTTGACTTTGGTGGACAGCTGTGTTCGTATTGTTGAGTTTATCGCCAACGGTTTGTGTTGATGCTTCCACGGCGTCCTCGTTACGATCCCCACTTTCAAGATTTCTTCCTACCTCGAATGATAACCTTTGTTCATCTTCAGATTTTACCCCTTTTTTTCTAAGTTTCGTTTGTGCGTGATTGATCCATTTTTCTATACATTGCGTTACTCTGGAGGCCTCCATCACGTCTTCATTCAGAAGATTGTCCACGAAAATCTCTTGTGCAAATGTAGGGAGTTGACGGTAATTACTCAAATCATCGTCTGGTGGAAGAACCGCCGAAGGCACCTGTTGAAATGAAGATCCCCTGCTTGCACTAAACTGCTCCGGGGGATCGGGCGCGAGATACGTCTTCTCTAAATTTACAGTTAAGCGATCAAGTTTGACGACGATTATCGGTCGAAGGATGAGACGATATATCATTCGCTTCCAAAATGCGGTTTCTTCGCACCCTTCATTTTCTCCGTCTGAGTCCGCAGAAGCTTGAAATGGATGTTTGTCAGATGAAGATTCCTTTCTATCCAGTTCGTCGCAATCCTGAAGACCGGCCACAGTTCCGATCCGCACTTTGATTGCCAAGTAATCAACTGTTACTTTACTCTCAGGATAATCTACCGAATTTTTCATGCTTCGCTGAACATTTGCCGATGGAAAAATAGATACGAAGAGGGACCTAAGAAACAAAGATTCTGATGGTAACAATTCTATCCCTTTTAAGGTTAGGGACAATTGGAGGATGGATATTCTAACATCATCGAACTTCATGCCAAAATTTCTTAACAAAGGTGGTCTACAAGAAAACGGAAGATTTTTTATGAAAAAAATTGTTAGAAGAAAATTTTTCACTTCAAAAAATATGGTGTGAAGTCTAAAAAATCCAAATAATAAAATATTTTCAAAAGTTAATTCTTCAATGCATACCTGGCTACAGCCTTGACAAATGGATGAAACGCCAGTAGAAGAAACGAACCTCCCAAGAGAAGCATTCTAGTATAGCGAAAGAAATCTGAAGATAAAATGGGGTTGTAATCATAGTTGGCCATGAATTCAATTGCATCGCGGACAAGGCTGCGAGCAATGTTCGCCGTGGTTGATATGGCAGTTTCTCTTGACATCGTGATTCTAGATGCTAATTCTTAAGAAAAAGGGCGACGCCTTGAATCAGAGGGTAGTTGCGGCGATGGTCTGCTCAGATCCGCGTGTTCTGGATCTGACTTGATCAAACTTAATTGATTCGTCTCTAGCTCCAGACGGCGGGGCAGCGGAACTCTGCGGAAATACCCCGCCGATCAAAACGAATGATGGAAGGTTCGAAAAGGAGCGGGGCGTTGTAATGAGAGGCTACCAATGGAATGAAGTTTGTTATTAGGCGTCGCGAGAAACGAAGTCAACATAGACGAATTGATGAGTATGTATAATAATATTGTGCGTTTTAATAATAATTATTGATGTATGGGCGATGGAAGAGATAGATTTTGCTGGGAGGTGTGGAACGTTGAAACATAACTGCTTTTGTCTCTCATGCTCTGTCGTTCTCTCTAGAAAAAGCCTGAGATGATATAGCAGGAAAATGCATGGGTAGAGGATAGGGAACAATTCCATCTTTACCTTTATTTTTTTGTGTATTTTCATTGTTCAAAGATTTTAAAAATTGACAATTATTCGACTAAACATATTATTTTTTCGTGCTGCTATTTTAAATGACATAAAAAGAATATCTTTCTTACTTTTATTTTTATCACATCACAGAGGATCATAACTTTTTATTGTTTTTGAGTGAAGCATTCTCTTCCATCCCATATAACAACAATAATACCATGTCAGCCAATGCATTGGCATCCACCATCCTCCGTTCAACACTTGCAACCCACGTATCATTATCGGCGGCATCCCTGCTGTACTCGGCCGTTGGTAAATCGGAATTGCCTCAATCTCGACGGTCGAATTCGACCGTGTTCTCCAATAAGAACTCTACCGCCGTCTCCAACCAACAGCCCCTAAATCTCACTACCAAACAACCACGATCTCATCATGCACCCATAATGACAGATGAATTGGCTACTGCCTTCTCGGCCTTGCCGTGGCTAGATCAACTGAACAATATACTTGCCTGCATGTATGTAGGTGGCGCGCACAATTTACGCGGTCACAAAGACAACGTCCTCGTTCAAATTCACCAAAATGCATCCTACGAAAATCCCATGCTACGTCATTCGGGGATCGAAGAAATAGAGAGATTTTACAGAGGGAGATTATTTTTAAATTCTGGAAATGATGCTGCAAAAAGCGTTGTTTTGGAATGCATTCACGTGGAGGCTTCAGAGGACAGTGGTGCTGGTTTATTTCCCCATCCTCAACAACAACTGCACGATGAATCAAAATCGTGTAATGATGGAGTAAATAGCGCAAAAAAAAATCCTTCAACTCTTCTGGGAAAAATATTTGGACAGGCTACTTCGTCATCATCTTCCTCTTCCCCTCCGACGGTTGAAGTTCGATATATTTTAAGTCAAAACTTTGGTCCCTTCCTCACCATCCGGTCAATGCTGGTTGTCACCGTCCAAGTCCGAAGCGGATGCTGTCAAAAACTCCACGAATCCCGTTCGGATAAATTAAAATCAAGGGTGGGCGTTCCGATTGCAACAAGCGCGGCAGCTTCGCCGGGGATATGTGCAGGTAATGCGGCAAATCAAACTCTTGTTGCAGAAGTTGTCGGGATCGAGGAACGTTGGAATGGGGTTCGATTATTACAATTCAGATTCGTGCCTTTTTTTGGTTGGTCGAGGCGCGTGAATGGGATAGTGGCGAGCTGTTTTGATTGGATCACTACTTCTTCTTGAAATATTGGTGAGGGGATTCATAAAATACAACTTGTGCTGATAAAAGTTGTATATCTTGCTGTAGACGGAGTTTGAGACAAGATTCTTGAAGGGAAATAACCAGTCGATGTCGCCGAATGTGCGGGAAAATTGAGATGAGTTTTGGAAAGGATTAAAAAGACACAGAAGAAATCAAAATCACTATGTGTCGACCCGGCTGTGGAAATATATCGATACGGAGTGAAGTCAAACAATGAAACAGCTCAAATTAGAGGGGATTCACTGGAAAGTAAAAATATCATGCCTAAATATGATGGCATCAGTGTAAACAATGGTCGTTGAATCATTTCTCGGATAATGTGGGGCTAAAAATCAAACAAGAAGTTGACAAACAACATAGATTTCTATTATCAGCTGGATCATTGTATATAGAAATATATTTGGCGTAGAGTAACAATTGAGCTGTATAAAATCAAGACGACACCATTTCTTCCTGACTCTCACTCCTCATCGACCATGACCCAAGGAGGACAACCAATAGCAGGCAGATTCTCTTGCGCTGCACCACAACTTGCTGTCTTTTCATCCCAAGTATTCATAACACAATACCATTCTCCATTCTTACACTGCTCGATAACACTACTGGCATCCATTGAACGAAGAAGCATTCTCCACTTTCCACAACTGGGATTGCAACATCTGATCCATTCGTAAGGCTCGTCTTTGCTGCTAAATTCCCCTCTAGCTCGAAACTTTTTGTTCTTTTGATTTTTTTCATAGTTATCATTACAAATGAGGCGACGAACCCATAATCGTAGATGTTTGCGAGTGCGTTGATCAATGGCACTTTCCGGAGTGGTGGCTGTGTCGTATTCTTCCTCTGGAGCACTGCATTTGGCACGTTCTGGATCGTTGATATTCATGGAGCAATACCACCTCGAAGGAAGTTTTCGGGCATCGACAACTCCACGTAGGCGTCTCCACTGTGCAAGGGGGGGAAAAGCCGTTAAATCAGAAATAAAAAACCTCCAAAGGGAAAAAACTGCAGATGGATCAACAATCGATGAGCCACAAAATATTGCTCTCTTTTTTAAAGATCATACCTTTTTGCAACGATCGCATTCTACCCAAGTCGCATTTGATGCCCCAACAGTTTGTCCGAAAATTGAAATCTCGTCCTCGGGTGCTGCCGAATCGTGATGTTCTCCTTGATTATCATCATCGGCAACATAAGAATCCAAAATATCCCCACCAGCGCCACCGTTTTTATCAGTTCCGTCTCCATAATAGTCATCTTCTCCCGATCCAGACATGGCAGCATCGGATCCAGAGTAAACATGATCCTGAGTCCGATTATGTCCTCCCTTCTTCGCCTTTTTCTTCTTTTTGCGTTTACCGTTTTTTCCTCCTCCTTCCGCAGCTCCATCATCCCCCATGGACGGAATGGAGGAGGAGCTCCTATACCTCCTAGTCGGATCGACACCCCCATGGCCATGCTCTAAATACTCCTCGGCGTCCTCCAAAAAAGCTCCTCCATCCACATTCCCCGCGGTTTTCATCCCTTGAATACGCATATGCTTCCTCATCGCCGCCATAATCGAATTCCTATCCAATTTCGTCGCCCCATTCCAAGCTTTGGGCTCCGTCCCTCCACCAGATCCCGAAAGGCGTTTCGTTCGACATCCCCCCGAGCCGTGAGACCCGGCCCCTCCCA
>JACCDI010896507.1_pt1 | contig 13839 bp, 13 predicted proteins | sample 7442791 | NCBI WGS metagenome assembly JACCDI01 (sample SAMN15323434, study PRJNA562643) | freshwater metagenome | isolation source: river surface water | place: USA:Blue River Watershed | collected 2017-08-15
CTGCCGCTGTCGATCTATGTGCACGTGCCGTCCTGCGCCTCGCTGTGCTACTACTGCGCCTGCAACAAGATCATCACCAAGCACCATGAGCGCGGCGCGGAGTACCTGAAGTACCTGGCGCGCGAGGTCGAGCTGCAGGTCGCCCACCTGGGGCGCGGCCAGGCGGTCAGCCAGCTGCACCTGGGGGGGGGCACGCCCACCTTCCTGTCGGACGAGGAGCTCGGCCAGCTCATGGTCATGCTGCGCCGCAGCTTCGCCCTGGTCCCGGGTGGCGAGTACTCCATCGAGGTCGACCCCCGCACCGTCACCTCGCAGCGCCTGCAGGCCCTGGCCTCGCTGGGCTTCAACCGGGTCAGCTTCGGCGTGCAAGACTTCGATCCCGAGGTCCAGAAGGCCGTGCACCGCATCCAGCCCGCCGAGCAGGTGTTCCAGCTGGTCGACGAGGCGCGCCGCATCGGCTTCGAGTCGGTCAACGTGGACCTGATCTATGGCCTGCCCAAGCAGACGGCCGAGTCGTTTGACCGCACCCTGGCGCAGGTCAACGAGCTGCGGCCCGACCGCATCGCCCTCTACGGCTACGCCCACCTGCCCGAGCGCTTCAAGCCCCAGCGCCGCATCGACGCGGTGGAACTGCCCGACGCCGCTGCCAAGGTCGGCATGCTGGCCAGCGCGCTGGCCTCGCTGGAGGGCGCGGGCTACGTCTACGTGGGCATGGACCACTTCGCGCTGCCCGACGACGCGCTGGCGGTGGCCAAGCGCCAGGGGCGGCTGCACCGCAACTTCCAGGGCTACAGCACCCAGCCCGATTGCGACCTGATCGCCCTGGGCATCTCCGCCATCGGCCGGGTGGGCGCCACCTACAGCCAGAACGCCAAGACGCTGGACGAATACCGCGACTTCCTCGCGCAGGGCCGCCTGCCGGTGGTGCGGGGCCTGGCCGTCAGCCGCGACGACCTGGCGCGCCGCGCCGTCATCATGGCGCTGATGTGCCAGGGCCAGGTGCTGTTCGAGCCGATCGAGCTGGCCTGGATGCTGGATTTCCGCAAGTACTTCGCCGCCGAGATGACGCAGCTGCAGGCGCTGGCCGACCAGGGCCTGGTGACCGTCAGCGACACCGGTGTCGAGGTGACGGCCGAGGGCTGGTACTTCGTGCGCGCGGTGGCCATGGTGTTCGACCGCTACCTGCAGGCCGACCGCCACCGCAGCCGGTTCTCGCGGATCCTCTGATCGCCGACCCGCTTCCACGATGTCCACCTCCCTGATGCTCACCGCACTGGCCCTCGGGTTGGCCGGCACGCCACACTGCGCCACGATGTGCGGCGCGGCCTGCGCCGGGCTCACTGGCGCAGGCTCAGCGAAGGGGCGGGGCGGCGAACCGGCCACGACCCCGCCTGCGCCGGGCGTCGGCCGCGTCATTCCGATGGTGGCGGCAGGTGGCGTGATGTCCGCTGTCGCCGGCCGCCCGATGCTGGCCTTCCAGGCCGGGCGCATCGCCGGCTATGCGACCGCCGGCGCACTGGCGGCCGTGGCCACGCAGGGCCTGGGCTGGCTCAGCACGCAGGGCGCTGCGCTGCGCCCGCTGTGGACCCTGTTCCACCTTCTGGTGCTCGCCTGGGGCCTGTCGCTGCTGGTGCTGGCGCGCCAGCCGGCCTGGGCGCAGCAGGCTGGCCTGCGGCTGTGGGCACAGGTCGGCCCCTGGGTGCGCCGCACCGGCGGCCTGTTCACCGCGGGCGCTCTATGGGTCTTCATGCCCTGCGGCCTGCTGTGGTCCGCCCTGCTGGTGGCGGGCCTCACCGGCGGGCCGGTGCAGGGCGCGCTGGCGATGGGGCTGTTCGCCGCCGCCAGCGGCCTGGGCCTGGTGGCCGTGCCCGGCCTGCTGGCACGTCTGCGCGGCACGGGCGGAGACTGGCCCACCCGCCTCGCCGGCGGCCTGCTGGCCGCCACCGCGGTGGCCGCCCTGTGGATGGACCTGGGCCAGCGTATCGCCGACTGGTGCGCCTGAGTCAGGTATCCGGTCCGCTTCCCGTTCCCCGGGACGGGATCGCCCGCGTCCACGCCGCCACATCCTCCGGCCGCATCGCCCCGCCGGGCAGCAGGCGCGCATCGAGGTAGCCTTGCCGCGTCACGTCGTCCAGGTACTGCTCGCGTGACAGCAGCGTGCCTGCGCACACGCGCAGGCCCCCGGCGGGGGGCTGCCGGGCCTCGTCCAGCAGCCGCGCCGCCAGGTCCTCCATCAGCCACGCCGGCAGCCGTTGCCGCTCGGCGGGGTAGATGAACCCGAACAGCGCCACGTGCGCCAGCAGTACCCGCCAGTGCGGACCGAAGCGCCGCAGCAGCGCGGGCCAGTCCAGCTGCCCGGCCCGCGCCTGCAGCAGGTGCGCCACGTCGGCCCCGTCGAAGCGCTCGCGCTCCATGATGAAGGCCTTGGACAGGATGGAGTCCTCCGCGTTGGCGATGCGCACCCGCACGCCCAGGAGGTCCACCTCCACGTTGCCCTCGAACCAGCCGTCGTCCACCGGCGCCAGCCCGTTGCCGGAGTTGAAGATCAGGTCCACGTAGTCGTCGCCGGCGTGCACCTTCGCCAGCCAGTGCGGGTAGGTCAGCTCCGCGCGCCAGCCGGCCGCCTCCATCCGGGCGCGGGCGCGGTCCCAGTCGGCGCGGCGCATGAACAGGTCGAGGTCGCGCGTGGGGCGCCGGATGCCGGTGAGGCAGGCCTGTGCGAACGCGCCGCCCACCGCGAACGGGATGGCGGCCGCCAGCAGCGCCGCCAGCACGTCGCGGAAGAACGCGGTGGTGTGCGGTGGCACCTCACCCAGCAGGGTCGCGGCGTGCAGGGGTAGGGACATGGCATCCGGCGTTGTGCATGCAGGCTAATTCCCGCGGCCATCGCGCCACCAGCAGGCCAGGTGCCGACCGCTTCGTCGGCATCGGCCTACGACGTCGCGCGGTGCGGCTGCCAGCATCGGCGCATGCCCGAAGCCTCCGCCGATCCTGCCGCGGTCGTCCGGCTGGCCGCGGTGGGCGACCTGCACGTCACCGAAGGCTCGGCCGGCCGCCTGCGGTCCTTCCTCGACGTGGCAGGCAACGCCGCCGACCTGCTGCTCCTGTGCGGCGACCTCACCGACTACGGCACCCCGCACGAGGCCGAGATCCTGGCGGGCGAGCTCGGCGCGGTGTCGGTGCCGGTCGTCGCGGTGCTGGGCAACCACGACTTCGAATCCGACATGGCGCCGCGCGTCACCGAGATCCTCGCCGCCGCCGGCGTGCAGGTGCTCGATGGCGGCGCCTGCGAAGTGGCCGGCGTGGGCATTGCCGGCGTCAAGGGTTTCGCCGGCGGCTTCGGCCGCGGCAGCCTGGGCGCCTGGGGCGAGCGCGCCACCAAACACTTCGTGCAGGAAGCGCTGCACGAGGCGATGAAGCTGGAGTCGGCCCTGGCCAAGCTGCGCACGCCGCGCCGCATCGCGCTGATGCACTACGCGCCGGTGGCCGGCACGGTGCAGGGCGAGCCTCTGGAGATCTACCCCTTCCTGGGCAGCAGCCGGCTGGAGGACCCGCTGCTGCGGTACCCGGTGGACGCGGTGTTCCACGGCCACGCGCACCGCGGCGCGCCCGAGGGCCGCACCCTCAACGGCACGCCGGTCTACAACGTGGCTCGCCCGCTGCTGATGCGGACCTGGCCGGACCGCCCGCCCTTCAGGCTCGTGGAGCTGCCGCGGGCGCCGGCAGGCTCGGATGCGGCCAGTCCTGCGGGGTGAGCGCCACGCCGGACGGTGACTTCCCGCCCTGCCGGCCTTCACGCAGCGCCTGCTCGAACGCTGGCAGGGTCTGCGCCGGGGTTTCGCCGAGCCCGCGCACCAGGCACACGCCGTCGGCACCGCTGCGCGCGGCCTCGGCCACCTGCTGCGGCGCCAGGATGCCGCCGATGGCCACCACTGGCGCGCCGGCATGGCGGCACCACCACCCCAGGTTGTCCAGGCCCTGCGGCACCCACGGCATGTCCTTGGTGGTGGTGGGCCACACCGGTCCGCAGGCGATGTAGCGCGGCGCCAGCGCGCGCGCGCGGCACAGCTCCCACACGCTGTGCGAGCTGATGCCCAGCGCGATGCCGCGCCCCAGCAGGCTGGCGCGGCCGGCCTCGCCCAGCGCCTGCAGGTCTTCCTGCCCGAGGTGGATGGCGCCTGCGCCGAGTTCGAGCGCGAGGTCCGCATGGTCGTTGATGAACAGCTCCGCGTCGTGCGCCTGCGCCAGCGCGATGCCGCGCGCCAGCTGCGTGCGCAGCGTGGCCTGCCAGGCCGCATCGGGGCGCGGCGGGCGCTTGATCCGCAGTTGCACGGTGCGCACGCCAGCCTGCAGCACGGTGGCCAGCCGGTCGGCGTCGTCGAGGATGGCGTAGAGGTCCAGCGGGCGGGCGGCCGGCACGCGCGAGGCCTCGGCAAACACCGGCGACTCGCCCCACGAGAGACGGGGCAGCGCGCCGGCCTGCGAACCCAGGGCGAGCAGCGCCGCGTCGGCCGTCACGAAGCCAAGGTTGCGGGCCTGGACGAACAGGGACTGGAGCGCCTGCATGCTGCCAGCGCCTGCCGCCGACTCCACCCACCCACGCGCGTGCTGCGCCTCGAGCCAGTGCAGCGTGCGACCGTCGTCCAGGCGCACGCCGATGACGCACACCGCCTCGCCACGGGCCGCGCGTTCGCCACGTGCCAGCGCGGGCACATCGCCAGCCGCGACGCCGGCCGGCGCAGGCATGAAGTGCAGGTCGGTCTCGTTCATCGCATCGTCCTCGTCATCGCATCACCAGGCCGCCGTCGACCAGCAGCACCTGCCCGGTCATGAAGCCGCTCCAGGGCGAAGCCAGGAACAGCACCGGCCCCGCCACGTCCTCCGGCCGGGCCAGCCGCCGCAGCGGCGTGGCCGCTGCCAGCTGGTCGCGGAAGCCAGCGCGCGTGTCCACGCTGCCACGCGTCGGATGCACCAGCCCCGGCGCCACGCAGTTCACCCGCACGCCCTGCGGCCCCAGTTCGGCCGCCAGGTTGCGGCTGAAACCCACCAGCGCCGACTTGGCGGTGGCGTAGTCGTGATAGGGCACCACCGGGTGTTCCACCAGGTTGGTGGCCAGGTTCACGATCGTCCCGTCCGCGCGCTGGCGCAGGTGGGGCAGGGCGGCCTGGCACATGTGCAGCGCCGCGCCCACCGCGCCCTCCAGCTGCGACTGGTAGTCGGTCCAGCCCAGTTCGTCGAAGCCGCGCCGCTGCTCCGGGTCGAAGGCGTAGGGCCGCAAGGCGTTGTTCACCAGCACGTCCAGCCGGCCCATCGCGTCCACCAGCGCGCCCACGATGCGCGCCGCATCGGCCGGTACCGTCACGTCGCCGCGCAGCGCGATCGCATCGCCGCCGGCGCGGCGGCAGTCGTCCACCACCGCCTGCGCCGATGCCTCGTCGCGCAGGAAGTTCACGCCCACCGCCGCCCCTTCGGCGGCAAAGGCCCGTGCGATCGCCGCGCCGATGCCCCGGCCCGCGCCCGTGACCAGCACCACCTTGCCCTGGAAGTCCATGGGAATGTCCTCGTCCTTCGTTCTCAGCGACCCGGCAGCAGGTCGCCCGCCACCACGTCGGCCATGCGCAGCGGCTTCTGGATCAGCCCCAGCTTGCGGTACACGTCGGCCGCCTGCTGCAGCGAGGCCACGTCCATCGCGCCCAGGCCCAGGCGCTGCGTCAGCGGCGACACGCTGGAGGCGTTGCGCGCGCGGATGATCTCCAGGTTCAGCGCCGGGTCGCTGCCGTCGATGGCGCGGCTCACCGCCAGGCGCGCCGCCTCCTCGGGCTGCGCGATCATCCAGGCCGCCGCGTCGCGCCAAGCACGCAGGAAGCGGCGCAGCAGGTCCTTCTTCTGCTGGTAGGTCTCCTCGCGCACCACGTACAGGTCGCTGGAGACGTTGAGCGATTTGCCTACCTCGATCACGTTCACCTCGCCCAGCCCGCGGCGGCGGCCCACCAGCAGGCCGGTGTCGGTGGCGGCGGTGGCGTCCACCTGGCCCTGCATCAGCGGCGCGAAATTCAGCAGCCCGGTGACCACGATGGTCACGTCGCTCTCCGACAGGCCGGCCTGGTGCAGCAGCACCAGCAGGTTCTGCCGCGTGCCGCTGGCCAGGCTGTAGACGCCGATGCGCTTGCCCTTGAGGTCGGAAGGCTTCGTGATGCCGCTGGACTTCAGCGCCACCACGTTGAACACGTTCTGCGGATAGATGTCGTAGAGGGCGCGCAGCTTCTCGCCCTTGTCCAGCGCGGCGAAAAGCGAACCCGGGTCGGTGAAGGCCACGTCGGCCTGGCCGCTGAGGATGTTGCGGATCGCGTCGCCGCCGCCCGCACCCGGCACGTAGTCCAGCGCCAGGCCCTGCGCGCGGTAGAAGCCCTTGTCGGCGTCGACCAGCAGCGGGGTGACTTCGGTGATCGGCTTGCTCCAGCCGGCCACCACCACGCGGTCCAGGCGGGCCGGTGCGGAGGCGCCTTGGGCGAAGGCCGCCGAGGCCAGGGCGCCCGAGCCCAGTGCCAGCAGGCGGCGGCGGGACAGGGGGAAGGTGCGGTGCGTGTCGGTGCGCGTGCGCGTCATTCGGAATCTCCCTTGAAGTGGTCGTGGATTGGCGGTGTCAGGCGAGGTCGTGCCGCCGCAGCAGCAGGCGTTCGACCCACAGGGTCAGCTGGTAGGCGGCGATGCCAAGGGCGGCGATGAGCGCCAGCACCGCGAACATCAGCGGCGTGTCCATGGAGCCCTGGGCCGCGATCACCAGCGCGCCCAGCCCGCGCGAGGCGCCGATGAATTCGCCCACCACCGCGCCCACCAGCCCCAGCATCACCGCCACCCGCAGGCCGGCGAGCACGCCGGGCAGGCCGGCCGGCAGCTTCAGCCGCCACAGGGTCTGCCAGCGGCTGGCGCCGAGCAGGCGGAACAGCTCCAGCCGCTCGGGCGCCACCTGGCGCAGGCTGGTGGCGGTGGTCTCCAGCAGGGGAAAGAAGCAGATCAGCGCGGTGATCACCACCAGCGAGGTGGCGCCGAACCCGAACCACAGGATGAACACCGGCATCAGCGCCAGCTTGGGCACCACCTGGCTCACCACCACGTAAGGCCAGAGCAGCGCCCGCAGGCGACGCGATTCGGCCATGGCCACGCCCGCCGCGAAGCCCACGCCGCAGCCGATGGCCACGCCCAGGCCGAGGTTCCAGGCGGTGGCCGCCAGGTGCGGCCAGAAATAACCGGTGGCGAGGCCGCGCCACAGCGCCTGCCCCACGGCCGAAGGCGGTGGCAGCACCAGCGGCGGCAGCCCCAGCAGGCGCGAGGCCGCTTCCCAGGCGGCCAGCAGGGCGGCCAGCAGGAGGAGCGAGGCGGCGGTCAGGCGCATGCAGGCTCCGGGGCATCGTCCAGCGCCTGGCGCAGGCGGCCGCCCCAGGCGGCGAAGCCCGGGCTGGCGCGCAGGGCCGCGTCGCGCCCCGCCGGCAGGTCGGACACCCACTGGCTGGCGATTCGCCCCTGCGCCATCACGCTGACCCGGTCGGCGAGGAATGCGGCCTCGGCGATGTCGTGCGTGACGAACAGCACCGTGGTGCCCGCCTCTCGGCAGGCGCGCAGCAGGTCCTGCTGCAGTTCCTCGCGGGTGATCGCATCCAGCGCGGCGAAGGGTTCGTCCAGGAGCAGCAGCGCGGGCGAGAGGATCAGCGCACGCGCGATGGCCACGCGGCTTTGCTGCCCGCCCGAGAGCTGGCGCGGGCGTCGCGCAGCCAGGCCGTCCAGGCCGAGGCGAGCCAGCAGGGCCAGCGCCGCCTGCCGGTCGGCCGCCGTGGGCCGCCGCTGCAGCGACACCGGCAGCAGCACGTTGTCGACCACCGGCAGCCATTCGAGCAGGGTGGGTGCCTGGAACACAAAGCCCACGCCTCCAGCGCCGTCCTGTCGCACGCGCCCGCGCGTGGGCGGCAGCAGGCCGGCGGCCACCTTCAGCAGGCTGGTCTTGCCGCAGCCGCTGCGTCCGAGCAGGCAATGGAATTCGCCGGGCGCCAGGTGCAGGTCCACGGCCTCCAGTACGCCTGGCAGGCCGGGGAAGTCCAGCCCCACCTGCTCCAGGTGCAGGAAAGGCGCGGCGGGCGGCGTCATGGGCGGTCCTCCTGCGCGTAGGCGGCCAGCGCGTCGCTGGCGCGCTCGGCGCCGGCCTCGATGTCGACCATGCGCACCAGGCTGGCGAGGTTGAAGCCGCCGTCGTGGTGCCAGCCGGCCTCGGGCGCGGTCATCGCGCCCGGGGCGCACAGGCGCGTGACGCCGGCCAGCGCGAGCGCCTCGGCCAGCGCCTGCAGCCGCTGCGGCGCCACCGCCAGGGCGGCCGTCTGCAGGTGGGCCGCATGCGGGGCCAGCAGGCCGGGTACGGTGTCCAGCGCTTCCACCGCCACCACCTGTACGCAGCGCCAGCCGGCGCTGGGCATCAGGGGCAGCGGGCCCTCGGCATGCGCCACCGCCCACGACGACTGCGCATCGCCCAGAAGCTCTGCCCCCGCCGCCGACAGGCTGCGCATTTCCGCGGCCTCGCGCCAGGCGCCCACCGCGGCGGCTTCGCCGAGCGCGAGGGCCGGTCGTGGCTGGCGCCTTCCGGCGGCGGCCAGCTCCGCGGCCAGCCGCTGCGAGAAGCCCCGGGGGTCAATGCGGCCGCCACGCTCCACGTACACCACATGCGGCGAGTAGCAGCCCTGCTGCTCGTAGCGCACCACGTCATGGGCCACCCGACGGGCGAGGTCGCCGACCCGACGCGGGTCCAGCGCCTCGCGGCCCGCGAGTGCGACGCCGAGCTTGTGGCCGTAGCCCAGGAACCGGGTGGTGGCCGGAACGCGGCCCCGCACCTGCTCGATCGCCGCCTGGCCGCCGTAGGCCAGCACGCACTCGGCCTCGCGCCACAGCGTGTCGGCTGGCTCGGCTTCGCCACCCCTCCACCACACCACCGCGAGCGCGTCGGCCAGCGGCGGATGCACCTCGGCCAGCAGCTGCGCGAAGAGCGAGGCGAACACCGGCTCGGCGCTGGGCAGCTTGCCCACGTTGCCCGCCTTGACCAGCAGGCCGCAGGCCAGGCTCCACAGTGGCAGGCCCGGCACGTTGCCGGCCCACCCGTGCGCCAGCAGTGCAGGGCCCAGCGCCCGCACCTGCCCGCCTCGGGGGGAGGGCTGGAACTCGTCGAGCACCTTGGGGTTGGCGAAGTCCTCGGCCACGAAGCGGTGCAGCTGCGGCGCGCGGAAGTTGTGCAGGTAGGCGGTCAGGCCCAGGCGCACCATCTCGGCGTCATAGCCGGTGACACGGGGCAGCAGGTCGTCGGCGCGCTGCCGCCACGGGTCCCTGGCGTCGAGCAGGTGGTGCACCGCCCGGTCGACGAGACCGATCACCTCGGACACCCGCAGCGGCTGCAGCACGCGGCGCGCGGCCTCGCGCACGTGGCGCGCCACGGCCTGCATTTGCGCGGCGTCGGGCGCCGGCACCTCGATGGCCAGATCGCCGAAGTGCAGCACCTCGTGGCGGATACCCTGGACGAGATCGGCGGGCAGGCCGGGTGGTAGATGCCCGCCGCGCCAGCGGGCCAGGCGGTGCGGTTGGGAGCTTGTCATGCCGCGTTCCCCGCGCCTGCACCGGCACCGGCATCTGCGCCCGCGCCCCGCAGGAATTCCTCCACCGCCAGCGAGCAGCCACGCGCCTGCGCACCCTCGACGCGTCCGAGCAGCAGGAAGCCGCCATCCACCGCCACCCCCTGGTCCTCGGTCAGGATGGTGGTGGTCGAATTGAAGCTCGCCAGGTCGCAGTGCACCAGCACGCCAACCTGGCCGGGCGGCACCTCGACGCCGGTGAGCGGGTCCACCACCCGCGCGCGGACCCAGTGCGGCCCGCGTTTGACCGACGGCACTGCCGCGTTGCCCGCGTCGTAAAACTGCGAGCTGAGCTCGGTCATGCCGTACATGTTGATGCACTGCGCGCGCGGCACACCCAGGGCCTGCGCCAGGTGGTCGTAGAACGCGTCCAGTGGCACCTCGCGCGACTGGCGCTTGTAGCCGCCGGTGTCCAGCAGGCGGCTGCCGGCGGGCAGGGCGAACGACAGGCCCCGCTCGGCCAGCGCGTCCAGCAGGTGCACGAAGCCGTAGCTGGCGCCCATCACCGCCACCGGCCGGCCGTCGTCCTGCACGTGGCGCAGCCATGCCAGCAGGCCCTCGGTATTCAGTCCCTGCGTGCTGACGAAGTGGCCGCTGCCGGAGGCACCGAACAGGCGCACTGCCTGGGACAGGTAGCGTGCCAGGGAGGAATTCGGCAGTTCGCTGGCGGGCGGGAACAGCACCGCCATCGGCAGCCGGCCTTCGGCGTCGACCGGCAGGCCCGCCATGAAGTGCTGCGAGAAGTTCAGGCGCATGGACAGGTCCCACGCGGCGAAGCTGGGGTGGTGGTGCCGCCCTCGCATGTCGGCGCGGGTGGTACCGCTTGTCATGAAGACACCCTCGCAGGCCTCGGGCGGCTCGCAGCTGAGGGTGAGTTCCTTGAATGCGTTGATCGGCACCGCAGGAATGTCCTTCCACGAGGCCACGCGCCGAGGCGTGAGCCCGCGGCGCTGGCAGAAGCGGCGCAGGGGTTCGTTATGCATGTACTGGTGCTCGAACAGGCGCAGCGCCATCGCGTCGAATGCGTCGTTGCTGGCGCCATCGGCGGCCATGAAATCGACCACCGACGGCAGCAGCGCCCGCGTGGCGGGCGACAGCGTTGCGGGCAGGCCGGGTGCCAGGGGTCCGTTCACAGGGGCACCCGCTTCATGGCGACCGGCAGCCAGCCGTGGTTCAACGGCCCGCTGCCGTCGCCGGTGCGCACCGGCGCACCGGCTTCCAGTGCGCCGCGCACGTAGTCGCGCGCGGCCTCCACGGCTTCAGGCAGCGCCAGCCCCTGGGCCAGGTGCGCCGCGATCGCGCTGGACAGCGTGCAGCCGGTGCCGTGGGTGTTCGCGCTCGGAATGCGCGAGCCGCGCAGCCACAACGGTGCCGCGTCCGCCTGCAGCAGCAGGTCGCTCACCGTGCCGCCCGCGAGGTGGCCGCCCTTGAGCAGCACCGCCCGCGCGCCCATGACCAGCAGCTGGCGCGCGGCGGCCTCCATGTCGGCCTCGGTGGCCAGCGTGCGCCCGACCAGCAGGCTCGCCTCGTCCAGGTTGGGCGTGATCACGCCCGCGCGCGGGAACATGTCGGCGACCAGCACGGCGATGGCCTCGCGGTCGATCAGCGTGGCGCCGCTGGTGGCCACCATCACCGGGTCGAGCACGACGCGCGCCAGACGGTGTCGGTCGATCGCGGCCGCCACCGCGCGCACCGTCGGCGCCGAGTGCAGCATGCCGACCTTCACCGCGTCCACGCCGATGTCCTCGACCACCGCGTCGATCTGCGCGTCGAGCATCTCCAGCGGCACCGCATGGATGGCGCGCACGCCCAGGGTGTTCTGCGCGGTGAGGGCGGTGATGGCGGTCATGCCGAAGCAGCCCAGGGCGCTGAAGGCCTTGAGGTCGGCCTGGATGCCCGCGCCGCCGCCGCTGTCGGAGCCGGCGATGGACAGCACCCGGGGGTACCGCAGGGTGCGGGGCACGGTGGTTTCGGCGGTGGCGGCAGGGGTCACGCGGGCTCCTCGGGAAGGCAGGATGTTCCATGCTCCGAAGGGCAGGCCCGGGCCGGATGGCCTTGCGCGGCATCGCGCGTCGGGCGCCTGCATCGGCTCGCCGCTGCGCCCTTTCAGGCCGTGACGCGGCGCCCTGGCAGGCGGGCTCTTCTTACGCCGGTATGAACCGGATCAAGTTCGCGGGTGTGGATCTCAGCACGTCAGGCGTGCACCCCGGAGCGAAGGGGATTGTCGCACGGTCCCCGCGCGCCCGCCCGGTCCCGGCCTACAATCACAGCTCGCTCCGGGGTGTGGAGCCCGGTCTCGCGCCGGGCCCGCTGAGACGGCACCGCCGAACCCGTGAACTTGATCCGGTTCATACCGGCGGAAGAAGAGCCCGCATGCATTCGCCCCATCTGTCCCCGTCCTCCCGCATCGCCATCGCCGGCGCCGGTCTCCTCGGCCGGCTGGTCGCCTGGCAGCTGGCCCGCGCGGGGCATCCGGTCGACGTCTTCGATCCCCTGCCCGACCCCACCGCCCGCGGCGCCGCCGGCTGGACTGCCGCCGGCATGCTCAGTCCGGTGGCTGAACTCGAGTGTGCCGACGCCGACGTCTTCGCCCTCGGCCTGCGTTCCCTCGACCTCTGGCCCGACCTCGTCGCCGGCCTTCCCGCGGGGGTCGACCTGCATCGCCGCGGCAGCCTGCTGCTGGCGCACCGGGGCGACGAGGGGTCCGCCCAGCGTGTCGTCGGCCTGCTGGCGGACAAGGCGCCCCCGGGCCACGCGCCGCAATCCCTGCCGCTGAACGAGCTGGCCTCGCTCGAGCCCGACGTGCGCGGGCCGGCGCATGCATGGCTGCTGCCGCACGAGGGACAGATCGACACGGTGCAGGCCATGGCCGCCCTGGCCGAGGGCGCGCGCAGCGCCGGCGCCCGCTTCCACTGGGGCCAGGCGGTCACGCGCACCGAGGCCGGCGCGCTGCACACCGGCGAGGGTCGCTTCACGGCCGACTGGGTGTTCGACCTGCGCGGCACCGGCGCGCGCCCGCAGCTGCCGGTGCGCGGCGTGCGCGGCGAGATCCTGCACCTGCACGCGCCCGGCGTGCGACTGTCCCGGCCGGTGCGGCTGCTGCATCCGCGTCACCGCGTCTACATCGTGCCGCGTCGCGATGACCGCATCCTCGTGGGCGCCAGCGAGATCGAGAGCGAAGACCGCTCGCCCATCTCCCTGCGCACCACCGTCGAACTCCTGGCCGCCGCCCACAGCGTGCTGCCTGCCCTGGCCGAGGCCCGGGTGGTGCACACCGAAACCAACCTGCGTCCGGCCCTGCCCGACAACCTGCCCCGGCTCGAGAGCGAGCCAGGCCTCACCCGCATCAACGGCCTGTTCCGCCACGGCTGGCTCATCGCGCCGGCGCTGGCCGAGCGGGCCCTGGTCACCCTGCAGATCCCGGAGACCTCCGCATGATCGACATCACCGTCAACGGCCAGCCGCGCCAGTTGCCCGAAGGCAGCAGCCTGGCCGACCTGGTGGCGCAGCTCGCGGACTCGCCGGCCGCCCTGGCCACCGCCGTCAACCAGGAGTTCGTCGCCCGCGACGCTCGCGCGCAGCGCCTGCTCCAGACCGGTGACCAGGTGTTCACGTTCCAACCCATCACCGGAGGCTGAGCGCATGACTGCTCCCCTGGACATCGGCGGCGTCCGCCTGCAAAGCCGCTTCTTCCTCGGCACCGCCGGCTACCCGTCCCCCGCGGTGCTGCAGGAGGCCATTGCCGCCTCCGGCACCCAGGTGGTCACCGTCGGTCTCAAGCGCCAGCTGGCGGGCGATGGCCGACCCAACGACTTCCTGGCCCTGGTGCGCGCCACCGGCGCCCACCTGCTGCCCAACACCGCCGGCTGCCGCACCGCGGCCGAGGCCGTCACCCTGGCGCGCATGGCGCGCGAGCTGTTCGATACCCGCTGGATCAAGCTCGAGGTGGTGGGCGACGAGCACACCCTGCAGCCCGACCCGTTCGAGCTGGTGGAGGCTGCGCGTACCCTCGCCAAGGACGGCTTCGAGGTCTTCCCCTACTGCACCGACGACCTGGTGACCTGCCAGCGCCTGCTGGATGTGGGCTGCCGCATCCTCATGCCCTGGGGCGCCCCGATCGGCTCGGGCCAGGGCCTGCTCAATCCCACCGCGCTGCGCACCCTGCGCGCCCGCCTGC
>JACCDI012164558.1_pt1 | contig 13836 bp, 9 predicted proteins | sample 7442791 | NCBI WGS metagenome assembly JACCDI01 (sample SAMN15323434, study PRJNA562643) | freshwater metagenome | isolation source: river surface water | place: USA:Blue River Watershed | collected 2017-08-15
TGAAAATCTAAATTCCCCAAACCTGAGTACTGGTTTGTCAAGTAACAGATGTATTCAGGATTCCCATCTCCATCCAAATCTTGTTTCTTGAAAGCACGCAAACTTTGATTCCCAGGGTTAATCGGATCTTTGGACTCATAGACCAAATCAATCTGCTTCGGATTTTTAAAATCAAAACTCGTTCCTCCCACATTTTCAAAGACATAGAGATGCAATGACTTAGTATTTTCTTTTTTACCAATGCCCATAAGCTCCAACCTGCCGTCTTGGTTTAAATCATCTAAGATTAATCGACCTTCTGAAAACATAATATCGGTCTTAGTTTTCGTCAAAGTAAAATTCCCTTTTCCGTCATTAATCATGACGGAGAAAAACCAACCATTCATAGATTGCGCCATCTGAACCAAACCAATATCTCCGTCCTTATCAATATCTCCGGAACCAATCGACTGAATGGAATCAAAAATGTTACCAGGGTCTTTTGCCCGTTCAGCGCTAATGTCAATCTTATTCACTTCATCAATCAAATAGCTTTGGTCTTTGAATGAATAATAACGGTTTAACTTAAATTCAGATTTGCTAAAATCAACCCCAACCCGATGGTTGTTATTTTTATCCATCCAAAATAGCACTTTTGGCATATTTTCCTTCCCCCCCATCTCCCAATGATAATGTTCTCCACCTTGAAAAATTTCTAGTTTACCATCTTTATTTACATCAATTAATTCGTAATTCTGAATGCCATAAAAAATGGAATAATCAAGGTAGTTGGGATTTCGATAGACTTCAAAACTCAAATTCCCTTTGTTTTTAAAATAAATAGGAGCGGAAGTATGCCCCATTTCTATGGGAAAATCTATGCCTTGAATGAATGTACTTGAGTGAATTATGTCCATTTTCCCATCCTGATTGTAATCCATAGGAATGGTTCCTCGATCAAAAGGTGGATGAAAATCCGCTAATCCGTTCACCATCCGTCCAGTCTCATTCTCGAATGCAAATGGATTTTTGATGGCATAAATATCAACTGTCTCCGTACTTTTTAGCTTAATTGGATTTACGAGATAGGAATTAATCACATCACAAACATCTCCTATTCCGTCTTTGTCGGCATCCGCCTGATCCGGATTATAAGACTTGGGACAATTATCTAGTTCATCTGCTATCCCATCCTTATCCACATCTGAAACGACAATTTTCTTAACGATGGTCAAACTATCCCCATGCGTACGAACAAACTCCACACGGCCGTCATTATCTAAATCAACAAGATCAAAACTATTTTTCTGGAACATTCCTTGATAGATTCCATTGGTAAAAAATGAGTTGAAGCCATTTAGATTTTTGAATTTAAACTTACTTTGGGATGGGTCCCATTCAAAATAGTTGATGTCGTCTTTGGCATTCCAACTTACCGACGTATGCTGCGTGGTATATGGATACAAATCAAGAAAACCATCTTGGTTGATATCCTCAAATTGCATTCCACTGTGGTTAAAATAAATTTTATCAAAGCCACCTAAATCACCAATATACTGTGAACTGACATTGCTAAGTGCATTTCCCCGATGTGTATATACATAAATCCGATTAAATGGTTCATAGGTTGCACGCTTAACGGGGTCATTGATGATATCATTCCCGATGGTGGCATACATGTTCGTACTGTACATGATAATTTCCTGATTCCCATCATTATTCAAGTCGGTGATTTTAAACGACCTTAAACATTGACTTAAATTGTTGGGCGATGTGATGGTCTCGATGACAATCGGATTAGAAAAATCAAAAACACCCTTTCCTTTATTTGGGTAAAATACGATATCACTCTTCTTGCCAGTTTCTGTTCGATCCCCAATGGCTATGATATCTAAATTTCCATCACGATTAACATCAAAGCTGATCATTCGACCTTCATTTAAAAAATAAAGGGAAGGCTGGCGGGTCAACTTGAAATTGCCTTTACCATCATTTTGAAGATAATTCATCACGTTGCCTTGACAGTGGGTCGTAGCCATGGTCACATAATCCACATCGCCATCGTTATCAAAATCCCCAGATCCAATCGATTGGATAGAATTAAACTGACCTTCACAATCTGTGTTCACGGAGGAGATATCAATTTTCCCCACTTGATCTTTCATCAAGCCATTTTCATCAAAGGAATAATAACGGTTTAACTTAAATTGATATTTACTGTAATCACGTGATTCGACATGATTAGCATTCGTTGCCAGCCATTGAATGGACTTTTGCTCCATACCTGGAATAATATTTTCCAAATGATAATGCTCACCTCCTAATAAAATATCCTGCTTCTTATCACCATTGACATCCTCTAAAATATAGTTTTGGAGCGCGTGAAAAATGGAATAATCTTTAAAATTGGGATTGACGTAACTCTTAAATTTAAAATTTCCTTGATTGATGTAATACAAGGGTAATGACATGTGACCCATGCCAATCTCCTCCCCGTTTGCAATTGGCCCATAACTAGCGATTATATCTTGTAACCCATCTTGATTGATATCGAGTGCAACCAAACCACGATCAAACGGCACGGGTAATGCATTTTTTGAAAAACCAAATTCTTTGTAGGGAACGGGAAGTCGGTAGACTTCGTATCCATTTTTCGTAAGAATCTTCTTGGCACTCAAATCCAAAACCTTTGGCATGGTGTTTTGGCCGAATAAACTGACAGTCAAGAGAAATAGTAAACAGCTATATAAGAATCGCATAGTTGAGATTAGAATTATTCAAACTAAATATACGACAACCCGTATATGAGCTCCAAAAAAAATATGTTATTCGCGTTTGCAAACATATATTTTATGGTAATAATCAGTTGGCATTCCCCACGAACATGATGCTAATCACGATTCTTTCCCCTCCCTCCCGCTACCTTGCAGAAAAAATAAGCAACATGAAAAAGCTCGAATTATTCGTTGAAAACATTAAATGTGGAGGGTGCATGACGAGCATCAAAAAAGGAATTCTCGAATTAGCGGGAGTCACGCATGTAGATATTGCGTTAGAGGATGAAAAAATCACCATCGAAGGAGACCGCCTAAATAGGGCTGCGATTGCTAAAAAATTAGATGGCATGGGCTATCCGGAAAAAGGCAATAATACACTTTTCAAAGAAGCGAAGTCCTACGTGAGTTGTGCGATAGGTAAAATGAGTTGAATGCTTAAATCAAAAAGCAAGCCATCTATTGATAGCCTGCTTTCTTTTTTTCTCTCTTTTCTTCTTTTTTCTCCTTTGGAGTCTTCGCGGGTTCCTTCTTCTCCGCCTTCTTGGAATTCATGCCTTTGGCCATGGTGCTGGGGTTTAGGCCAACAAGTACGGAAAATATTCCGAGAATCCCCCTAAATCTAGCTTGCCAAACCTAGAATTTCTTGTATACTTACAGCAGAAACCTCGCACCTATGAAATATATTTTTACCTACCTATTCCTTGCATTAACCTATACAAGCATGGCCCAAAGTCCCATCGTTCAGACCAAATCTGGACGCATAGCCGGCCTCTCCAATCCAGAAACTAAAATCAATAAATTTCTGGGGATTCCTTTTGCCAAAGCACCTATCGACGACTTACGCTGGAAAGCACCCCAAGCTCCCGAAGCCTGGACCGGCATCCGCGACACCAAATCATTTAGTGCAAGCCCATTCCAAAATAAACCAGCTCCTTTCATGTATTGGTCTTCCGAATTTCTCATTCCCGAAGCACCCATCAGCGAAGATTGTCTCTACCTAAATGTTTGGGCTCCCCAAAATACCAAACAAAAGAAAGCCGTGCTCGTCTATTTTTATGGAGGCGGATTTAGATCCGGAGGTACCGCTTGCCCCATCTACGACGGCGAAGCCACAGCACAAAAAGATGTCATTTTCGTTAGTATCAATTACCGTGTAGGCGTGTTCGGCTTCCTCGCCCATCCCGAACTCAGCGCCGAAGCTCCCTATAAATCCTCCGGAAATTACGCCCTACTCGACATGATCGCCGGCCTTCAATGGATCCAAGCAAACATCGAAGCATTCGGAGGAGATCCCCAAAAGGTCACCATTGCCGGACAATCCGCCGGAGCTTTTGCTGTCAATTTCCTTTGCGCATCACCCTTAGCTAAAGGACTTTTTAAAGGTGCCATTGCTGAAAGTGGAGGAAGTATTTTGCCAAGTCCGATTCGACCGGCGATTACGCGCCAACAAGCCGAAGAAATAGGCACTAAATTCGCAGCTGACCTGCATGTAACTTCACTGGCCGAACTACGCAAACTTCCAGCTGAAACGATACAAAAAGCCGCAGGCGGACTCAGTGCACCTTATACAGATGGGTATGTTATGCCAATTTCTATCCGCGATACCTACCTGCAAGGAAAACAAAATGACGTAGCCCTCCTCATGGGATGGAATCAAGACGATAAATTAATGGGAAAACCAGCGGCTTTAGATGTCTATAAAGGCCAACTCTCCTCGCGATATAAATCAAAAGCAGATGAAGTCGAAGCAGCATATCCAGTAACCAAACAAGGGGAACTTAACCGAGATGAAAGTTTTGGTGTACAAGTTCATTCATGGGCCAAACTGCAGAATAAATCAGGAAAGGCTCCCGTCTTTATGTATAACTTCAACCGAGCAGTACCAGGTTACGATGCCTCCACGACATTTGGTGCATTTCACACGGGCGAGGTGCCTTACGCGTATGGAAACCTAGCTAAAGTCAACCGTCCTTGGGAAGAAGCAGATCGAAAATTAAGCCTTCAAATTATTTCCTATTTTACCAATTTTGCTAAATACAGCAATCCCAATGGCGCAAATTTGCCGAATTGGCCACGATTTGAGAATGAAGGCCAACTAACGCAATTACTTGATCTTCAGGTAGAATCAAAGGAATTACCTGCTAGAAAATCACTCGAACTTCTCGAAAGTCTACTTAATTAACCCGAAATCCATACACAGCCGAATAACTCGTAGAAGTCCCATCAGAGGTTTTAACCATCCAAAAATACGTGCCACCCGACTTCACCGGAATCGTTAATGTCTCCGATTTAGTCTTTTGCGCAGCCACCTCACGATTCCTAACTTTGGCGATATCCGTGTCAACAAATACCTCATACGATAACAACGAATTTCCTGTGTCAGGATCTGATCCCGACCAAGTTAATTTCACCTGTCCCGACGCCGCAGAGACTTGTTGGCCCGAGGCCGGAAACGTCAAACTTGCCGGGAATGGCGCATAAGAAACCTCTCCCGCACCCGTCAAATAAAATTTCCATTTAGCCGAACTTGCGGTCAACGTAGTCTTCACCGATTTAGAAACGATCTGCCACTCATACGGCAATCCCGTCGCCAACGTAACCGTGGCTGGGCTCGTTGGAAAACTTTTAGTCTCCGTGGTATTGGTCTTTAAATTCGTAATCTTTAAGTCGTAACTCGTTGCCCCCGCTGCAGGAACCCACGTAAACTGAACTTCATCCGCACGCGTATTCCCTCCCACCAAACAAACCGAATTGTTCGTTGGCTTACTCAACTCCACCGCCTCCGGTGCCTTTTCAGGTACGGCTGGTGCAACCTCTACCTCCTTCTTAGCGCTGCAAGACATCAAATAAATCCCAACCAAAATCAATGCGATATACTGTCTCATAGTTTCATCAATTTAACTTGTTGTTGCACCGTTTTACCTGATACTTCCAGCAGATACGTTCCCGTCACATACGAACTCAAATCTAACGAGACCATCCGCATGGCATCCACCGCATGCAGCGCACGCGCAAACATTTTTCCTTGTAAATCATAGATCCCAATCTCCACTTCGCGATCTTGTCCTGCCACGTAAACGGTCATCGGTCCCATCGTCGGATTCGGGAAACACTGAACCTGTTCCGAACGGAATATCTCCCGGTTAAACTCACCCTGACAACCTTGCGATGTCCACACACGGACTTGATTTTTCCCGGTGACTAAATCTGTCGACCATGTTCCCGCTTTTACTTCAAACTTCGTGTCATTCACCTGAATGAAATAGGTATCCGCTCCCTGTAAATCCAGTTTCAAGGTTTGATTATCTGGACTCAAAATTGCTTGTACGGCCAACGGATCTGGCTGTTTGACCTGAACATCAAACAACTGCACATAGTCCTTTTGCCCCTCAATCGTGATGGAAATCGTATAAGTTCCGATCACCAAATTATCCAAGACTTGCTTCGCACCGGCCACTGCCTTGAGTGATTTGGCATACGATGAAGGCCCTTTAACATCAACCAAATAGGTGTATTTCAAATCTTTAAATGTCATTTGAAGCGCGCCATTGGTGGTGCCTGGACAGGTGGTTGCCGTTACTTGAATCGAATAATTGTCTGATGGCATTTTAAACACCGGACAACCATTAATATCCACCATTGTTCCGAGCGGCGTATTCGCACACTGATCAAATAAATCGGGAACGCCATCCGAATCTGAATCCGCAAACGTATCCTTAATCAATTGAATCTTCTCAAACTCACGATACATAATCTGTTTATTCATGGATGCAGGCGACCCCATCCATTGATTCAATAAAGACGAATAAGCTTGTCGGTAATCATATAATACAGGTAAATCTTCATTCATTTTGTAATTCGTCGGTATCACAGGATTCTTACCAATCACACCACCTTTCACGGCATTACCAAAAACAAACATCGGCGCAACCGTTCCATGATCCGTTCCTGAACTACCATTCGAATGAATCGTTCGGCCAAATTCCGACAACGTAACGCCTACGACCCGATCTCCCAAATTCTGCGCATCCAAGTTTTTCATAAACGTGACAATCGAATCATTCAGTTGCTTCAATAAAACGGCATGCTGACCCTTCGTAAAATCTTGTGTGTCCACTTGTTGGCCATGTGTATCAAAACCGCCCAAGCGCAACATATACACCCGCGTATTCAACCCTCCCGCAATGAGGCGGTGAATAATCTTAAACTGATTCCCTAAATCATTCTCCTCAAACGGATGAGGCGTCGTACCTGCCCGATAAGCCGCTTGAACCACAGCTCCATATTCTTGGGACTGTCGGCCTATTAACTGTAAATACGCCAATCTTGAGCCCTGCAACGTCTCCGGATAGGTGTTGACAAATGGATTCATCAACTTGTAAAAGTTATCTGGGTTGTTATAGATTAGACTGGTAAATGAATTTTGGCCTTGAAAAAGTAAGCTCGATTGCCAGCTGATTTCAATAGACAAAGGATGTGGAAAATTCGCGTTGGGATATGCCTTAGGATAATTCGGGTGTTGCGATTCGATGTATCGCGCCATCCAGCCGGAAGATACATTGATGTCCGCATCAGAGCCCGACATCCAAATATCGGAGGAGCGGAAATGGGAATAATTGGGTTTGGCATAACCAACAGACTGAATGATCGCTAAACGCTTTTCCTCAATTAAATTATTTAGGCCGCCCATTGCTGGGTGTAAACCGGCAGCAGTTCCTTTAATCGGTATGATTTTTGACTCAGGTAGAATCACCCCTGGACGGACCTTTTTCAAACTTTCATATTGATCCATCGGAATGACCGTATTCAAACCATCATTACCTCCATCTAACCTAACAATAATCAGAATCTTACCTTCAGCAACCGTATTTTGCATCAACTCATTCTGTTCAAACAAGTCCATTCCTGGAATGAAGGCTGGCATTGCTGCCAAATGAGCCATATTATGTATAAAATTACGTCTATTCATAGCTCATTAATGTAAATGTGTTTCACCCAATTGAAAAATAAAGCCCATTGCCTGCGCTAACCGATTCTGGATTACTTGTCGGTTTTCCGTCGTGGGATTACCCACAAAAGCATACCAAGCACCCGACCAATAATTCGGATTCGTATTCCCCTGCAAGACCCGATCTTTAATATTTGCCCGTGTGGCTGAATTAATTGGGATATTGATCAATCGGTCGATTAATTGATCCACCAAGGCATCTAAATTCTCTGGCGTATTAAACTTGCGAACATATTCCGCTAAATCTACGCGAACAAGCATGCCTGTTTTCGTTGCATTATTGTAATACACCCAATTACCCCAATTGAACAAGGAATCGGTATGTTGGGCACGCTTAACGATTGTTTCTGAATTAATCCAAAACAAATCAAAGGCAGGAGTTTGGTAATAGGCTGGCCAACCAGCCACATTGGGCGGATCACCCATATTCATCCCCAAATTATTCATCTGATTATGAATCCCATTATAGCGTTTATAGTCGTAATAAATCGCATCTTCACCCATGACAACAGGCACGAATTTGTTGTCCAACAAAGGCATATCAAATTCTTTGGCCAAACCAATAACAAAGTCGGCAGGCGACTTAATAATCGAATTATAATGAATCGAATCAAAAAAATGTTCGCTGGAAAGTAACGTGCGTAACACCGGTAAAATCTCAAATTTATTATCTCTGAAAACTTTAGCTAGGGGTGTGATGATTAACTCTTCCGTCGCCGCATCGATCATGGGGTTGACGAAGAAGCTGTAGATGCGCCGAGACATATATTTCGCAACTTCATCTGTCGCAAAAATCATATCAATCGCCTCGCGCAATTCACCATCTGCACGATCCGGATTATTTGCTCCTGAAATTTTTCGATTACCATAAAACTCCGAAAACTGCTTATCGCCAATATCGTGATTCCAGTACCCATTGGTCACTACGGTCCGACCTTCCGTTTTCATGGTTTTATCCCAATCAAAATTCCAGCCTGTCAACAAGCGCGCCATTTCAGACACATCTTTTTCAGTAAATTTGGAATTAGGACCTTTCCCTACCGTAAATAACTCTTGCAACTCACGTGCATAATTTTCATCGGGAGAAAATTTATTATTTTGATTGCCATTCAAATAAACAAGCATCGATGGATCGATTGTAATGTGGTAAATCAGATCCTTATAATTTCCTAATGAGGATTTGAATAGCGTCTCCACATACTGAAATGCATTCTTTACGGGGCCCCCATTTTGGAGCGACGCAACTAATAAATTGTGGTAAAACAAGAACATGCGCCAGTGAATCGAAGTCTTTTGATTGACAAACTGCTTCGAAAGCCATGCCTTTAATGACTGCGTACGACTACCATTCAGCGTACCATTATCCTTTACATATTCAGGTGCCGTTACCCAAACTGCTCCTTTGGGAACATCAGCCTTTACGACATCCGCATTATCTAAAATGTCTAAATAGTAATCATTGATGGGTAAGGAAAAAGGCTTTTCAGGAGTAAGCAATAAATCAATGCTTTGTTTGAGTGTCAGGTCTTTGATTTCTTGGTAACTCTTGTAACTAAAGCCAATCAATGCTCGATTGAGCAAATGCATTTTTTGTGTTTTCCCAAATTCCCCGGCATAAGGTTCAATTCCCTTTTTAGAGTTGTAGACACGATCTTTTCGAATACCTACGGTCTCCAAGCGAATGTTTTCCTTTTTGAATAAGTCGACTAAGTTCGGGGTATTGACCTTAGGTATTTTTTCGTTTGCCATCTGTAATTTCCTAAATATGTTGTTTCTTGCGACCATGAAACGTAGAAACTTCATTCAACATCTGTGTCCTGCGCTAACGATTACACAAATCGCATTACTAAGCAGCTGCCAAACAGAGGAAGAACCTATGCTTCCAGCTACGACGGAAGAGGAAAAAGAATTCAAACGTATTTCAGCTTTGTTCAACGCAGACGGCTTTTTAATAGAAGGCAAAACCGTATTCGTTAATTTGGCACACAAAAACTTCGTTAAGTTAGGAGATATTTCAGGTTTTAGCAATGTTATTGAAGCCGGAATCCTACTATTGAAAACAGATGCGAATACCATCAAAGCATTTGACAACTGCTGTCCACATCAAGGCGCACGTGGATCTTGGGTGTTAACTAATGGTCGATTCAAATGCGAGAACCATGGAAATTCATATAATACCACGGAAGTCAACCTAGTAGGTTGCGATTCAAACAGTTTCACGGGAGGACTCGTACGTTATCCCGTCACGCTGTATAAAACTTATTTAAAGGTCGTTAAGTCCTAAGGGTATGCTCACAATTGCCATCATCGGTGGGGGTGCCGCCGGATTTTTCGCCGCTTTATCAGCTAAACAACATTTCCCCGACGCACGAGTATGCATATACGAAAAAACGTCTAAGTTTCTGGGTAAGGTGAAAATCTCTGGTGGCGGACGGTGCAACGTAACTAACGCAACGTTTAACAAGCGTATCCTTTCCGAGAATTACCCACGTGGTGAAAAATTCTTACGAAAAGCGTTCGAGCAATTTGATGCCAAAGACACGGTGGATTGGTTTGAGTCGCGTGATGTTGCATTGAAAACATATCCGGATCAATGTATTTTTCCACTTTCCAATGACTCGCAATCCATCATCGATTGCTTTTGGTACGAAGCCCGCAAACTAGGCGTCGAACTTTTTACTAGTCATGGGGTGGACGCTATAAAACGTACCAAAAACAGCTTCCAGCTTCATTTTAAGGATTCTGAATTGGAAGTTGACCGCGTGATTGTGACCGTCGGTGGCCAACCGAAATTTTCGGGACTCCAATGGCTCGCGGATATTGGCCATCAAATCGTTCCACCTGTCCCATCGCTTTTTACATTCAATATGCCGCAAGATCCCATTCGGGAATTGATGGGTATCGTCGTTGAAAAAGCTGTGGTCCGTATCGAAGGCCAAAAGCTAATCGGCCGCGGTCCATTACTCATCACCCATTGGGGCATGAGCGGTCCAGCTATTTTACAGTTGTCGGCCTGGGGCGCACGCATCCTTGCCGAAAAAGAATACCATTGTTCCATTCTGGTCAACTGGCTTGAGGATGAAAAAGAGGAAGGGCTTCGCGCACAAATCAAACAGATTAGTAAGGACCATGGATCCAAAATGATGAGTAATCACAATCCATTCCCGATGCCCAATCGGCTTTGGGTATTTTTACTTGCGAAAAACGAAATCGACCCTTCGGGCCGATGGCACGACCTAGCAGGAAAAAGCCTGAATAAACTTGTGAATACCTTAATCAATGACCGCTATGAAGTCAAAGGCAAAACGACCTTTAAAGAGGAATTCGTGACGGCTGGCGGGGTGGATTTAGCTGAAATCAATGTGAATACGATGGAAAGTACCGTGTGCCCAGGTTTATTTTTTGCCGGTGAAGTAATGGATATCGATGGCATCACCGGTGGTTTTAATTTTCAATCGGCCTGGACAACGGGATTTATTGCTGGGAAAAACGCGGGGAACCTAGCTTAATCGGTAAAATTCGTGACTCACCACATCACCTTCTTTTTTACCGGTAGCTATATATATTGATTCAGTTAACCAAGAGTATCTAGCATCTTGCACCTCAAACGTAGCAACAGTGCGCATATACGTTCCCAAGCGCATTCCCTTATTTTGCAAGTAAATCAATGATCCTTCAGGAGTTTCTAGTGTGTAACGGGTGTCAATTTCCACGCGACCATCGGCATGAATAACTTGCCAATCGCCTCCGCCAGCTAGTACTTTGGCTTGAAAATTAGGACCTGAAAATTGGCCACCCAGCACCTGGACAATCCGGCGTGATTCACCCACAGTTTGTACCTCACCTAATTGGATGGAAGCTTCGAAAACGGGAATAAGTTCAGGCGTCTGCATCAGTCTTTTGCGTTTAAAGTTTGTATATCAAAACCGGCCACTTGCTTATAGTGTGCCATAATTTCAGCTAATTCCTCGTGTGGAATTTCGCCTTCCGCGAACCCATTCGGGAATCGTTCTTCCATTAAATCCATAATGAAATCGGGACCTTTTTGCCGATTTTGCAAGACGACTTTGGCCGTTGCTGGAACGCGTTCGGCATCATAAACTTCTAACGCTTTGATCGGGTCTGCCTCGTTTAACAAAGCTAATGCCAGCGCATCTGCATCTAAAATTGCTTGCGAAGCGCCATTGGAGCCGATCGGGTACATGGGATGTGCGGCATCGCCCAACAAAGTTACGCGACCAAAAGACCAACGAGGCAATGGATCGCGGTCCGACATGGGAAATTCGAAAATTCCGCCATGCGTTTGTTCGATCATATCGGGCACATTGATCCAGTCAAATTGCCAATTTTTATATAAGTCCACTAATTTCTCCTTCCCTACTTGTCGGTTCCAATCCCGAACCGTCATCGATGCACCAGCTGCTTCTTTGACATTCGCGACCCAGTTGATGTGCTGATTCCCATCCGCATCTACCCCATTTCCAATCGGATAAATGACCATCTTTTGCCGCATCGAACCAATCATCGCCATGGTCGAACCGGTCAAATAGGCCGGCATCATGGCCGTTCCACGGTATAAAATATTGCCTGAAAAGACGACAGGGCCCTCTTCTGGATAGAGTGTTTTGCGCACAAATGAATTAATCCCATCCGCCCCGATCAACAAATCACTCGTCTCTTCCGCCACCACTGCGCCTGAATCTTTATCCGTAAAACGTGTGATTACCTGACCGCCTAGCTCTTCAAAATAACTTAAGTGACAATTACTACATACACGCTCGGAACCCAACACGCGGATCGCTTCTTGCCAAAGCAGCATCTGAAACTTGCCCCGGTGAATGGAGAATTGTGGCCATTTATATCCTGCGTATCGTCCGCGTGGTTCAGACCAAAACAATTGACCATGTCGGTTTGCGTAAATTAGCTCCTTCGTCTCCACGGCAATTGACTGGATTTTTTCCTGCAAACCTATGTTCGTCAACACACGAATCGCGTGTGGAAGCAGATTAATCCCAACTCCGAGTGGACTGACTTCTTTGACAGATTCGAAAACTTTGACTTGAAATCCAGCTTGATGCAAACGAAGGGCAGTGACTAATCCACCGATTCCACCTCCCGCAATGGTAATTTTCATAGGGTTTATCATTTAAATGAATGCATCAAGTCAACGAGATATTGGACACTTTCCAGTGCAAGGCCGTTGTACATGGAGGCGCGGAAACCACCGACGGTCGGGAAACCTTTAATTCCTACAATTCCGTGCTGGGTTAGGTAAGCCAAAAACGCTTCTTCTACCTCGGCATTTATCCCGCGAAAACAGGCGTTCATGACCGAGCGATCTTCGACGTGAACATTCCCTGTGAACAAGGGGTGTCGGTCAATTTCTGCATATAAAAGGCTTGATTTGGCAATACTTTGAGCTTGCATCGCTGCCAGACCACCTTTTGCTTTTATCCAGCGAAGCATCAATAAACTGACGTAAATGGGAAAAGTAGGAATGGTGTGGTAGAGTGATTGCTCGCGGATATGCGTTTGGTAGTTGTAGATAGTAGGTATTTCTCCCATCATCTTTTCCGAAATTCGATCCTTGTTTAGGATTACACAAGTCACACCAGCGATACCAAAATTCTTTTGGGCAGAGGCAAAAATCACTCCAAATTTCTCCATCGGCAATGGGCGCGTTAGGAAGTCGGAGGTCATATCAGCTACTAACGGCACCGCTACGTCTGGATAGGTATGATATTGGGTACCATCTATCGTCTCGTTGGACACGACATGCAAATATTTTATGTCGTTGGGCAATGTCCAATCCTTGGGAATATGGTCGTATGTTGACATGGATGATGATGCAAGCACGTGTACTTGGCATATTTCAGCGGCGGCATCTATAGCCCTTTGGGCCCAAAAACCGGTATCTACAAAAGCGACACGCTCATCCTTTGAAACCAAATTCATGGGCGCAATGGCCAATTGGCCCGATGCCCCGCCCGGCATCCAAAATACTTCGAAGCGGTCGCCTAGTTGGTATAATTCCTTCACTAGCGCCGTAGCTTCTTCGATGATGGCTAAAAA
>JACCDI011461950.1_pt1 | contig 13830 bp, 7 predicted proteins | sample 7442791 | NCBI WGS metagenome assembly JACCDI01 (sample SAMN15323434, study PRJNA562643) | freshwater metagenome | isolation source: river surface water | place: USA:Blue River Watershed | collected 2017-08-15
ACTTTCCCACCCATGTCAAGCTTCTCGAACACACTATTGTTACTCACAAACTCAGGCACCATTTCTTTCATTTTAGCAACCAGGTACATATCACTTTCTTCGGAACTTACAAGTGTAACCAGTTCATTAAAATGCTTAGACACTTCCACAAACTCAACCTCACGAACTTTGGCAATCATAATTTTATCGTGGTAGGTATTGCCTGTGTTTTCGCCATCGTTTAAAAGCTCTTCATACAGTTTTTCGCCAGGGCGTAGTCCACTATATACAATATCAATATCAATATTAGGGATAAGCCCGTATAAACGAATCATTTTTTTAGCAAGGTCGGCAATGGCCACTGGTTGACCCATATCAAACACAAATATTTCACCACCATTACCCATGCTACCCGCCTCTAATACTAACTGGCAGGCTTCCGGAATGGTCATAAAATAACGCGTAATATTAGGGTGCGTTACAGTAATAGGCCCACCCTTTTCTATTTGTTGCTTAAACCTATTTATAACAGATCCATTAGACCCAAGTACATTACCAAAACGAGTAGTAATATATTTTGTGTTGGTATTATGTTTACTAAGCCCTTGCACATAAATTTCGGCAAGGCGTTTACTTGCACCCATTACATTGGTTGGGTTAACGGCTTTGTCTGTACTAACCATTACAAAACGCTCTACACCATATTCGTTGGCCAAGTTTGCAATGAGTTGAGTACCTAAAACATTGTTACGCACAGCCTCGGTAGGGCAAAGCTCCATCATTGGTACATGCTTATATGCAGCAGCATGATACACATAATGCGGTTTAAAACTTGTAAAGAGCTGACGCATGCGCGCCTCGTTGGTAATACTAGCGAGGTATGAAATACAATTAACCGTTTTACCCGTTTCTTGTAACTCAAGTTCTAGGGTATGGAGTGGTGTTTCGGCCTGGTCACACAACACAATAAGCTCTGGGCTATAGTGCATGAGCTGTCTAACAATTTCTGACCCAATAGATCCGGCGGCACCAGTAACAAGTACACGCTTCCCTTTTATTTGAGCGCGTATTTGGTTGTTGTTAATATGGATAGGATCACGCTCTAATAGTTCCTCAATATTGATAGAACGCAATTGACGGCTAGAAAAACTACCCTCGGTCCAATTGCTATAAGCCGGAACCACTAGTACTTTAATGTCGTGGTTTAAACAAAAATCAACAAGCTCATTTTTGCGTTTTGCTGTAATAGTAAAGGAAGCAATAATAAGTTCATCAATAGGTTCCTCTGCAGCTAAAGCAGAAAGGTCACTAAAACTAATAATGCGCGCACCATCCAGTGCCTTTTTTGTTTTTTTACGGTCATCATCCACAAAAGCTAAAACGCTAATATGATTTTGACCATCATGCTCCAATACTCTTTTAGTTGCAACACCGGCTTCGCCAGCGCCAAAAATAACCACCGTTTTGCGTTTCATTTTATAAGAACGTAAATACGCAAAACCAAATTTAATAGCTACCCTATAGGTTAATAGTGCTAAAAAGCTAAACGTAGCATATACAATAATAACTACGTTATTAAGAACTAAATCGTTTTGTATTGGACTACTAATAATAGATATTAAATAGAGCACCACACTAGAAGCAAATACCGATACCGCAATACGCAGCGCATCTTGCATACCCGTATAACGTACAATACCCGCATAGGTTTTAATAGTTGTAAATACAAAAGCATTTACAATAAGCATGATAGCAACTGTGGTAAATAAGCTCTCCCAATTAACCCCAACCAGTGTTAAATTTTGCTTTACAATAAAAGCAAGTAACAATGCTGTTGTGGTAACCCCCAGGTCAATAACAAATATGATCCAGCGAGGAACAATATTTATTTTGTTTAGCATAAATTGTTTTTTGCGTGTAAACATAATAGTGGGGGCGCTATTAGTTAATTTATATAAAGTTTAATCTGCCAAGATACCTGCAAATAATTTTTTAAATACCAAAATAAGTGCCGTTAAAAATCCAGCTAAAAAACCACCGAGTATTAACGACTTTAATTTACCTACTTTCTCTTTTTTAAGTGGCAGTATAGGCTTATCTATTACTTGAATAAGTGGCGTTTCTTTACGAAGGCTCACTTTAGCCATTTCTAAATTGGTTACCAACTGCGTTAAAATAGCTGTATTGGCCTGCACATCTACCTGACGGCGTGTGCCTGGTGTTTTACGCACCATCATAGCAGGGTTTAACCCAAATGTATTGTCAGCGGCAGCGGCAACACCTGTAATAGCACCATTAAGCTCGGCTCTAATACTATCGGTTTGGTGTTGGAGTATCTCCATGTTTTGCCTAGCCTTTTTACTTTTAATTTCTATGTAGTAACTAGATACTTCTTGCGCAATACTTTCGGTAAAGGCCTTACTAAAAAGCTCATCGGTACTTTTTACTTCAATACTTATAATAGATATTTTTTTATCTTTTTGCGCAACACTTAAAAGTCCGTTGGCTCCAGCAATAGAAGCGTATAAATTTCCTAAAATACTATCTTGTTGGAGTGTGTATTTAGAGCGGTCAGCATCTACTTCAAACACTATGTTTTTTAACGCCGGTTTTTCGGACCAGTTTTTATTGAGCTCATTAAAATTAATAAAGTACTGAGCCAAGCTTTGTGTTTTTCCATTAACAGAGATAGGATTAAGTAAAGCCTTTTCAACAATGTTGCGGCTTTTCATAAGTTCCAAAAGGTTTGCTCCAGTAAATGCACCACCAGCACTACCACCTAAATCAATCCCTAAACTACTAGCGAGGCCAAGTGCACCAGAGAGTCCGCCACCTCCAGACTTTTCGTCTTCGAGTGCAAAACTTAAACTAGCCGTGTAGGTAGCTTTTTGAATAAAAGCATAACCCACACCAATGGCACCGCCAATAATACCAGCAGCTACCAGTACCAACCATTTAGAGATTAAAAAACGGTACCAGTCTTTTATTTTTAAGATGAGTTCTTTTAAAGAAATTTCATCCTCTGCTATGTTTTGTATGTCGTTTGTGTTTTGTTGCATGGGGGATACTTTATAATCTTAACAGGGCTATAATTAAACCAGCAAGTGATGCTATCGAACTACTAATACCTATAAGTTCACCAGTGCTTACCTTTTTACCCTCCGCCTTTTTAGGTACGATAATTTCAGAGCCAGGTTTTACTCTAGGTCTGAAAGTAAAAAATAAAAACTTAGTAGACCTAGCAGCTTCGCCGTTAGCATATACAATGTAGGCTTTGCGTTTAATAGCATCGGCACTATAACCACCAGCGGCAGTTATATAATTACCAAAACTATTGTTTTTACTGTAGGGCACTTGGGTGGTTAAGAGTACCGCGCCGCCTACTTTAATTTGACCGTCGTATTTAGGAATAAAAATTTCGTCACCCACTTTTAAAACTATGTCTTCTTCAGACCCAGGGTTATTTAAAATTTTATCTAATTTAAGTGGCACTTTAATGAATGTAACATTTTTTTGAGCCTCTAATTGTGCAAGCCCACTAGAATCTTTTAATATTTTTTGTGCGCGCTCAATTGCTTCTTCCTCACGCTTTTTTTCTTCGGCTGTTTTATTGTGTACTAGGTATGCGCCTTCAATAAACGCATCGGCAGTGTAACCACCAGCACGTTTTAATATAGCACTTACACGCTCGTTGCGCGCACTTAATGCGTAAGGGCCAGGGTATTGCACTTGGCCAGATATACGTACCGATTCTGGTAATGTATACCCCGCTTTTCGTTTAACAGTAATTACATCAAATGGAGTAAGCTTAATACTTGCAGCGGCAGTGCTAATATCACCATCAATTTCGGTACTTATAATTTCGGCAGCCCTAAAATCTTTTTGCTCAATACTATCGCGCTTAATTAAACGCGCAATTTCAATACTTTTAAAAGCAGCATCGGTAAAACCACCAGCTTGTAAAATCAAATCTTTTAAGGTTAAGCCCTGTGTAAATTCAAATGAACCAGGCTTACGTATTTCACCTTGTATGTACACGTTTAAAGAATCTCTTAAATCAAGTTTAGAAGTAATAATCACTTCATCTTCTCTGTTAAGTAAAATATTGTTGGTAGCATCGCCATTAAGTGCTTTAGCTACATCAAAACTTAACACAGATCTAGTAAGGTCTTCTTGCAAACGAATAATTTGTGCACGGCCGGTGTAAGCGTCTTCTGTTAAACCATCTGCTTTACGAATTAAATCGGCAACTTTTAAATTGTTGGTAAGTTCAAACACATCTGGCCTGTATACCGCACCCGCAATTTTTACACGGTTGGTATAACGGTTTAATATTTTGCTCACCACAAATACATCCCCCATTTGAGGATTGTAAATATTGTATTGTGTTTCTTGCAAATCTTTAATTTGGCGCTCTTTGTTTGTTTGTGCATATACTTTAACACTTGCTTGGTACGCAGTGTCTGTAAAGCCAGAAGCATAAGCTAAAATGTTAGCGAAATTTTCGTTAGGTAATACTTCAAAAATACCTGGGCGTTTTACTTGTCCCTCTATAGATACCCTTGTTTTGTATGAAGGGATTCTGATTACGTCGTTGTCTTTTAAACCCACATTATCCGATTGATCACCATTTAAAAGCATTCGATATAAATCTATTTTTTTAAATAGCTTGTTATCGCGGAGTAATTCAATTTCTCTAAAAGATCCAAATGCAGTTGGGCCACCACTCACATAGAGTGCATTAAATACGGTTGCTAAACTAGACAACCTGTAAGTTGCTGGGCGGTTGGCACCAATAATGGTTACTTTAATGGTGCGTATTTTACTAAGGGTTACAGCTATTTTACTACCTCCACTGCGGAGGTAAGTATATACTGTAGAACCCATCGTGTTTTTAATTTTTTGTGTAGCAGCTTCTATGGTTAAACCTGCAACTCTAATCAAACCAACGTTAGGGATGTTAATATTACCCTCTGCACTCACTAGTAAATCGCCGCTGTATTCCTGCACACCATAAACGCTTACAGCAATTTGGTCGTTAGGACCAAGCACATAATTAAGCGGTGTAGCAAGTGACATATTAGGTTCAAAACTTGGAGCAACACTTGTATAAAGCTCCGATCCAAAAATTAAAGGATTGATAAGTGGCTTAGGTTGTTTTTGCGTGTAGTTTTCTGTGTCTGCAGTATCAACTGGGTTGTTGGTGCGAGCCTCCTGTGTTTTGGTGGTTTTTGTTGTGGCGTTATTTGCAGCTCCAGCAACACGTGCTTTAAGTTTAGCAAACTCTGCGGCACTCATACCTTTTGCAATAGCCATAGGCTCTGCCTGATCAATAGTTATACCTTGAGAAGTAAGTTGCGATTTTAGCTTAGCAATATCTGCATCGGTTAACTGATCTACTTTAACATTAGCTAGATTATTACCCTTAAACAAATCCTGCGCAGTGGCTGAAGTAGCTACCAGCAAAAATGTTAAGGCAACTAAAACTATTTTTTTTAAGAGTTGTTGTAATTGCATGTACAAGTATGGTTTAAAAAATTGGGGGGATGAAAGAAGTTCGAATTATGAATTTTGTTGACCTTAGAGAGCCATGTTTGTTTCCAGCGCAGGGCTCCGCCTCTCTCAGTCACAAGTAGCAGCTGGCAATTAGTAGCTTTCTGCTGCTTAGACCAAGTAATATTTTAATCGTTTAGTGCTAAAAATAAAATACCCATCCTCGGTAGCAACATTAACTAGGGGGGATAGGTTAATTTTTACACGCGCAACTAATTGATTTACAGTTGGTTAATAGGCATTGGGGGGGGCAATTTGTGCGCTATCAACTATACTATTGCAAATATATAGCTAAATCAATGAAAGTCAACTAAAAAACGGCGAAAAACTTATTAAGTTTTTATGTCATTCGTTGTTTAAAATTTGGCTCAAAACCTTTAACAAGCCGGAATTTTTAGTATTTCCCGCAAATCGCAGCCAGCTGGGCCTATGGCAGGGGTTATTAGGCGACCTTACAGTACCTATGAAAGCCATAAAAATCATTATAGAAAAAACAAAAGACATGTATACCGCCTACGCCGAAAACGTAGAAGGTATTTATGGAGGAGGCGACACTATTGAAGAGGCTAAAGCATCTATCCAAACTTCTATAAAACTTTACAACAAGTACAACAAACTAGATCCAGAAGCATATTCAATTACTTACGAAATAAAAAACACTAGTCAGAAAGATGCTTAAAAAAATTGTGCTACAATAAAACTAAAGCCTTCCGTCTACAATGGCTTTTGGGAGTACTCCTTTAACATCGTAAATAAAGGAACCTGCATTTTTATAGGATTCAAAATTAATGTTTGCAAGTATTTGCTGGTGCGGGACTGCTAAAATAATAGCGTCATAATTAGACGCTAAATTATTATTATCAATTAGTTCTAAATTAAATGATTTTTGAACCATTACCGCATCTACCACCGGATCATACACACTCACCTTTAAGCCAGCATCAGCAAGGGTTGTATAAATATCAATTACTTTGGTATTACGGGTATCGGGGCAGTTTTCTTTAAAAGAAAAGCCAGCAATTAGCACCGTTTTATTTGCAATGTTTCCATTAAATTTTGTGGCAAGTGCAGTAATAATTTTTTGCGCAACAAAGACACCCATTTTTTCATTAACAGCCCTTCCAGATAAAATAACATGCGGCTCATACCCTACTGCCTTTGCTTTAAAAGCAAGGTAATGCGGATCTACACTAATGCAGTGTCCACCCACAAGCCCAGGGCTGTAAGGTAAAAAATTCCATTTGGTACGCGCCGCAGCAAGTACTTCTTGTGTATCAATTTGCAATGCATCAAATAGTAACGCTAACTCATTCATAAATGAAATATTTACGTCACGCTGTGCATTTTCTATAGCCTTAGCAGCTTCGGCCACTTTAATGCTGGAGGCTTCAAATATACCCGCCGTAATAATGGACCCATATAAGTTTGCAAGCTGCTCGGTAACAGCAGGCGTACTTCCAGACACTACTTTTACAATAGACTGTAAAGGACGCCCTGTATCGCCCGGATTAATTCTTTCTGGCGAATAGCCCACAAAAAAATTTGTATTAAAAACAAGCCCACTATACGCTTCCACCACCGGCACACAAACCTCCTCGGTACAACCAGGATACACCGTAGATTCATATACCACAATGCCCTCAGGCTTAATATGTTTTCCTACAAGTTCACTAGCCGCGGTTAAAAAACTTAAATCTGGTAAATTATCAGGAGTAAGTGGTGTTGGAACGGTTACAATAAAAATAGTTGCTTCGGATAAATGGTTTGGATCGTGCGTGAGGGTTAAATTTGCTGAGTTTATTGCGCCTTGCAATACTTCTAGTGCCACTTCATGAGTAGCATCAATACCATCATTTAACTGCGCTATCCGTTCTGCATTGATATCATATCCAATAATCCGGTACTTAGCACTAAACGCAGCTGCCAGTGGGAGTCCCACATATCCAAGTCCAATAACGGCAATAACAGGCTGCTGCTTCATACCCGGTAAAGATATAAAAACGTAACTTTGAAACACAATTTGAAATACATGAAACTACGCATTGGCTACGGCATTGATTTTCACCAACTAGTAGAAGGCAGAGATTTAGTTATTGGTGGCGTTACCATCCCACACCATAAAGGTGCCCTGGGCCACTCCGATGCCGATGTATTATTACACGCTATTTGCGATGCACTACTTGGCGCCGCTTGCCTTGGAGATATTGGCGTTCATTTTCCGGACACCTCATCTGAATTTAAAAATATTGATAGCAAAATTTTACTTGCTAAAACACGCGCGCTTATTGAGGCCGAAGGATATGCGATTGGAAATATTGACGCGTCACTTTGTTTAGAAGCGCCAAAAATTAAACCTTACGTTGCCACCATGCAAGAAACCATTGCAAATATTTTAGGCATTGGCATAAAGGATGTTTCTATTAAAGCAACTACTACCGAAACAATGGGTTTTGTTGGTAGAGAGGAAGGCCTTGTGGCTCACGCCGTTTGTCTTATTCACCAAGTTTAAAAGCAACGCCTAAACGCATAGTGTTTGATAATGGATTACGCGTAATGCCCGCTCCAGAAGGAATCAGATACGACAAATTGATATCCATAAAATCAAGTTTAAAGCCAGCGCCTACTGTTGCGTATTTTCTGTTACCTCTGTTTTTATTTTCATAAAAATATCCAGCGCGTACAAAAAATTGATCGTTATAAGCATATTCGGCTCCAGCAGATACTTGCATAGATTTTCCAACACCCGTTCCATCGCTAAATGATTTTAACCAGCTAGCAACCACACCACCCGTGCGGTACTCCGCTAAATTGGCAGAATCTACACTATACACTCCTGTTGCAGTGGGCGCCGCAGGTACAAGTAATTTATTAACGTCGAGGGCAAACGTAATTTTGTTACTTCCGTCTACATCTTTGGTATAAGAAACCCCTGCGCCAAAGTTTGCAGGTATAAAATCTTTATTTTTTGCATCGTTGGTGTACCCAATTTTTGTTCCCAAATTTGAAAGCACCACACCCCAGCGTAAACCTTCCCCTTCGTCAGTTGCATCATGATACACCGACACATCCGCCGAAACAGCGTTACCCGCTTTATATAAAACACCGGTTCCAACATCACCTACAACAAGGCGTGAATTAATATATCTAAGCGCCACACCCACACTCATTTTGTCATTCAGCATACGCGTGTAACCCAGGTCTACAGCAAACTCCGAAGGTTTTACAGAGTTTAATAAATTACCAGAATAATCCGTTAACTGAATATTTCCTAAACTAAAAAAACGAAGTGATCCAGTAACGGCCTGAACATCATCGAGCTGATGATACCCCGCAACGGTTGCTAAATACACATCTGTTAAACCTAAATCTTTTAACCATGGTGTATAGTTAACTGCAATGGCGCCACGCTTTTTTGCAAAATTAACTTTTGAAATATTCCAAAAAGATGCGTTGGCATCCGGAGAAGTTGCAATGGCTACATCACCCATACCACCCGCGCGCGCATCTGGAGAAATACGCAAAAATGGAACCGCCGTAGAAACAATGTTTATAGAATCTGCTTGCGCGATTGCTGTTGTGCTAATGGTGATTGTTGCGATTGTTACTAATACTGCGATTGTTGCGCGAAAAAGTTTGCGTGCAGTTTTATACGTTGCGTGAAATCTAGACATAGTTAAATGTTTTGCGAGAAACCAGTAAAATTTTTAAAGTAAAATTTAAACCATTCAAAACATTTAGTACAAAAGTGAGGTTACAAACAAATAAGTTTTCCGGAGCTTTGGTAATTAGTGCCCGCAGCGCTTATTTGTATTTTGTAAATATATACATTTCTTGCAATTTTAGAACCGGCCGCATCTGTCCCATCCCAGGTAATTTGCACATTTCGGGTGCCATTTGTATTAGCGGTTTTATTAATTTGTTTCACCAGCTTACCATTTTGCGTATAAATACTAAGGTTTACCTCTATGTTTTGCCCCGGAAAATTATGTTCAAACGAAAAAGTGGTTTGACTGGTAAAGGGGTTAGGAAAATTAATAACCTTGTCTATCACCAGTGGAGACATGTCGCTTGAGGTGCCGGCGCCACCGGTTGCACCGCCTGTTGCGCCACCATTTGATCCGCTACTTCCGGCTGTTTCGGCCACCGTAAACCCTAATGTTCTGGTGTTTGAATTATTGACATTATCCCAAGCCCTTACTTTTAAAGTATGAGGCCCAGGTGTTAAAGTAGGAAGTTGATACCTAACCGTACCGTACTGGTAGGTATTAATATTGGCCTGATAAAATGAATTAAGCGTCCGCGTAGTAGCCGGATTGTTATCGAGCGTTACAATAATATCATGCCCAATAGCACTACTAGAAGTATTAATGCCTGAAACGTCTTGAAGGTTTATAAGTAACACCGGATCCGAATGTGTGAGTCCACCATTTTTAAAATTATAATCATTTAAAAATAGATCAATGACAGGACCCACTTTATCTGTAATTACTGCACCGCTACCCATGGTATAAAAACTAGTGTCTACTCCTGCTGCATCGGGTAAATTTTGCGTTGGTGAAGCTGGGTTAATCGTTTGCTGCGCATACATGCTAATTTTTGCTTTACCCGGCGCATAACTAATATCTAGAGGAAGCACAAATGAAACCGTAAACTTTCCGTTCGCTACGCTCACTAGTCCAGCATACAAAATATTTTCTTGCGCATTGTAGTTTGCAGCTGGCGTGGCCGGGTCGTTTTTGAGTGTGGTGCGCGTAATTTGTTTATCGTAGAGTGTAAAGTAGAGGGTGCCGTTAAAATTTATATTTGTGCTGTTATTGATGCCTATGGCGCCGCTGCGCGGCGCCATAACGCTACCCTTAAAAGTATAGAGCTTACCAGACACTAGCGTATCATTTGCACCAATTGTTTTAGAGTTCACACTATCTAAAACAATACTACTATTTGGGTACGCGAGGCGCATAGCAGGATCACCTAACAGTGCAAATTTTCTGGTATTGATAAAATCTCGCGACTGCTGCACCGTAAGGTTTTTAGCATTTTTAACCGCCTCACCAAGTGTTGGTAATAATCCGGTATTTGTGTCGGGCTTATGCGCTGCAACAAAATAATTTTCGTTAATAATTTTATTGCTGTATGCAAACACGAGTCGTGGCGTAGTGAGTAGCGCAATGGCACCACTAGCAACAGTGTTAGAGCTGCCGCCACCAACACCACCGCTGCCAGCACCAACATTCCCAGCACCAAAAAGCAACTGCTGCCCCAAAGATTTTTTTGTAGGATCGTCGTACGGATAAAAATCACAACTAGCAGTAATTACCAGCGGTAATTTGTTTGCATTATTGATTAACGGAATTTCGGTACTACTAAAAATAGCTTCGTCGGCAAGGCGCAAATAATTGCCATGTCCACTATAATTAATTACTAACGATCCACTATTAAATGCATTTACCACCGCTTCATTTACGGCAGGATACCTTCCACCTCCACTCCCACTCACTAATGGATACGCATCTAAATATATTTTTTGCTGATTAAATAAAGCGTTTGCTTTTTGCGCTGCACCAGACACTGCTTCTGCATCTTGCACGTGCAAATTAAAATCTTTATCATCAGCTATAAAACGCTCCTGTAAGCGCCATAGACCTTGGCTCTGGGCGCCATGGTAGTTAATGATTTTATCGATTACCGTGTTAGCTTCGCTCACATTTTTTGCAGGAATACGGCCTATGTTCACTTTTGTATTTGTTGCATTAATATTTGTGAGTAGTGGCTCTATGTTAATATTTGCGCTGCTGTCCAGCAGCGCAAAATAATCATCACTAGTATAACTACTTAATGGATCTAGCGATGCACTTGACTGATAACCAGGCACCAAATTTACATTACCATTAATGCGGTTTTTATAATCGTAACTAGACGCGCCAAGTAAGAGTACATAAAATTCTTTTTGCGCAAAAGCCCCGCCGCCGGCACTTCCGCTACTCAACGCACCATAAGCCCTTGCAAAAAACGCCACCCCATCTCTAATAGCCGTAATATCTGGCGACCCACTCCCAAACGCTTGATACATCTGCGTTGTAGTAAGTACCAGTGGTTTTATCCCAGCTTTTTGCGCGGTATGAAATGCTGCTAATTTATTAGCCGCAGCCACTAAACTAGGGTGAGTAATAATTAAATAATTGGCGGCCGTATCTAGCGCCAACGCATGCAAATTATTATTAGGTGCCGCACTAAATAATGCAGGCACTAAAATTTGTGACGGCGTAAATGCTACATACTCGCGCGAAAAACTTATATCGTTATTAAAAACAAAATCAGAAGCGCCAGCGCTAAAACTTCCTTCCATTTTTTTTGGCGTAGCAATATCTGTTACATCAAGCACCGTTGTGTTTGAAAAGTTTTGAATACCACCAGCGTTTAATACAAATGCAGCCGGCGCTGACGCAACAGTAGCAGCACTTCTAAAAAACAAAGCACTACCGCTACTCGTACCACTCATACTAAGCGCCTTTGTAGCCGTGCATTCTATTTTATCTAAAAACCCTTCTGCACCAAAACCAACACCACTGCCACCACCGCCTGCACTAAATTGCAAACTCAGTTGCAAAGGACTTGTACCCACAGCAACTTTACTAACAGCACTTACATAACTGGCATAGGTATCTAAAAAGCCACCACTCACCGCCGGAAGCGCAACATTTTGCACTAAATTATTATTAACCCGTACTGCAAAATTTGCAGGCACACCAATGCTTCTAGCAGCAGCGTATACTTTTAAAGTAACACTATCGGTACTAACAATGCCGGGCATATCCACTACATAATTACGGGTAGTAGTTCCGCCCGTAGCCATACTAAACGCATCACCGAGCCACAATTTTCCAGAAGCCAATAAATTAATATTGTCTTTCTCGTACACCCAGTTATCCGTAAAACTCGTAACGCGTAAACCCGCCGTGGCATTAACGTACGCTGTATTACCAGTACCAACACGCTTTGCAGATGCGCCAATAGTACCCGAATTACTTCCCCCTACATTCCCTCCAATATTTCCATCTACATTTAAAAAATAAAATGCAGTATCGGAATATAAATTGTGTATATAACTATACTGGTCATTATTACTATTGTAATGCCAGCGGTGCGGACCCGGCGCATAAAAAACAATAAAGTCTTGCCCACTAAATATTCCATCGCCACCATCATTTATAAGAAGTGCGTTTTCAGTAAAACTACTTGGCCTTTGTTCACCCACACCTTCTGGTAACATAGCACCTCCAGATCCAAAAAGCCTGATTTTATCAGAAGGGGTAACGCCGCCAGCAGGCACCAGCCCCATACTATTAAGTGCGGCCATATCAATTTTGTAAACACCTCTTGCCGTAACCCCTATTTTACCCCAGGCTCCCTTACTAAAAATACCTACCTGGGCCATAGCTGTTTTGGAACCTATCGAGGCCCAAAAAACAACCAAAACCAACCAAATATAGCGCCCAGGTTTACCCATGATACAAGTATAACAAAGTTTGATGCCAAAGCTACTGATACTAGGCCACAGGCGGGCCTTTCCCTTAAAAAAATCACAAAATAGGGTCAAAATCACCCCCCTTGCCCCAAATCTTAAGCTTTTTGTAACAAGATGAAGCCTTAAGCTACCCTTAAGTTGACGGAAATCTTATATATTCGCAGAGGTAAATTAGAATCAATTTTTTATTGAATTTATAAGTATATGCAGTTCACAAAAACAGTTCGCAATTTAGTGTTGCTCACCACCCTAACAGGTGCTGTTGTTTCATGTAATCCATTTAAGAAAAAGCCGCAAACTTCTACGGCTACTGGCTGGAATTACAACGACAAATCGATGGGCAATTTTAACGTGCCAAAACCTAAAGATATTAAAGCAGCTCCAGGCCTTGTATTTGTACAAGGAGGTACTTTTACCATGGGCGCAGCTCAAGAAGACGTAATGGGCGATTGGAATAATATCCAACGCAGAATTACGGTGAACTCATTTTTTATTGATAAAACAGAAGTATCCAACCTTCACTACCGCGAATATTTATATTGGATTACCAATGTATTTGGTGGCGCAGGTATGGATAGCATCGTTAACGAGGCATTACCAGACACACTTGTATGGCGTTCAGAACTTGCCTACAACGAGCCAATGGTTGAATATTATTTCCGTCACCCTTCTTACAATAATTTCCCTGTTGTAGGTGTGAGCTGGAAACAAGCTACTGATTATTGTATCTGGCGTACCGACCGCGTAAATGAATTAACCCTCATGAAAAGCAG
>JACCDI011934439.1_pt1 | contig 13830 bp, 11 predicted proteins | sample 7442791 | NCBI WGS metagenome assembly JACCDI01 (sample SAMN15323434, study PRJNA562643) | freshwater metagenome | isolation source: river surface water | place: USA:Blue River Watershed | collected 2017-08-15
GGTGGAGCACATTTTACATCTACCATTTCCACGAATACACTATCGCTTTTAAAACATTCGCCTGTAATTTCATCTTTTAAAATTGCTGTAATATATGTACTTTGTGTTGGTGCAAAAGTATACGAGTTAAAGTTTACACTTATTGGCTGAATGGGACTCCAAACTATATCGTAGGAGTTTAAATTTACAGTAACGGTAGTTTTTTCGCCTTTAGATATTTTATTTGGATTGATAGATAGCTCTAAATTTTCATTAATTAATTGTGGTTGAGTAATTTTAATGCTTGCACTATCCGTACAATTTTCTTGATTACGAACCCATAATTTTAATTCGTTTATACCTGTTATGGGTTTTACAATTGCAAAACTGTCTGTGGTATCATTAATCATTAAAAAATAGGGTTCCCAGTAATATTTTGTTTCCGAAAAGGATTGAATAGTGGATTCTATCGCGAATGTATCCATTTTGTTACAACTAACAATATCGTTAGGTAATTGTACAGAAATGTAGCTATTAACAAAACTGGTGGTATCGGTATATATACATCCATAAATATCTTCTACTTGTAGTTTGATATTGTATTTCCCTGCGTTTAAATTTGTGGTGAGTTCATCTAAATTGTTACCGCTAGATACATTGTTGTTTTGTACAAACCAATTGTATTTTCCGTTATCAATAGGATTAAGATTGGTGAATTTTTGGAAATTGCTGTTGCAAAACGTTTGGTTTTTCGGACTAATTTCGATGTAGTTTTTTACAACGTTTATTTTTTGATCAAAAGTATCCACGCAAAATCCATTGCTTACAATTAATTGTAAACTAACACTATCTGTTACAAAAGTACGTGTAAATATGGAATCGGGATTTTCAACCAAATTGGCGGGGCTCCATTTAAAACTATAACTGGGTTTGGATTGTATATCAAATCCAACAAAAAGTGTGTCGCCAAAACATAGTAATTTATCTTGGAGGTTTTGTTCAATACTTAAATCCAAAAAGTTAATTTCGTCTTTAAAAACACATCCATAAATGTCTTCAATTTCAATTGTAAATTTGCTAAATAAATCATAAGGAGTTAAGGTAGCGCTTGTTTTTGTTGCGTTGCTTACATGTTCGGTTGGTCCCCATTTGGCACTTACAATTTCGGAGATTGGTGGTTTACTAATGCTTCTAAATATTGGTTCGGTAGTACACAAAATCGTGTCGCTATCAAAAATATAATCGTACATTCGGGTTATAAAAAAGGCACTATCTATAAAATTACATTTCTCTTTTTGGTACGATATATATACCCAAAAAGTATCGCGTAGCGTGATAAATGCAGTATCGTTGGCAGGGTAATTATTTAATAAAGAGGTGAAATTTTTATTTTTACTAATTTTTAAAGAATCGTACGTTGGACTATACCAACTTGGATAATATTTAAACACTTCGTTTTCGCAACCAAAAATCGTGTCTATTTTCTGAATAGATTTTGGTACATATAAGTTAAAAATAAAAGTATCTATACAGGCTCTATAATTTTGTGTAAGCTTTAATTGCAAAGAGCTGTTGGAGCTTATAATGGTATTTAAAACGGTATCGTTTTGCACTAAATTTGGCGCGTACCAATTGTATTTGGCGCCATTAATTGGTGATAATTGTTGAGCTAAAATATTGTTTTGATTGGCGCAAATAGTGTCTGTAAATTCATTTTCCAATCTGCTGGTGCGTATCACTAATTTTTTAACTATACTATCCCTTAAATTACAAGCATTTTCATCTTCAATTTTTAAGCTTATTGTATATTCTCCAGGTTGAGTATAGGTATATGATGGATTTTTTAGCGTACTAGTTTCTCCATTTCCAAAGTCCCAAAGGTATTTAGTTGTGTTAAATATTTTGCTTTTGTTTACAAATTCGTAGTTCCAATTTATACAACCATTTTCTGGTACAATAAAATCTGCGGATATAAAAGGTGTTTGGAAATCGAATTTTAATACACCGTTATTACAATTGGCTAAGTTTAATGGTCCGTGTGCATTTTGTGGATGAATGGGCATATCACTATGTCCGCCACAACCAGCGCACATACTTTGGTAAATATTTCCTTTTTTATCAAATCTACTGGTGCCGCCATCCACATGTTCTTGGGAAATATTTCCACCAAAAAATGTTGCATAATATAATGCAGATGCATCGTCCTCTAGTACCATAAAATAAAAATCGCTATTGTCTGTAGAAGCTTGAAAAGCATTACGTGTTACTTCTAATCCTGCAGTTCCTTTTGCACCTCCTATTAATTGCGGACTTCCCCAACCGGAGAGATAGATTTTGTTGCAAACATCTACAGAAAATGCGGTTGGACTGATGTTTACTTTACTTTCTCCAGTTCCAAAAGTGGTGGACCATATTCGGGTTTTAATGTCGGGTTGAAATTTTGTAATAAATTGACCGCTATTTGGTTTGTTGTAGGCGGCATTAAAGATTAAAGAATTACCATATTTTTCGGATTGACCGAAAATATAAACATTATCTTGAACATCTGTTCGTATAAAATAAATTTGATCGTAAGCATCTGTCCCAAAATATCCCGAATATAATAATTCACTTCCATCCGCTTTAATTTTCGCTAGCATTCCATCGGCTCTTCCACCCGAATTATTTTGTCGGTAAACATCATCTGTAACTAGGATATCTGTTGAGGTTGTTCCTCCCGCAACAAATAAATTATTGCTTTTATCTATTTCTAAACTGTAAATAGCATCCGCTCCAGTTCCGCCGTAATAGGAACTCCAAATAATATCACTTAAATCACTTTTAAATTTAGTGATTACGCCATCTTGATTGCCCGAATATTGGTTTTGTATCGCATTTTTTGTGGGGTAATTGTTGGAAAAAGTAGAGGATGCAATTATAGGTTCTCCTTCATTACTTAAAATAATTTCCCCACGTAATTGGTCGGCGTAATTATACGTTAAATTCCCATTCATATTTAATCCATCGTTTCCACTTCCTCCTAAGTAGCTAGAGGCTAACAATTGTGTTCCATCAGCTGATAATTTACTCACCACCATATCTGTTCCTGTGGTGTAGTAAATAAAAATTCCGTTGGGTAAATATACAGGAGTTCCTCCGTTATAATTTTTGTTGAATGCATTGTTACTTACAGGGAAATTGTTGGAGCCTGTGGTACCTAAAATATACAATTCGCCTTGTTCGTTTACAACTAAACTGTGGGGTAATTCCGACATATTACCTCCAATGTAAGTGGAATATATTAATTTAGTTCCACTGGTATCGTACTTACTTATTGCCATATCCGCTACTCCATAAACAATTTGTCTCCATCCAGAAAAAAAAGAATCATATGAAGCATAACTATTAAATGAAATATCAAAAGCACCTGCACTTACAGGATATCCAGCACTAAAAACACTACCGCCTGCATATAAAAACCCTAAATTGTCGTATGTTGCAGTGTATCCAAAATTTAAAGCAGATGAGCCAGAGTAGGTGGAGAAAACAATTTCGGGATCTATTACCAATACTTCATTTGGATTATATTTTCCTATTTCGAATGTTACTTCGTTTTGATTTAAGTTGTAATAGCTAGGTATGGTTCCTCTGCTTTGAAAAACCAAGGGCGGAGCATCTTTAATTTCGCCTAAACTGGTGTGGATAGTAATCCCATATCGTGAAATATCTATACTGTCGGCTCCTAATATTTTGTATTTAATTTGTTTAGGATTTCCTCCTGGATGCACTATAAATTCATATTTTAAGCGCTGATTTTCGCTAGTATATCTTAAATCTATTTTTGGATAAACTTCGGTTAAAATTACTTCTTTACCTCCTTGTAAATTGCTTGCCCAATTTTTAGGATTATTACCTAAAAAGTAATTGTATTTTTCTTCGTTTAGTTGTAAAACTTGTTTTGTTTTGGGTGTTTGTATACCCTCAAATTCTATTTTTATACAATGAAAATGTATGCTATCCACTTCTTGTCCCTGATGTAATTTGCTAAAAGCTTCACTATCGTAAAAACTATAAGTAACACCTTTTTTATCAATGTAATAATCTCCTCCGGGGATGCTGGTTTTATAGTATACATCTTCGTGCCACTGACCGTTGTTGGGGATGAATAAAAATGAACTTTGTGCTTGCACAAAAAAGGATAAAAATACTAAAGCTAAAAGTATTTTGTTCATTTTAATTTTCCTGTGGTGATAAATGTTTGTTTATAGTAGTGCTTAACAATTGAGTAAGTAAAAAGTTTTTGAATTTACTAAATATTCATCAATTTATCCTGTTTTATGAGATATTATTTTGATTGATTTTGTTTTTAATTTCTTTTAATTCTACTTCAAACCCTCGCAACATTTGTAAAATGCTATTTACATTTAATTCATCTTCTCTATAGCCTCTAGTATCTATTTTACAAGTAAATTCCCAAGCCTCTATTACTTCACTTGCATTTATAAAAATGGGTTTGTAAAAGGTGTTGTCGGATTTTAAAATTAAAACTCCTTGTTCCCATTGTGCTAACGATAAGCGTTTGTAAACTACGCCTTCGGTTTCGGTTACCCAAACATAGGTTTGTCCGTCTTTTAAATCTTTTAAATTCTCAATAAATTTCCCTACAACAAAAGAGCCATCTCTCACCCATGGTTCCATAGAATCTCCAGAAATTGGAAAAGCACGATGTTTTCCTGAAGGTATAAAGGGTAGTTTTAATTGCGGTAAGGATGCGATGTATTCTGGATCTGCAAATCCATGTAAATATCCTGCGGATGCTTTCATGGGAACAACTTCAATTACATCTTCGTTGTTTTCGTTAATTAAAACGGGAAATAATACACGGTTATTTCCAATTTGTATAAATGCGCCATCTCTGGCTGTGGTTAAATCGTGTTTGATTAGCGCATCAATTGGTATTTTAAAAAATTGCGACAAATTAATTAAGGTTTCTAAACTAGGTTCAGCTCTTCCATCTTCATAAGAGGCAACTTGACCGCGAGATAAGTTAAAAATATCTGCAAAGTTTTGTTGCGTTAAAGCTTTTTTGTTGCGCAGGTATTTGATATTGCTAGGAAAATTCATATAATGTTTATTTATTTTACAAATAAACGAAATTATTAATGAATTTACACTATTGATTTGTTTAAAAATTTAACAAATTGATTGCTTTTGATTTTTTTTAAGTGGTCATCGCCCAATATCCATTTGTTTACAGCCGTGTTTCCAGCAGGTTTGACTAACACATTTTGTTTTAACATCGCATCGATGTCCGGCTTCTGTGGTAGCGTTACAAGGTTTTTCCGCTATATATCTCGATTTGAGCATATAACTGTACGATCCTTCTTTTAAAATATCTTGTTTAATTTCTTTTTTTATGTAATGCGCAATATAATCTGGTAAATCTCCAAAAAAGGTATAGCCTGTTTTAATTTGTAAACTATCTATGGTGTACATAAATTTTCCAACTTCATTCCCCATGGCTTCGTTGGGAATAATAAACCCAACAGCTGCCATATCTAGTTCGTTATAAATTAGTACGGCTTTAAAAAAATGACTAGGTATACGGATTTCTCCTTTGTACAAATAACGCGGTTTTTCATCTAGGTACATTGGACCTGTAATAACATTAACGCTATCAAAAATTACCGACCAGCTGCGCACTAAATTATCTAAAATTCGCCATGTGGTTTGGTGTAAATTAAAGTCCATGGGCAACACATTGGATAAACTGTGTGCTTTTTGCATAAATTCCAAGCTGTATCTACCTTCTGCTTGCGGAAACATTTGCGCTAAGGCATATCCCCTGTTGTAAAATTCTTCAAATCTGGGTCCAGCTCTAAGCGCAGGGTCTTCATAAAAAACCACATCATTATCGGTATTTCCCATAGCATACTCGGGTTTTAAAGTGTATCCTACCCAATTAGATACTCTGTTGCTATAGTTAAATTTATAATAATACACTCCGTTAAAAAGATAATCTTGTCCGTTGGGAACATTAAAGTTTTGTGCCCAAACAATGTGTGTAGTTAAAAGTAAAACGAGTAAATATCGCATGGAAATATTTTAATATTCGCTGTACAAATTTTGTACCTGCAAAATACGTGTTTGCTATTTTTTAGTTGTACAATTATTAAAATAAAGTTCTAACCTCTTGTTTTACAGCATCTAAAGCTATTTTACTGGTGTATAATTGTTTTTCGGCTTGTATTTCGATCAGTTTTCGGCTAAAGTCTATTGCATCAGCATTAGGCGGAACAATTCCCGCAGTAATACTCACTAATTTTATAGCGTCTTCTTTGGCTTTACGAACGGTTTCCCATAAGTTAACCGATACATATAATTGTTGCGTGATGTTGTGGTTAAATTCTTCGGAAATGGTATTGATGATTAAAAACTGAATTTGTTTAGTAGTCATTCCGGGTTTAATTACACGGTTAATTACACTAACTGGATCTATTCTTTCTAACAGTAAAATTATTCTTTCATACGATTGCATTCGTATAGGTAACGAAAATTTCACATTTTCTTTTCTTACTTCAATCATTTGTTTTTTGGCTTCGTTGGTGATAAATTTTTGAATTAACACATAAGCCAAACCTCCTGTTATTAAAGAGGGTAAGGTAAACAACAAAACGGTATTAAAATCTACATTCATATTTTAATTTTTTAAGTACATTAATTCTTTGTATTTTTTGGATAAATATCCCATTAATTTGGCTAATTTATTCATAGCTGTTGCTGTTTCTACAGATATTTCTTGCTTGGATAATTTGAGCAACCAGTACATGTATAAGCCTGTTATACAACTATCTATATCATTTTTAGTAGATCCTTTTTGCTTTTTTTTCAATTCAACTATATCCGATGCGCAAAGTGTGTACAATTGTTTGTATTCTCTATCATTTAGTTCGTTTAGTAAACTTTGGTGTAAAAAGGCTAATTCCATTACTATATCTTTAGTAAAGGATAAATGCCCTTCTTTTTCAATTCGTTCCATTTTCATTTGTAAAATGATATCTGCATACCATTCTTTTTCTTGATCAATGGTGTTTTCATCGTAGCCTTGGGGAAGTATCAATTTTTCTTCCACAATTTGCATATCAAATTGAAATGCTCGAAGTAAATTTTCAACTTGCCAAATTAACAACACATACTCTACAATGTTGTTTTTTTTGGTATCGTTTGCAATTAACATATTGTTATTTAAAGTTTTTGTTGATTAGTTTAGCTAAATCTTTAGTAATATCGTTACGGTCGCTTAAAGGAACAACTAAACGGATTTCATTATTATCCACTAAAACATAATCCAATTTTAAAACTTCGTTTAAACTTTTAACAGCATCAAAAATAACTTTATCTCTTTCTTGTAAAAAAGCTTGTTTACGTTCGTTTAATCTCATTTCTTCACGTTGTAAATCCTGCTGCATATTTTGTTGTTTTTCCATTAAATCTCTTTGCGCTCCTTCGTAAAACGTCTGACTAAGTAAATTTTTGCTATTCAATTCTTCTAATTCTTTGCTTTTACGTTTTTGATATTCCATCAACTCTCTTTCTTTATTTTGAGCAGATTGATATAGTTTTCTTTCCATTTCAATCAATTCTTGCGTTTTTCTGTTTAAATAAGGAGATGTTTTTACCAATTCTTCCAAAACAAAATAACCAACTTTTACAGCTTCGGAAGTTCCTGCAGCGGTTTCAATACTGTCTTTTGGCAAAGGAATGATGCCATTACTTGGTATGCTGTCTTGAGTATTTTCGGCAGATTCTGATTTGCCAGTTGATTTAGAACCGAAATTTAAAGCTAAAGAAACAATTAATCCTAAGGCTAAAATGATGTTGAAAATTTGTTGTTTGTTCACGATTATGATTTTAAATGTTTGTGCGAATATAAACAAGATTTATGATACAAAAAAAAGAGTGGCTAGCCACTCTTTCCTCGAAGTAAAGTCTGTTGAATAATTTTAATTATTTAACAGGTAAAAAATTTATACGCATGGATATTTGATGTGATCCATAATAGCTGCTTAATCCTACAGGAGGCTGGCTCAATCCGTAACTGTAAACTAATCTTACAATTCTATCTACATACCCAAAGTTAACTATGTATGCATTATTATGTGCTAAACCAGCTCCTAATAAAACTTTTTTAAATTTAACTTGGTTATTTAACCACAACCTTTCCCACTCGCCAAACTGAACATAATTCACAGATGGAACAAAAGTCCATGGGGATTCTTTGCTAGGTTTTATCTCTGTACCAGCTTGTGCACTAATTAAAGTGGGTAAAGTTATGTTTTGCGATAAATCATTAAAATTATAACTTACATCATTTAATTTATCTACACTACCACCTACAAAAAAGTTTTTATGGTTGATTAACATACCTAAACCAATGGTGTTAAATCGGATGTTCGAGCTAGAGATATCTCCAGTAACGCCATCGCCTTTAACATGAGTAAATCCATCACGAGGATCCGTTAACATAAATTCGTTTACTTGTTTCCATTGAATACTTCTGTTGGTATGCGCCCATTTTACAGAGGGTTCGATTGATAAATTTTCAGATACTTTTATTTTAGGAGAGTAAAATAAACCGTATGATGTAGTATTAAAAGTATTGTGTCCAATAATATCTCGCTCTACAAATCCTCCAATACCACCTCTAAGTAGTTTCGAATATGTATCGATGGTAATAAACTGAGTAACGTAATTACCATTATTTATTTGCGGCCATTCTGTTCTGTAATAATATTCCACTCTTAAACCTTCGGTATTTCCTGCAAAAGATGCGTTTAAACTAAGGTATGTTCCTTCTTCGTTGGCATAAAACTGATCTTTAGAATTATTCAATTTAACCGTCATATCTTTAGGTTCTTTGTAACGCAATTTTTTACGCAATGGCTGAAGCTCTTTTAATCCAAAATTGGTTTCTAAGTTTTTATCCTTGATATTTACACTCGAAAACTTTTTGGATATTTTCGCCTCTTCGGTAGTGATTGTTTTATTTTGGGTTGTTCCATTTGGAATCGATAAATCATTAGCTGCTAACTGAATTGCATTGCGTAATGGATTTTTTTGTAATGCAATTTGCGTTGAGCTAATAGATTGATGAACTAAATCAGATTTATCAGTATCTAGAGTATTAACATTTTGGTTTTTAGTACCTTTTGTTATGTTTTTGTGCTGATTATTTTGGTTAACTAATTCCATAGTTGGAGCGGAATTCGAAGTTTTGTTTTCCTCAGCCAAAAAACTATTGTTGGTGTTTATTTTTTGGTACACCCCATAACTCAATAAGGAAATTAAAAACACACTTAAGCCCAAACGCCATCCCAAAAAGGATTTAGCTTGTTGTTGCTCGGGCATTAATAATTCATTTGCATGTTGATACACAAATTCCTCATCCTTTAAATAGGATTTTTCCATAGCATCAAAATCCAATTGATACTCGGGATGAATTTTGATGAAATTCAACAACTCTGCTTGTTCATGAGGATTTAATAAACCCTCATGATACTCAAAGATTTTAAATTCAATATTTTCTTTACTTACCATCATGATAAAATACTTAAATCTTTAATTTGTTCCTTAACTTTTTGTCGGGCTCTAAATAAATATACCTTCACTTGCGATTCGGATAAATTTAATATATCACCAATTTCTTTATAATTATACCCTTCTCTATCGCGTAAAATTAAAATCGTTTTTTGTTGCGAGTTTAATACAGATATAGCTTTATCTAATATTTCTTTTAACTCAAAATCTGCTTTTTCTTCATACCCTCTATCAATTTCTAACGCATCCATACTACTTGTTCGTCCTTTTTTCTTCACTAAGTTGATTAAGGCATGATATGCAGTAGTAAATAACCACGATTTTACTTTTTCAACTTCAACTTTTTCTCGGTTTTGCCATAATTTAAGGAACGAATCTTGAACAATATCATTAGCATCCTCGTCATTTCTTAAGGATTTAAAAACAAAACCATATAATCTATGGCTTAATGTTTTCACGGCTTCATTATACTCTTTTTCCGTCAATGCCGTTTTAGTTTTAAGGTGCGCTAACAAGTTTGTTCAAGAATAAAACATCCGAAATGCTAAAATGTTACAAGGATATTTTATTTTTGATTAATTTTTCTCAATTTTACGAAATTAAATATTTTAGCTATGATATCTCAACAAAATTTCAAACAATTATTAAAGGATTTTTTCACAGTAAATCATCCACGTCAGATTAAAAAAATTGATGCTATTGCTAACGAGTTTAAAGGGCAAGAAGTAGAGGTTTTACAATACTTATGTAAAAAGTATAAAGTTGCTACCAGTAAAGTTGCAGGTTTAGATGAAGCGATTTTGCTAAAAGCTACCGCAAAAAAGCAAGTTATTGAGGAAAAAGTTGACGAAAGTGATACAACAACCAATACTGAAATAACGGAAGAAACTAACGATTAATACTTTAATTAATGTTGCAAAGACCACGTAGAAATCGTTATTCGGACAGTATTCGAAATTTGGTTCAAGAAAATTTTGTTTCGGTTAACGATTTAATTTATCCTTTGTTTTTGGTGCAAGGGGAGGAAATTAAACAAGAAATTCATTCCTTACCAGGAAATTTTAGATGGAGTTTGGATTTATTATTAACCGAAATCGAAAGTTGTGTGCAATTGGGTTTGCATGCTTTTATTTTATTTCCGGCTATTCCCGAAAATTTAAAAGATAAAACTGCAACCTACAGTTATCATGAGGATAATTTTTATCTAAAAGCTATTTCTACTATTAAAAATAAGTTTCCACAAATTACTTTAATTAGCGATGTTGCAATGGACCCATACAATAGCGATGGGCATGATGGTTTGGTGGAAAACGGACAAATTTTAAATGATGCTACCTTGCCAATTTTAGGTAAAATGGCGGTGGCGCAGGCTAAAGCTGGAATTGATATTGTTGGACCAAGTGATATGATGGATGGACGTGTGGCTTACATCCGCCAATGTTTAGATGCCGAAGGGTTTACCAATGTGGGTATTTTATCTTACTCAGCAAAATATGCTAGTGCATTTTATGGTCCATTTAGAGATGCGCTAGATTCTGCCCCAAAAAGCGGCGATAAAAAATCGTATCAAATGAATCCGGCTAATGCAAAAGAAGCTATATTGGAGGCAAATTTAGACGCTACAGAAGGTGCCGATTTTTTAATGGTTAAACCAGCTTTACATTATTTGGATATAATTTTATTGTTAAAACAAAATCAAAAATTACCCATAGTAGCATATCATGTTAGTGGGGAATGTGCAATGTTAAGTGCAGCTTGTGCTAATGGTTGGTTAAATTTTAATACTGCCATGCCCGAAACTTTATTGAGTATAAAAAGAGCAGGTGCAGATATAATTATTACTTATTTTGCAAAAGCTTTTGCAGAAATGTTGTTAAAAAAATAAATTATGGAAAAATCGCTGATTTTAAATAGTACTTCAATCCAACAAAAAATTGAACGTATGGTGCATGAAGTGCACGAAAAATGTTTTTTGGAAAATGAAATTATCTTATGTGGTATTGAGGGAAATGGTAATATTTTAGCTCAATTAATTGCAGATGGCTTACAAAAAATAAGCAATTTAAATGTAAATGTTTGCTCTATTTATATCAACAAGGATAATCCTTTGGCGGATGAAATTACTTGTACTTTAAATAAGGATTTTACAAATTCTACCATTATTTTAATTGATGATGTTTGTAACTCGGGCAAAACCATAATTTATGGTGCTACTTACTTTATGCGTTACAATGTTAAATGGATTAAAACTTTAGTGTTGGTGGATCGTAACCACAATCGTTTTCCTATACAGGCAGATTTTGTTGGTTTAACCATGTCCACAACCTTAAAAGAACATATCGAGGTTAGTTTGGAAAAGGGTTCTGAGGCTGTTTATCTAATATAACCTATATGTTTAAATATCTATTTATATTTTGTTTTTCGTATGTAGGTTTTTCTCAAAATTTACTAATTGATTTGGAGGAAAAATCTAAAAACAGTAAAACAGAATCTATTAAAATTAATCCTCCAACTAATTTATTGGATTTAAATAAAATCGATAACTTTTCGGCTTTATCTATTTTAGATAGTGCTATTGTAAAAAATCAAGTTTTTTTTATTGGTGAGGATCATCGTTATCGCAAAAGTAATTCGGAATTGTTACTTAAACTTTTTGCGTATTTAAATCAAAAAATTGGCCTACGAGATATATTAATAGAGCAGGGGGTAAGTTCGGCTTTTTTAATCAATAAATATATTGTGGAGGGGGATGAAGAGGTAAAAAAAACATTAGAAAATTATGTTTTCCCTACCTACTTCGATTTATTTACTTCGCTTAAAAATTATAACGATAGTATTCGTGTGGATTCCTTAAAAGTTAGGGTTCATGGGATTGATATCGAACGTTCTTTACAAAATGGGTTTAAGGTTTTAGGTAAATTATTGCCCAAAACTACTGCGCCAGCAGATATTGCAGTGAGTATTGAAACCATCTCCGGAATGGCGGGTTATTACGATTATACTTTTGCTAATATGAAAACGGATAGTTTAAATAATCCCGATATGCGCAGGATTTTTGGCGATAACCAGTTTAATGGCAATAAAACACTTAAGCATATTTTAGCCAATTACAAGTTGCATAAGGATCTCTATAAAGCTTATTTGGGGGATAATTTCATCTTGTTTAATCAAATTTTAGAGGGTTTGGATAAAGGACAAGAATGGTATTCTTTTCAGGAAGAAAGTGCTTATCAGGAATGGATTATGCGCGAAATTTATATGGCAGAAAGGTTTAAGGAGTTGATTACTTTGTATCCCTCTAAAACTTTTTTAGGTTCGTTTGGTAGATGTCACACTTCTATTAATATTACCGATGCTTGGTGCGATTTGCATCAGTTTAAATCTTTAGCTAATCGTATTCGTGAAACCCAATTGCATAACGATTCTAAAATTAAAGTTTTATCCATTGGTAGTTATTATCCTTTGTCGGGCTATTTTGCACGTAAAAAATCGGACGGATTTGTGGTGAGCGAATTAACTAAACAGGTTGGCGATAATGAGGTTAGAATTTTTAAGGTAAGTAACGATACTAATTTTACGCAGGTGAAGGATGCTTTCCAATTTATTGTGATTAACAAACGGAAATTACAAGAGGAAAAAAAGGGTAAATTGGATGTTGTTTTTGTGGACGAAGATTTAGATGATATGAATACACATTTGGATTTTAACTATACTTTTTATTCGTTTAACAACGCATCATTTAATAATTTAATTCAATCCTTCGGTTTCCAAAAACCCTCTGATTTATTGGAATCAAGAGGCTTTGGTTTAGTTTTTCACGATAAAGAATTAATTATTGGTTTAAGATACAATCAATCTGCTTTGGTAAATTACGCCATAACGGATCAAAATCATTCTTTAAATTTCAGGGCCCGCCAATTTAATATGGATATTTTAGGCAATTTAACCCAGTCCAATGTTTTTTTATTTGCGCCTGGAGTTAGTTTAGGTGTTGGTAGTTATGTATTTAAAGAGGAATTGGTTAATCCTAATTCTATTTTCGATACGCCAATTTTAAATAAATTTTCAACACCTTTATACGCATTATCACCCATCATACAAACCCGATTAAATTTAAAGTTTATCAGCATAGGCGCACATGGTGGTTACCAATGGGATTTTTCTCGTGGTTATTTAACCGATAGTAAAACCGATAGAGTTTTAGATAACCAAAAATTTAAAGGCACCGGCTGGTTTTGGGGCTTTAACGCTAGTTTTTATTTTAGGGATTTGTAA